>Ga0247738_10000497_pt1 | contig 15020 bp, 16 predicted proteins | sample UWRJL013104B2_FD_180936 | JGI IMG/M metagenome (GOLD analysis project Ga0247738, IMG submission 180936) | Plant litter microbial communities from Arlington Agricultural Research Station in Wisconsin, United States - UWRJ-L013-104B-2 | ecosystem: Environmental > Terrestrial > Plant litter >...
AAAGCATCGATGTCGCGGCACAAAAAATCTCGGCCGTGCGCTGCGAATAAACAAGGACGGCGCCGATCTCGCCCTGTTCGAGCTTTTCCGGCACGCCATCGGGCATTTGCGGCTGCGCCACCATGTCATAGACGGTTGATGTGACAACCATCAATCCGTGCGGGGCAAGAGCATGGGCCATGTCGCCGCTGAGGTGTTTTCCGGCCGGATAAAAGACCGGCCCCTCGATCCGCGCCAGAGCAATCAGCGTTACGAGGCTCTCGAGCGTCCCCGCGGCCGCCTTCACATCGGAAAACCCCATCTGCCGCGCTTCGTGGGCGGTGCGATCGCCGACGGCAAAGACCCTGAGATGGCTATAGGCCGAGAGCGCATCCTGATCGGCCAGGGCGCGCAGCGCATTGGTGCTGGTCACCGCAATCGCCGCGAACCCGTCGGCGGGCGGCAGGCTGGGCGTCAGCGTGCGGCGCACCATCAGCGGGGCCGCGATGGCCTCTATGCCAAGGGCGTCAAGACGGGCAACGCTCGACTGTGCGTCGGGCTCGGGACGCGTCACCAGCATCAACATGCATTCACCCCTGCCATTGGGCCAGCCAGTCGGGCCCGGCCTGGGCCAGAAGCTCGCGGCCGACCTTGTCGCCCAGGCGGAGCGGTTCGCTGTCGCTGCCTTCGGCGCGGAAAGTGGTCTGGCCGTCGAGGCTGAGGATCTCGCCCTTGAGCGAAAAGACGCCGTTGGAGGCGGTGCTGAGCGCCCCGACGGGCGTTCGGCACGAGCCGTCGAGCACCGCCAGCATGGCGCGTTCGGCGGCAATGGCGGAATGGGTTGCGGCATGGTCGAGCGGAGCAACGACATCGGCAAATCGCGCGTCGCCCGTACGGATGGCGATGCCGATGGCGCCCTGCGCCGGAGCCGGCATAAAGTCGTCCGGCGACAGAACCGAGGTCACCCGATGCACCTCGCCCAGCCGATTGAGGCCGGCCATGGCCAGAAGCGTGGCGTCGGCGACGCCGTCCACAAGCTTCTGCAGCCGCGTATGCACATTGCCGCGGAACGGCACGATCTCGAGGTCCGGACGCAGGCGCTTTGCCTGGGCGGCGCGACGAATGGAGGAGGTGCCGAAGCGAGCCCGCTCGGGCAGGCTGTCCATATCCTTCACCGAAACCGACATGAAGGCGTCACGCACGTCTTCGCGCTCGAGAAAGGCGGCCAATTGCATGCCCTCGGGCAGGCCCGTGGCAACATCCTTGCTCGAATGCACGCCGATATCGATTCGACCCGAGAGCAGCGCCTCGTCGATTTCCTTGGTGAAAACGCCCTTGCCGCCCATGGTCGAGAGGCTGACATTGGAGGCCTGGCTGCGGTCTCCTCCGGTGGAAAAGACCTCGATCTCGATCTCTTCTTCGGCCACCCCATGGGCCGTTGCGATCAGTTCGCGCACGAGTTTGGCCTGCGCCAGCGCCAAGGGGCTGCCACGTGTTCCGATCCGGGCGAAGGGGGCTGACGATTGCATTGTCCGTCCGTCCTAGTGTAGGCGATAAGCTCGCTGATGGGAGTAGACCACTCGCCGTGACCGGGCAAGCACAAGCCACCATTCTGGGCATTGAGACCAGCTGCGACGAAACCGCCGCCTCCATCGTCGTGCGGGATCAATCCGGACGCGGGCTCATTCGTTCCAACGTTGTCCGCAGCCAGCTCGACGAGCATGCCGCCTTTGGCGGTGTGGTGCCCGAACTGGCGGCGCGCGCCCATGTCGAATGGCTCGACCACATCATTGCCCAGGCGCTGGACGAGGCCAAAATGGACCTCTCAGAGGTGGACGCCATCGCCGCGACCGCTGGGCCCGGCCTGATCGGCGGCGTGCTGGTGGGCCTCACCACCGCCAAGGCGCTCGCCGCCTCTATCAACAAACCCCTCCTTGCCATCAACCACCTCGAAGGCCATGCGCTGACGGCGCGGCTGACCAATGGGGTGGCATTCCCATATCTGATGCTGCTGGTGTCGGGCGGGCACAGCCAGTTCGTTCTGGTCCGCGGCGTCGGCGACTATGAGCGCTGGGGCGGCACCATCGACGACGCCCTCGGGGAAGCCTTCGACAAGGTGGCCAAGCTCTTGAGCCTCGGCCATCCCGGTGGCCCAGCCGTGGAAGCCATCGCCAAAAAGGGCGACCCCAAGCGGTTCAAATTTCCGCGCCCGCTGCTGCGCGAAGCCCGGCTCGATTTTTCGTTCTCAGGTCTCAAGACGGCAGTGCGCCTCCAGGCCGAAGCGCTGGCCCCGCTCAGCGACCAGGACGTTGCCGATATTGCCGCCAGTTTCCAGGATACGGTGGCGGCCGTGATCGAAACCCGCGCCGGACAGGCGCTGGAGAAGTTTGCCGAACTGTTCCCGGGACAGGAGAAGCGCCTTGTCGTTGCCGGTGGCGTCGCTGCCAATCAGCGCATCGCCGCAGCACTTGAGGGCGTCTGCGCGACCCACCATGCTCAGCTCATTGTTCCTCCCATCGCGCTTTGCACCGACAATGGCGCCATGATCGCCTGGGCCGGGGCCGAGCGGCTGGCGCTGGGTGCACAAAGCGCGCTCTCCGTCGCCGCCCGCCCGCGCTGGCCGCTCGATGACCCTGATATGAATGTGAACCCCGATGCCGCTTGAAAGTGTCTGCGTGATCGGCGCCGGCTCCTGGGGCACCGCCCTGGCCCAGGCCGCGGCCATGGCCGGCCGCACCGTCCACCTCGTCATGCGGACGCCCGAGCGCGCTGCCGCGCTCAATGCCGGCCACACCAATGAAAGCGCCCTGCCCGGCCTGCCCCTGTCGGAGCGAATCAGGGGGACGAGCGAAGCGGTGCCGGCGGATTTCTTCATCCTCGCCGTTCCCGCCCAGGCCACACGGACCGTGCTGGATACGCTCGACATTCAGTTGCTCGCCCAAAAGCCGGTTGTCCTGTCGGCCAAGGGGCTGGAAACGGGAACGCTCGCCCGCCAGAGCGAAATCCTGACCGACATGGCGCCGGCCATCCCCTATGTGCTGTCCGGCCCGAGTTTTGCCGCCGATGTCGCGGCTGGCCGGCCGACCGCCGTCACCCTTGCCGGGGACGATGCCGACGCGACCTCCGATCTTGCGGCCGCCCTCGCCGGTCCAAGCTTCCGCCCCTATGCCGCCGATGATCGCATCGGCGTCGAAATCGCAGGCGCCCTCAAAAATGTCTACGCCCTGGCCTGCGGGGCTGTGGAAGGCGCTGGTCTCGGCGCCTCGGCCCGCTCGGCCCTGATTGCCCGAGGCTACGCCGAAATGGCCCGCATGGTCGCCGCCATGGGCGGGTCGGCCCATACGCTGACCGGCCTTGCCGGTCTGGGAGACCTCACCCTCACCTGCACCTCGGTCCAGTCGCGAAACTATCAATTCGGCATGGCGCTCGGCGCCGGTCGGCGCACCGAAGATATCCTCGCCGGTGGGGCAAAGCTGGCTGAAGGCGTCGCCACCGCCCCCGTTGCCGCCGCGCTGGCGAAAAGCCTTTCCGTCGATGCGCCGCTGATCGACGCCGTCGACGCCTTCGTCGCCGGACGCGCCGACATTGCCACCATTGTTGCGGGGCTGATGTCCCGTCCGCTCAAGAGGGAACACTGAAAATGCTTTATGCCATGATTGCCAAGGATGCGCCCGGCGCGCTGCAGACCCGGCTCGATACCCGCCCGGTCCATCTCGACCATCTCAACGGCCTGGGCAAGAAACTGGTCTTTGCCGGCGCCCTCCTGGATGCCGACGAAAAGCCGGAAGGCTCCATCGTGATTTTCGAAGCCGAAAGCCTGCAGGAAGCCGAGCAGATGGCGGCCGCGGATCCCTTCGTGGCCGCAGGCGTCTTTGCCAGCTATGAAGTCAAGCGCTGGCGCGTGGCCATCAACACCACCGGCGTGGAGTTCTGATCTATGGCCTATTGGCTGATGAAGTCCGAGCCGGACGTCTTTTCCTTCGCGGACCTCGTCGCCAAGACAGCCAGGGGCGAGGCCGAAGAGTGGCATGGCGTGCGAAATTACGCGGCGCGCAACAATATGAAGGCGATGGAAGTGGGCGATCTCGCCTTCTTCTATCACTCCAATATCGGCAAGGAGATTGTGGGGATCATGAGAATAGTGGTTCCCGCCCACCCCGATACGACCGCAGACCTCAACGCCAAGGGCGAAGTGGTCTGGGAGTGCGTCGACGTGCAGTCGGTAAAGCCTTTTCCGCGCCCAGTGACCCTGGCCGAAATCAAGGCGACGCCTGACCTGGCCGAGCTCGAACTGGTCAAGCTCTCGCGCCTCTCCGTGTCCAAAGTCTCCGAAAAGGAATGGAACCTGCTCTGCAAGATGGGCGGGCTCTAGAACCTTTCCACTAGAGTTCCGGTCCCTTGTCGCGCGGCACGAAGGTGAATTCGGCCTCGTTGCCGCCGGCGGGATCATCCGAGACTTCAATGGCAAGATCGCCCTTTTCGAGGGCAGAGAACCATTCTTCCCAACTGACCAATTGATATCCATCGACGCGATCGGGGCCCTCATTGCCTGTGGCATTGAGCGCATATTGCCCGAATGTCAGCTGCAGGACCGTCCGCATGCTGCTGCCATCGGGCACATCCATCAGCATCGGATTGCCGCCGCGGGCTTCGGCCCATTCGCGAATGGCCTGCCGATCGGTCAGAATTTGGGACATGTGACGCTCCTTTATCGTTTGCAGTGAGAAAGGCATGTCGGGCCTGCAAGGTTCCACATTCCCCCTCGGGCGCGCTCCTGCTAAAGGAATGCCCCCCAGAACAGGAAAACAAGCCATGGCACCGGGACAGAACCGCATATTGATGGGCAAGATCGGCGCCGCCCACGGTATCAAGGGCGAAGTGCGCATCACCTCGTTCACGGGTGAGCCCGAAGGACTTGCCGATTATGGACCGCTCGAGACGGACCGTCCCGGGCTGATCGTCACCATTGAAGCCGCGCGGCTGGGCAAGAACGTACTCGTCGCCCGCCTCAAGGGCATCAGGGATCGCGATGCCGCCGAGGCGCTGAATGGCGTCAGCCTGTTCATTGCCCGCGAGCGTCTGCCCGAACCGGAAGACGAGGACGATTTCTACCATGCCGATCTGATCGGCCTCGATGCGCGCCTCGAGAACGGGGTCAGCATCGGCGCCGTCTCCGCCCTGCCTAATTTCGGCGCCGGCGATCTGCTCGAAGTGCGCGACCCGCGCTCTGGCGACACGTTTCTTTATCCCTTCACCAAGGCCGTGGTGCCCTCGATCCACATCGACAAGGGTTATCTCGTGATCTCCCCGCCGCTCGACGCGGATCCTGGCGAGGAAGAGCCGGCGTGATCTTTTCGGCAGATATCATCACCCTGTTCCCCGAACTGTTTCCCGGGCCCCTTGGCGCCTCGGTACTGGGCCGGGGCATGGCCGACGGCCTCTGGTCGCTCAAGGCGAACCAATTGCGCGATTTTGCCACCGACCGGCATCGCACCGTGGATGATACGCCTTCCGGCGGGGGCGCCGGCATGGTGCTCAAGCCCGATATTCTGGCCAGGGCCATCGACAGTGTCGCGCCCGAGAATGACCCGCGCCCGCGCATTCTGATGTCGCCGCGCGGAAAACCGCTGACCCAGGAACGCGCGCACCAGCTCGCCGTCGGGCCCGGCGCGGTCATCGTCTGCGGGCGATTTGAGGGTGTCGACCAGCGCGTCATAGAGGCCCGCCAGCTCGAGGAGATCTCGATCGGCGACTATGTGCTGGCCGGCGGCGAAGTGGCCGCGATGGTGCTGCTGGAGGCCGTCGTGCGGCTGATCCCCGGCGTCCTGGGCGCGCTCGACAGCCGCGACGAGGAAAGCTTTGAAAACGGGCTGCTGGAATATCCCCAATATACGCGCCCGCAAAGTTTCGAGGATCGCCAGATTCCGGCCGTGCTGACATCGGGCGACCACGGCAAGATCGCCCGCTGGCGCCAGGAACAATCCCTCGCCCTGACCCGGGAACGGCGCCCCGACCTCTTCGCCAGGGTTCAACCCACCGCGTCCAGGCCCAAATCGCGGTGATTGCAATGGCGAGGCGGCAAATGGCCCGCCAAGGCTGGACTCTTGGCGTGATTTCGCCTATGAGCCGCCCATTCGTGTGACCGGCAATTCGGAGCTGGTCCGCGGCAAGAAGAAAAAGACGACCCTCCGTTATCAACCAAGACCGGGTGGCGGGCCCTGCAAAGAGCCCTGCAATCACCCCTGAGAAAAGATCAGAACGGATCGACAATGAGCAGCATTATCGAACAGATCGAGGCCGAGCAGGTTGCCGCCCTCTCCGCCAAGCGCCAGCTTCCTGACTTCACCCATGGCGATACCGTCAAGGTGTGGGTCAAGATCCGCGAAGGCGACAAGGAACGCCTCCAGGCCTATGAAGGCGTCGTGATCGCCCGCTCCGGCGGCGGCATCATGGAAAGCTTCACCGTGCGCAAGATTTCGTACGGCGAAGGCGTGGAACGCGTGTTCCCCATCTACTCCCCGAACGTTGCTTCGGTCGAAGTGATCAAGCGCGGTAAGGTCCGTCGCGCCAAGCTTTACTATCTGCGTGATCGTCGCGGTAAGTCGGCTCGTATTTTCGAATCGACCAATTCGCGTACCCGCAAGATCGAAGCGTCCGAGCGCACTGCCGCTCACGCTGCCAAGGAAGCCCGCGAAGCCGAGAAGATCGCTGCTGCCGAGGCATTTGCCGCTGAGCAGGCTGCCAAGGACGCGGAAGCCGCTGCTGCCGCCGCCGCCCAGGCTGCCGCTGAAGGCGAAGCCAAGAGCGAATAAGATTTGCTGGCCTGCCTCCGGGCGGGTCACTGAAGTCTGCGAACCCGGCTCCTTGATTGGCGCCGGGTTTTCTTATGCCTGATTCACGTGAAACGTCCGCGATACCCCCAGCGCCTGCCGGAGGCGGAACCCTGCTGACACACCCTGTCCGCACCCAGCCATTTCCGGCTTTACCCGGCAAGCCTGCTTGGTGATAAGAAGGCCATGCCCGTCGCCTCTTTCATAGCGGATCCGCAATGACCCTTTCCGTCGTCACCTGGAACATCAATTCGGTTCGCCTGCGCATCGGCATGGTGCTCGATTTCCTGGCGCAATATCAGCCCGACGTGCTGATGCTGCAGGAGATCAAATGCACCAATGACCAGTTCCCGCGGAACGCCTTTATCGAGGCCGGCTATCCGCACATGGCCGTGCATGGGCAAAAGGGCTATCACGGCGTCGCCATCGTCTCGAAATTTCCGCTGACCGATATTTCCAGCCGGGTGTTCTGCGAAATCCCCGAATCACGCCACATCTCGGCCTTGGTGGATATCGGGCATGGTCCCCTCACCCTGCACAATTTCTACATCCCGGCCGGCGGCGACGAGCCCGATCCCGAGATCAACCCCAAATTCAAGCACAAGCTGGGTTTCCTCGACGAGCTGAAATCCTGGTTCGGCGAGCCGATGTTCTCGCGCGGCCAGTTGATTGCCGGCGATTTCAACATCGCCCCGCATGAAAATGACGTCTGGAGCCACAAGCAATTGCTCAAGGTCATCAGCCACACCCCGATCGAGACCGAGGCGCTCGACGCCCTGCTGACGGGCGGACATGGCTGGGTCGACCTCGTGCGCAAGCACGTGCCCTATGACCAGAAAATCTATAGCTGGTGGAGCTATCGCGGGCTCGATTGGGAAAAGTCCGATCGCGGCCGGCGCCTCGACCATATCTGGGCCACGCCCGATGTGGCCGAACATTGCATTGCCGCAGAAATCATCCGACCTGCCCGCGGCTGGACCGACAAGCCGTCCGACCACGTCCCGGTCATCGCGCGTTTCACGCGGCCATAGGGCCTTAGCGGCCTTTCATCTTGCGGCGGAGGGGATCGAGGGCGTTCAGATAGGAATTGAGCTCCCGCTCTACCCGCTGCACGGCCTTTTGGGCCAGATCGGGGTAGTTGCGCAACAGCTTGAGAAACGCCGTACGGGGAACGAACAACAACTCGCAATCGGTAACGGCGGTAATCGTCACCGGTCGCGGCTTGTCGAGGATGAGAGCTGTGGGAGAAATGACACTGCCCGGCTCGGACAGGGCGTAGGGCTTGCCGGCTTCCGGCCCCTCATGCCGCGCCTTGAGCGTGCCTGAGATCAGCACATAGGCGCCCTTGGGGACGTCGCCAGCCTTGTAGACGACTTCATCGGCATCAACGCGCTGCCGATCGCTGGCAAAGCCCAGCATGGCGCGCTGTTCGTCCGTGCACATATCGAAGAAGTCAGCCCGCCCGAGGACAGCGGCTGCATCGTCCATTCTCATTCGTCAGACCCAACTGCGCCCGCCCGCCGGATGCCGCTCCGGCGGGGTCAACTCAATTCCTATAGGGCAGTTCGATCCGCTGTTGAACCTCTTTGTCCCGATCAGGGGACAAGACGATAACCACCATCTTCCGTTACGAGGAGACGGGCATTGGAGGGATCGCGCTCGATCTTCTGGCGCAGCCGGTAGATGTGGGTTTCCAGCGTATGGGTGGTCACCCGGTTATTATAGCCCCAGACCTCCTTGAGGAGGACGTCGCGCGTAATGGTCTTGGGGCCCTGGCGATAAAGATACTTCAGGATCGACGTTTCCTTGTCGGTCAGTCGCACCTTGATGCCATCGTTTGTTTCGAGCACCTTGGCGGCGGGCTGAAAGCTGTACTGGCCGATGGTGAAGACCGCATCCTCGCTCTGGTCGTGCTGGCGCAGCGCCGCGTTGATACGCGCCAGGAGGACCGGGAAGCGGAAGGGTTTGGTCAGGTAGTCATTGGCACCTGATTCGAGGCCCTTGATCTCGTCGGCCTCGCTGTCATGGCCCGTCAGCATCAGCACGGGGCTTCGGATCCCTTCTTCGCGCATGATTTTGACGGCTTCGCGCCCATCCATGTCCGGCAGGCCGACATCGAGGATGGTCAATTCAATATTGTTCTCGCGCAGCGCCTTGAGCGCGTCGTTGGCAGTGCCGGCCTCGTAGATCTCGAACTCGGCTTGCCCTCGCAATTGCTCGACCAGGGTTTCACGAAGATCCGCGTCGTCGTCCACAACAAGGATGCGTCGCTTGTTCATAAGGTTCTCCGGTCAATAGCTTTGGTCGACCAAGGTCACATCATTGCGACTGCGTTTAGGCCGGCCAATCACATCGGCGTTATTCGACTGATAGCAACGTGTCTCCCGTGGAAAAGTTGCAAACCAGATCAGAAGCCGCACCGCCGGAAATCCCCGGTCTTTCCGACCGGGCCGTCTGTCGAACGCCTCGCCGCCAGCACGCTTCGTCAGCTATATGACTGACCGGAATGGCGAAATTACGATCAACGCTTGCCGAACAGCGCCGAACCCACCCGCACATGGGTGGCGCCCATGGCGATAGCGGTTTCGAAATCTCCGCTCATGCCCATGGAAATTCCGGTGACGCCGGCCGTTCTCGCCAAGGCGGCCAATTGGGCAAAATACGGCCCCGCCGGAACGCCATCGGGCGGAATGCACATCAGTCCAACAATATCGAGGCCGTGCTCGGATCGGCATCGCTCGACAAAGGCGACCGCCTCATCGATCGGAATGCCCGCCTTTTGCGCCTCTCCCCCAATATTGACCTGGACGAAACAGGGAAGACGCTTGCCGGCCCGTTCCATTTCACTCGCCAGCACACCCGCCAGCTTGTCGCGGTCGACGCTCTGGATCACATCGAACAGCGCAACGGCCTCGCGGGCCTTGTTGGTTTGCAGCGGTCCGATCAGGTGCAATTCCAGATCCGGGTAGCGCTCGCGCAGGTCCGGCCATTTGTCCTTGGCTTCCTGAACCCGGTTTTCTCCGAACACTCTTTGCCCGGCCGAAAGGAAAGGCTCGATCTGGCCGGGGTCGAAAGTCTTGGAAACCGCCACCAATTGGACATGGTCCGGCGGCGCGCCAAAGCGGCGGCGTGCTTTTTCAACCCGGCCATTGATGGAGGCGAGCGCTGTTTTCGCCCGCGTGAAACTGTCTGCCTGCTTGTCGGCCATGACACGGCCCCGTTTCTGTTGACCTTGGAGGGGATTTCTGGTGATGGTCCCGGTAGCCAAATACCCCAAAAAACGCAAGCTGTGCCGCTCTTTTGCGCCGCAGCGACGCTAATCTTGCAAGGACGAGAACAGTGAGCGGCGAACGCTACAATCCGCGCGAAAGCGAACCGAAATGGCAGAAGGTGTGGGAAGACGCAAAGAGCTTCGTCACCGCCAATGACGACCCGCGCGAGCCCTACTACGTCCTCGAGATGTTCCCCTACCCGTCCGGCCGCATCCACATGGGCCATGTGCGCAATTACGCCATGGGCGACGTCGTCGCGCGCTATCATCGTGCCCGCGGCAAGAACGTGCTGCATCCCATGGGGTGGGACGCCTTCGGCCTGCCGGCGGAAAATGCCGCTATCGAGCGCAAGACCCACCCGGGCACCTGGACCCACCAGAACATCGAGGCCATGAAGGCCCAGCTCAAGTCGATGGGCCTCTCCATCGACTGGACGCGCGAGATCGCCACCTGCGATCCCTCCTATTACCGCCACCAGCAGGCCATGTTCCTCGACATGCTCGAGGCCGGGCTGATCACCCGCAAGAGCTCCAAGGTCAATTGGGACCCGGTGGACATGACCGTGCTCGCCAATGAGCAGGTCATCGACGGCAAGGGCTGGCGCTCGGGCGCTCCGGTCGAGCAGCGCGAGCTGACGCAGTGGTTCTTCAAGATCTCCGACTATGCCGAAGACCTGCTCGAAGCGCTCGATACGCTGACCGAATGGCCCGAGAAAGTGCGTACCATGCAGCGCAACTGGATCGGCAAGTCCGAAGGCCTGCGCCTGCTGTTCGAACTGGTGCCAAGCGAAAAGACCGATGCGACGAGCATCGACGTCTTCACCACGCGTCCCGACACCATTTTCGGCGCCTCCTTTGTCGGCCTTTCGCCCGACCATCCGCTGACCACGGCGCTGGCTGCGGACAATGCCGGCCTGGCCGAGTTCGTCGCCGAGTGCCATCGCCACGGCACCGCCACCGAAACTCTGGAAAAGGCCGAAAAGCAGGGTTTTGACACGGGCCTGCGGGTAAAGCACCCCGTCATCGAGGGTGAGACGCTGCCCGTCTATGTCGCCAATTTCATCCTCATGGATTACGGCACCGGCGCCATTTTCGGCTGCCCGGCCCATGACCAGCGCGATCTGGATCTGGCCCGTAAATACGGCCTTTCGGTTACGCCCGTCGTGCTGCCGCCAGGCGCGGATGCGCAAACCTTCGAAATCGGCACCGAAGCCTATGTTGACACTGGCAACATCTTCAATTCGGGCTTCCTCGATGGTCTGTCGATCGATGCGGCCAAGCAGAAGATCGGCGAGTTTTTTGGCGCGCGCACGGTCGATGGCAAGGCCCAGGGCCATGCAGAAGTCAATTACCGCCTGCGCGACTGGGGCATTTCCCGCCAGCGCTATTGGGGCTGCCCCATCCCGGTGATCCATTGCGAGGTCTGCGGCACGGTTCCCGTGCCCAAGAAGGACCTGCCCGTCGTCCTGCCGGACGATGTCAGCTTCGACAAGCCGGGTAACGCCCTCGACCACCACCCGAGCTGGAAGCACGTCAATTGCCCGCAATGCGGCGGAGCCGCCCGTCGCGAGACGGACACCATGGACACGTTCGTGGACAGCTCCTGGTATTTTGCCCGCTTTACCGCGCCCGATGCCGAGACCCCCACAATCCCCGACGTGGCCAATCGCTGGCTGCCGGTCGATCAGTATATCGGCGGCGTCGAGCATGCGATCCTACACCTGCTCTACTCGCGCTTCTTCACCCGCGCCATGAAGGCGACGGGCCATGTCGGCATCGACGAGCCCTTCAAGGGTCTCTTCACCCAGGGCATGGTGACCCACGAGACCTACAAGTCCGAGGCGGGCGAATGGGTCAATCCCACCGAAATCGTGGTGGAAAGCGAAGGTGACACCCGCACCGCCCGACATATCCGGACCGGCGCGCCGATCCGGATCGGCTCCGTCGAAAAGATGAGCAAGTCCAAGAAGAACGTCGTCGATCCCGACGAGATCGTCGCCACCTATGGCGCCGATACCGCCCGCTGGTTCATGCTGTCCGACTCCCCACCCGAGCGGGACGTGCAGTGGACCGAATCGGGCGTCGAGGGTGCAAGCCGCTTCCAGCAGCGTATCTGGCGGCTGGTGCACGACACATTGGACATCATCAATGCACAGTCTACCGAGACTGTTGTAGAAAATGACGACAGCGAATCGCTTGCACTGCGCAAGATCGTCCATCGCTCGGTCCATGGCATCGCACAGGACATTGAAGGGCTGCGCTTCAACCGCGCCGTCGCCCAGATCTATGAACTGAGCAATGCCCTCATCAAGGCCGCAGGCAAGAGCAACGGTTTGGGCGCGGCGCAGAAGACCACCCTTGCGGATGGAGTCGCGAGCCTTATTCAGCTGCTTTCCCCAATGATGCCGCATCTGGCCGAGACCTGCTGGCAGGTCCTGGGCAAATCCGGCCTCGTAGCTGATGCCGCCTGGCCGGACGTCGATCCAGCCATGCTGGTGGACGACGAAGTCACCATGCCGATCCAGATCAACGGCAAGCGCCGGGCCGAAATTTCGGTGCCCAAGGACACCCCTGCGGCCGAAGTCGAGAAGCTGGTCTTGTCACTGGACGAGATTGTCCGCATTCTGGAAGGCAAGGCGCCCAAGAAGATCGTCGTCGTACCGAACAGGATCGTCAATGTCGTTATTTAGGCCCGCTCGCATCGCGCTCATCGCCCTCTCCCTCGCCGGGGGAGTGGCTGTGAGCGCCTGCTCCTTCCAGCCGCTCCACTCGGGTCGGCAGGCGGAAGCAGCGCAGCTGCAGCTGGCCTATGCGGCGCCAAACACGCGACTCGAGCAGATCGTCTATCAGGAGCTGTCGTTCCGCCTGGGCAAGTCCAGCCGGCCCGACGCTCCGCTCGTCAATATCTCCGTCCGGCCCGAGGTGAATGCCGCTTTCCTGAGCCAGACGGCGAACCCGAACAAGCTTCATGAAGCTCGGGTCATCGGCGATCTCACCATTACCTACCGCGACCAGAGCGGCCGCCCCCCTGTGCGGCTCACACGCACCGCCACGGCACAATTTAACCGGGATGGGCAGGTTCTGGCCGAGCGCGCTGCAGAGACGGAGGCGCTCGAGCGCGCCGCAAAGGCGCTGGCAGAATCCCTGCGGCTTGCCGTTTACGGATCACTGGCGCCCTGATGACAGCGCTCAAGGCTCATGAGGTCGCGCGATTTCTCGTGCGGCCCGATATCTCCGAGGGTATATTTCTAGCCTATGGACCCGATGGTGGATTGGTCCGCGAAACGGCGCAACGCCTCATCCGACAGCTGAGCGGCGATGACCCCGCCTCTGCAAGCCTGACCATTTTCGACGGCCCCGAGCTCGATGCCGAGCCCGGGCGCCTGATGCTGGAGGCGCGGAGCGTTTCCCTCTTCGGCGGCAAGCGCATCATCCGCGTGCGCAATGCCAGCAAGGCGCTGGTGATGCCGCTGACCGAACTCAGGGATGACCCGGGCGGGGCTGCAATCATTCTCGAGGCGGGAAATCTGACGCCACGCGATGCCCTGCGGGCACTGGTGGAATCGGCCAAGCTCGGCCGCGCCCTGCCCTGCTATCCCGATAGCGATGAGACGCTCGCCAATTTGATGCGGGACACGTTCAATCAGCAGGGCATTCGCGCCGATGCCGATGTCATCCCGACACTGCGCGATATTTTGGGCAATGACCGCGAGATAACGCGTCGCGAACTCGAAAAACTGACGCTGTTTGCAGCTGCCAGCAAGAGTCTGACGCGCGACGACGTGCTGCTCCTCTGTGCCGACAATGGAGCCCTGGCCATCGACGCGATCCTCGATTCCTCTGGCGGCGGTCATGCGGAAAAACTGGAGATGGCTCTCAACCGGGCGCTGGCGGCTTCGGTGAACCCGCAGCAATTGTTGGCCATGCTGGCCAATCATTTTGCCAATCTGCGCCGGTGGCGCGTCGAGGTCGATAACGGCAAATCACCGCGAGCCGTGCTCGAAGCGGTAAAGCCTAAGCCGCATTTCTCGAGAATTGGCAATCTGGAGCAGCAATTGCGGCTCTGGTCGGAGCCGGCTTTGGCCAACGCCACCGAGCGACTGCTCAACGCCACCAGCGACAGCCGCCGCAAGCCCGTCCTCGCCGAAACGATCTTGCGCCGGACGACGCTCGCGCTCTGCATGCAGGCCGCTACGCACTAACCAACGTTTCACGTGAAACGCTGGTTAGTGAGTCTGGCCGGTGAGCTTTCCACAAATGCTGTCCAGCTGTTCAAGCGTCTTATAGCGGATTTCCACCTTGCCACCCTTTTCGGAGTGGTTGAGGGAGACCGATAGCCCAAGCGCATCCGACAGCCGGCGCTCAAGCGCAACTGTATCAGCGTCCCGAGAAGTCTCTTCCCGCGGCTTGGGTCGAACGGGTTCGCGCTGCTGGCTCAGCGCCTCCGCCTCGCGAACCGAGAGTCCACGGTCGATGATCTGGCGAGCCAAATGGCCAGGGTCTTCCGTTGTAATCAGCGTCCGGGCGTGTCCCGCGGACAAAGTGCCGCTTGCCACCATGCTCCGGACATCCTCCGGAAGCTTTAGAAGGCGCAAAGTGTTGGCCACATGCGATCGGCTCTTGCCGATCACCTGGGCGAGATCCTGCTGGGTATAGTCGAACTGCTCGATCAGCTGCCCATAGCCCATGGCTTCTTCGAGTGCATTGAGATCGGCGCGCTGAACGTTCTCGATAATGGCGAGTTCGAGCGCTTCCTTGTCATCGACCTCACGGACGATCACTGGCACATCGTGGAGGCCCGCCATCTGCGAGGCCCGCCAGCGGCGTTCGCCGGCGATCAACTCGAAAATATTCGGGTCATCCGTGGGTCGTACCAGCAGGGGCGACATCACCCCTTTTTCCCGGATGGAGTTCGCCAGTTCTTCGAGCTGCTCGGGGTC
>Ga0247738_10000498_pt1 | contig 15014 bp, 10 predicted proteins | sample UWRJL013104B2_FD_180936 | JGI IMG/M metagenome (GOLD analysis project Ga0247738, IMG submission 180936) | Plant litter microbial communities from Arlington Agricultural Research Station in Wisconsin, United States - UWRJ-L013-104B-2 | ecosystem: Environmental > Terrestrial > Plant litter >...
GAGGACTTGTCGTTCCTGTGATCAGAAATGCCGAAAAAATGTCATTCGCTGAAATTGAAGCCGAGGTAGTTAAACTGGCTACCAAAGCAAGAGATAATAAACTGACCCTGGAAGAAATGACCGGAGGTACCTTCACCATCACCAATGGTGGTATTTTCGGATCGATGCTTTCTACTCCGATCATCAATGCCCCTCAATCTGCGATTCTGGGTATGCACAATATCGTGGAAAGGCCAGTGGCCATCAACGGTCAGGTGGAGATAAGACCGATCATGTACATTGCCTTGTCTTATGACCACAGAACGATCGACGGTAAAGATTCGGTAAGCTTCCTGGTGAGGGTAAAACAACTGCTTGAAGATCCGATGAGAATGTTGCTTCAGGTTTAATTTTTAATTTAAAAGCCAACGCTTTTTAAATCTTTTGAAATGGAATACGACGTTATTGTAATAGGTTCAGGCCCCGGAGGATATGTAGCTGCGATACGCAGTGCTCAACTGGGTTTAAAAACAGCCATTATTGAAAAATACAATGCTCTTGGAGGTACATGTCTGAATGTAGGCTGTATTCCTTCAAAAGCCCTTCTTGATTCTACAGAGCATTACTACAATGCTGTGAATCATTTTGAAGAACACGGCATCACCGTAGGTAAAGTGAAAGCCGATATCAAGAAAATGATCGAAAGGAAAAGCGAAGTCGTTAAAAAAATGAACAACGGTGTGAATTTTCTGATGAAGAAAAACAAGATCACCGTCGTGAATGGTTTCGGTTCCTTCATAGACAAAAACACGGTCAAAGTAGCCAAGGAAGACGGTTCTGAACAACAACTGACTTCTAAAAATATCATCATTGCTACCGGTTCGAAGCCTGTCATTCTTCCGTTCATGAATTATGACAGAACCCGTATCATCACTTCAACAGAAGCCCTTAACCTTCAGGAAGTTCCGAAACACCTGATCGTCATCGGTGCCGGTGTGATCGGAGCTGAGCTCGGTTCTGTTTATGCAAGACTCGGAGCCAAAGTAACTTTTGTGGAATTTGCGGACAGCATGATTGCAACCATGGATAAAACCATGGGTAAGGAGCTTCAGAAATCAGTTAAAAAACTGGGTGCTGAATTCCATTTCAACACGAAAGTGACCAAAATTGAAAACCTGGGCAAAGAAGTATTGGTGACAGCTGAAGACAAAGACGGCAAGCCTGTTGAAATAAAAGGAGATTATTGCCTTGTATCTATAGGAAGAAGACCTTATACTGATAACCTTAACCTCGAAGCGGTTGGCGTAAGCACCGAAAGAGGTAAGGTACTGGTAGATGAACATACTCTGCAAACCAACGTGCCGGGTATTTATGCCATCGGTGACGTGATCAGGGGTGCGATGTTAGCCCACAAAGCGGAAGAAGAAGGTGTATTTGTAGCTGAGACCATCGTAGGTCAGAAGCCGCATATCAATTATAACCTGATTCCGGGTGTGGTGTACACCTGGCCTGAAGTGGCTTCTGTGGGTAAAACAGAAGAAGAACTGAAAACAGCTGGTGTTTCCTACAAAACAGGTTCGTTCCCGTTCAAAGCTTTGGGAAGAGCTACCGCCAGCGGTGATGTAGACGGCCTGGTGAAGATCCTGGCGGACAAAGCCACGGATGAAGTACTCGGAGTTCATATCATCGGTGCAAGAGCCGCTGACATGATTGCAGAAGCTGTAACGGCCATGGAGTTCAGAGCCAGTGCAGAAGACATTGCCCGTATTTCACATGCTCACCCGACTTATATGGAAGCCGTGAAAGAAGCAGCTTTGGCAGCCACAGAAAACAGATCTATTCATTCCTGATATATTTCTCAGGATTACTTATAAAAAAGAGCGAAGTCGTAAGGCTTCGCTCTTTTCTTTTATGAACATCGTACCACGGTTACATCAAATAAAAAATACAATAGATCATTCCCAGGTTAAAGGCCGAATGACAAAGGATTGATCCCAGGATAGAGCCTGAGTGTTTTCTGAAAACAAAAAACAGGATACTCACTAAAAACATACTCAGTACCCAGATCAGGGCGGGCATAAAGAAAAAACGCCAGATTCCGTTGATAAACACCAGCCCGAAATGCGAGATATGGGTCAAAGCAAAGGCCGAACTGTCAATAATCGAGGCCTTCTTCCTTCCCAGCGATTTTTCAAAAGCGGAATGTACAATTCCTCTGAAAAATAATTCTTCGCCAACCGGGCTGAAGGTCATACCGGTAACAGCCATGACCACGAACAGTATCTTTTTATCCCCTTCATTGATCCCTGCCGGAATATTGTATGACTTCCCGATATAACTATACCAGTTTTCATACGAATTTCCATACAGTATGTGCCCGGTAAGATAGAGCAAAACACTGGCGATCAATCCACATATAAATGCGATCAAAAGCCAGCTATAGTTTTTTGGTCTGGTTATTCCTATCTTCTTTTGCCCGGCTCTGCTCAGAAAAATAAAAGGGGTAATGGCCGACATAAGCATGATCAGGCCTATCGATCCGTAATTTCCCGAAGCATTGGCATTCAGCACCAGGAAAAACCGCGGAACACAAATGATAAGAATTAAAAAAAGTCCGAATTTCCAGTTAAAACCAAAGAACCTACCCCAAAAAGGTCTTAATTCCTTATCCATATCCTTGTAAAATCAGCCTTAAAAGGCCTGTCTATTATTTCTTCAGGCTTTTAATATAGGCAATGCTTCTCGGTACCTGATAGTTCACCTGGTTGCTTTCATCCTCAATAAAGAAGTGTTTGATGCCCACTTTATTTCCCTCCCTGATGATACCCGCAATATCCGCCTGACCTGTACCTAAAATCACGTCATTTTCCTGGGGAGTGTTCCCTGTTCTGTCACCTTTCACGCCTTTTTTAAGGTCTTTCAGGTGAACAAGTTTCCAGCGGCTGCCGTATTTTTTGATCAGTGATACGGGATCTGCCCCGCCATGAATGGCCCAAAGCACGTCCAGTTCAAAAGAAACATATTCAGGATTGGTATTTTTGGCGATATAATCAAATAAAGTACCATCTTCATACGGCCAGAATTCATATCCATGGATGTGATAGCAAAAAGTGAGTCCGTTTTCTTTCAGTATTTTACCGGCAGTGTTGAAATCCTCCACGGCTTTTTTAGCATTATCCAGGTTAAAAGCACCGCTCTTGTGAGGTATCCAGGCACACATGACATATTTAGCTCCCAGCACCTTGGCTTTTCTGACTACTTCCATCGGATTTTTAACCAGTTCATCGTAACCCGCCCCGGTAGATGGAATCACAAGGCCCCTGGCGTCACACATTTTTCTGAATTCTTCAGGAGTCACTTTTCCTCCCGTTCCTTCTACTTCTTTAAAACCCATCGCTTTGATAGAATCCAGTGTAGCCTCCACTCCCTGTGGAAAACTCTTTCTGAAAGTGTAAGCCTGTATACCCAGCTCAGCGGTATACAATCCTTTCTTTGCTTGTGCCGATAATTCTGAAATCTGTATTGAAAAGAGAAGCGTGATCAATACGAACCATACATTTTTTTTCATATTCATTATATTAAGGTAAAATAGTTTACAAATTCTTTTTCTTCAGCTCATCCGCCGCATAATTAGCCGCCCTGGCCGACAGGGCCATATAAGTCAGCGACGGGTTTTGGGTGCTCGTAGAAGTCATACAGGCTCCGTCTGTTACAAAAACATTTTTACAAAGATGCAACTGATTCCACTCATTCAGCAAGGAAGTCCTGGGATCTTTTCCCATTCTCACCCCTCCCATTTCATGAATATCCGAACCCGGTGCCGAATGCGAATCAGAGCCGTTGATATCCACAAACCCGGCCAGAGTAAACATCTCCGTCATCTGTTCGAGATAATCCTTCACCATTTTGTCGTCATTGCTGTCCCAGTCACAGGAAAAGACCAGCTGTGGAATACCGTACTTATCCTTCAGTTCCTTATGAAGCCTGATATGGTTTTCTTCCCTTGGTACACATTCGCCCATCATCCAGCTGCTGATGTACCAGTCGCCCAATTTCGGATTTAAGAGGTGATCTTTGAGACTGTTGCCTATCCCCTTTGTATCAGTCGCCAGCCCACGGCCTCCACCAATACCCGTAGCATATCCCCTTAGAAAATCCATCTCTTGCTTATACACATTCCTGAATCTCGGAATATAGGCATTGCTGGGGTTTCCGCCCGAAGTTTTCTTGTCTTTAAAGCCTTCATAACGGGCCGACAATTTACCCCGGTAATTATGCCATGAAATGAATTTTCCCATCATCCCGCTGTCATTTCCCAGTCCGTTTTGAAACCGGTTCGACGTTGAATTCAATAAGATAGCCGTAGAATTCATGGCTGAGCCGTTCACAAAAATGACTTTCGCATGAAATTCCAGCTGCTGTCTGGTAATAGCATCAATGACGATCACCCCTGTTGCCCTGCCTTTTTTCTCATCATAAATGAGCGAGTGCACAACAGAATGAGGCCTGAGCGTCATCTTGCCGGTCTTTTTAGCCCAGGGTAGTGTAGACGCGTTGCTGCTGAAGTAACCGCCATAAATACAGCCTCTGTTGCACATCTTCTGATTCTGGCACTTCGTCCTGCCCTGGTCCAGATGGATCTGCTGCGGGTCTGTCAGGTGGGCACACCTGGCCTGGATCAGGTGCCTGTCTTTATAATGTTGCTTCATGCTTTCTTTGAGATGGGTTTCAATACAACTCATTTCAAATCCCGGCATATGCTCACTGTCCGGCAAAACATCCAGGCCGTCGTTGTTCCCGGCTACGCCTGAAAATTTCTCCACGTGACTGTACCATGGGGCAATGTCTTTGTACCTTATCGGCCAGTCGACCGCAAAACCGTCACGGTCAGGGCCTTCAAAGTCAAAATCACTCCAACGCTGGGTTTGCCTTGCCCACAACAGCGATTTTCCACCTGTATGGTATCCCCTCACCCAACGGAAAGGCTTCTCCTGGACAATCGGCTGCTCGTCATCCGTTATTGACCAGTGCATCGTTTCTTCCCTCATAAACCGGGCAAACTGGAAGTCTTTCTTTTTCTCCAGCGGTACCGATCCCCGGTATTCAAACTCCCAGGGAGCCTTGGAGGCTGTCGGATAATCCGTAATGTGGTTGACATCCCGGCCACGCTCAAGCACCAGGGTTTTAAGGCCTCTGTCGCACAATTCTTTGGCTGACCAGCCCCCGCTGATCCCTGAGCCTATAACGATCGCATCATAGGTCATGGCTTTGACGGCTTTGGTATTTAAATAGGTCATCGCTTAAGCATTTACAGATACACAACCATGATAATGTCCCGGAGCCACTTTGTAGTTAAAATGATTAACCATTACATATTCAGAGGTGGTATAACCCCTGATTGTTTCAGCCTTGATCAGCTTGAAAAATTCAGCTTCTGATTTATCCGTCGACTTTTCGAATTTTTCAAGTAGATTTTCCCGCTGATATGCATTGCAGGCTACGAAGCTCTTCCCGTAGCCTGCCTGGGCATACTTTTCGAGAGACTTCAGATTTAAAGTGACTGAGTCCTGTACCTCTTTTTCAAAACAATCCTGGATCAGTTTCTCCAGGAAAACATCCACACCCAAAGCCTTGGCTCCGGGGATGTCCTCAGAATCGGGAATAATGGTTTCGACAATGGCTTTCAGAAGCTCTTTTTCATCGGTTGAAAAAAGATCGGCATGTATTCCGGACTGATCCCACAGATTAGCCCAGGAAGGGATTACTACCAGACCGCCCGAGGCAGTAAGGAAGCTTTTTAACAGATTTCGCCTGTTCATGATTTTTTATGGTTGAATAAAAGTAAAAATAGAATTTATTCTACGAATAATGATAATCTGTGCCCGATAAATTTAGAGGAACAGAGGCATTTGAGGCCGGAAAGTTCTGTCAGATCAATAAGAAGATTAAAATGTACTATTAAAAATGCCATGAGCCCCGGCCTAAAGGCCAGGGCAGATTAATGAGGGGCATAGGCCTGAAGGCTTCTATTTATGTAAAGCCGGGCTCCTTATTTGTATACCTTTTTAAGGTCTTTTTCGAACAAGGTAAACTCATCGTCATAGAACTTCAGGAAATCCGGCACGCTCGTGTGGCCCGGATAGGGGGCATAAAAGTGAGTCGGGCTACGAACGTCATTTCTCCAGACCAGTACATAAGACAGCTGAAGATCATTATTTTTAAGGGTTTTGAGCAGGGTTTCTGTCCACCAGGTGTTGTTGGGAATAGACTCCAGCCCTGTTTCGGTAAATGCAGCCAGCTTACCTGCTTTTTTAGCATAATCTGAAACGATCTTCAGTTTCAACACACCGGCTTCCAGGTTATAGCGGTTGTCACGGCCAAAGTCTCCGTAATTGTCCATTCCGACCATATCTACCCATTCGTCACCAGGGTATCTGTCCAGGAACTGCTCTTCTGTTTTGAATTTATTGTCAGGCGAAAAGGCATAAATGAAATTGTGAACGCCCAGTTCATCCCTGAGATAAGAAACGGTAAATTTCCAGAGCAATATAAATTCTTCCTTCGTACAATGCGACTTGCCCCACCAGAACCAGTCACCATCGAACTCATGATAGGGCCTGAAAATCATCGGTACGAGTTTTCCATCCGCTCCTTTGACCGACTTAGCCCACTCTCCTATTCCTTTCAATATTTCCTTGTATTTTTCATGGGCCTCACCACCCGGAATAAGATATTTCACAGCAGGTAAAGAAACCGAATCTTTCCAGTAAAAACCTCCTTTTGAAACAGGATTGGAAAAGTGCCAGGCCACTGTTGTAATGCCTCCCCGGTTATAAGTATCGGCCACATTTTTTCTGAGGTTCTTCTTATTCGCTTCAATGGCCTCCGGGCTGATTCCCGAAAAACCACTGAGATCAACCCCGATCACACCGGGATGAGATCCTGTTACCGATTTGACATCAGAACGGTCCTGGTCACCGAACCATCCATGCCCGTACTCGGTAGCATGCTGATGCCCAAAAATGATATGTTTTTCTGAAAGTTTCTTCAGGTTTTTGTAGAGGGCCCTGGTTTCTGCGGTTGCTTTTTTATCAACTGGGGCATTTTCTTGAGCCGATACCAGATGCCATGCACCTAACATCAGACCAGTTACGAGGATCAGTGTCTTAGACATACAATTATATTTTGAATAAATGATTACAGTTTCCAGACACCGAGCTTCTGCTGCTTCGCTTTGACTTCCAAAGCCGCATATTCCCTGTCGCCCGAGTATTTCTTAAAATGTACAGCCATGCCGGTTTTGACCAGTTCTTTGTTCAGTACTTTGCCGTCCGGCAGGTGTACCTCTCCCAGCAATCTTCCGTAGCGGTCAAACGAGCCGGTATTCATCACCTTCACCACTTTTCTGAAGCAAAGGTCCGATGTAGTTTGCTTGGCCTGTTTCCAAAGCGGAAAACCTCTTTCGGGGCAATCGACATGAAGCAACCTGATCCTCAGGTTTTTTCCCTGGCGGTTTCTGGCTCCTTTGCCGTCATAGACCACTTTCAGCTCAATGGTATCTCCATCCTGAATTCCAACCACCTCGGCTTTCAGGACTTTCGGAATGAACGTAATCCGGCTTACAGCCCCCTGACTGCAAATGGAATGCGAAAAAAAAGAAAAAATGATAAAGAAGAAAAAAGAATAGACAGACTTCATTAATTTTTAGGATATAAGCACGTTTTCAAGGCACAAGATGGTATTTGCGATTTCTGAATTATTGATTTAGAGATCGGTTTGATCAATAACAAGTATTCATAATACAAAGACGGTGAAAGGAAATCTCTTCCCAAAAGATTAACCACCTTTTACCGTCTTTTATTTATTACGTTAGCTGATTGATCAATACCCGAATCCTTCCACTTTGGCTTTTTTCTGACGCCAGTCGGGTTCTACTTTGATGTATTGTTCGAGGAAGATTTTCTTGGCAAAAAACTTCTCCATTTCCAGCCTGGCCTCGGTGCCGACCTTCTTCATCCTTTCACCTTTATGGCCCAGCAAAATGGCTCTTTGTGTAGCCCTTTCCACATAAATTTCTGAGGATATTCGTATTATATCATCACTCTCCTTAAATGACGTAATCACCACTTCGCAGCTGTAAGGAATCTCCTTTTTGTAATTCATCAGGATACGCTCTCTGATGATCTCCGCTGCAAAAAAACGCTCCGGTTTATCGGTCAGCTCATCTTTCGGAAAATATGGCGGATGCTGCGGCAGGTACTTCACTATCAGCGGCAAAAGCTCCTCTACCCCTTCTTTTTTCAGGGCCGAAATGGTTCTGATTTCGGCCGGGTTGAATACCGATTTCCAATGGGCAATTTTCTCTTCTATCTGTTCCGGCGTAGCCAGGTCGGTTTTGTTGATGATCAGGATAATCGGAGAGTCCGTTTTTTTCAGACGATCGATCGCATCTTCTTCGTCATACTTTTCAAAGATATCGGTCACAAACAGGATCACATCCCCATCCTCCAACGAGCCGTGCACAAACTCCATCATGGCGTTGTGCAATTCATACATCGGTTTGATGATACCCGGTGTATCTGAGTACACCAGCTGAAATGGCACGTCTTCCATCACCCCGTTCACAATCCCCATGATCCGGTGACGGGTGGTCTGTGCTTTGGAAGTAATGATTGAAAGTTTTTCTCCTACGAGTTCATTCATCAGGGTCGATTTCCCTACGTTCGGCTTGCCCACAATACTGATGAACCCCGCTTTATGATTTTCTGTAATTTCCACGATTTTATTTTTTTTATGCCGACAAGACCAAACACGAGATATAATCCTATGACTATAAACAACTTATCTCTCATTTGCAATCATTTAAAACATCTCTGACAGTGCCGATCCCATCTTTTTTTACAAAGGTACTTGTTTTTCAAAAAAAATGCACTACCTTTGCAGTCCAATATCGCGGGATGGAGCAGTTGGCAGCTCGTTGGGCTCATAACCCAAAGGTCGCAGGTTCGAGTCCTGCTCCCGCTACACATATTATTAAGCAGTTACGAATAAAAAACGTAGCTGCTTTTTTGTTTGGTACAACAAATTCATTGCAACAAGGGATCAAGGAGGATCAAGCCAAAAACTTGTGGGGCGGATAAAAATCTGATTTCTTTGTGCGAAAAACGAGGGATTAAATCGACAGCAGAATCAGAACTTATCAAAATACTCTTACCATCTGGCTTAACAGATTATTTAATAACTCCCCCATAACCAATGTCTTAAGCAATTAACGCACAGACCCTTTGAAATCTTTCGGGGATGTCCCGTACTTTGCTTTGAAAACCGTGGAAAAATAGCTTTGGGTAGCAAATCCAACCCTATCAGCTACTTCTGCAATAGAGAGTTCTGAATCATTAAGTAAGACACACGCCTTTTCAAGTCTCATATTAAGAATCATATCATTTATGCCACACCCTAATAATGCTTTTGCTTTTCTGAATAACTGGACCCTGGACAGACCTAATTCACGTCCTAAGGCCTCAACACTTAAATCAGGATCAGAAATACCTGAAAGAATTGCTGCCTTTAAATCATTCAGAAATTTTTTATCCAGACGCGATAAATTACCGGGGGTTTCGGAGGAGGCATTACTCACATTCCAGGACCTGAGAATTTTACGATTGATCAATAAGCTGGAAATACTTTCTATCAGGAGTTGCGAACTGAAAGGCTTGGTTAAATATAAATCTGCCCCCGTGTGCATACCTTCCACCTGTTGCTCGACACTGTTTTTGGCGGTTAAAAGCATAACTGGGATATGAGAGGTTCTCAAATCACCTTTCAAAGTTGAGGTGATTTTTAATCCATCCATTTCCGGTAACATAATGTCACATACCACAAGATCCGGAGCTGTATCAAAACACTTCTCAAGTCCCGATCTTCCATCTGATGCCATTATTATCTGAAACTTCCCTTTCAACAGCTCATAAAGGAACCCTCTGAGATCATCGTCATCTTCGATGATCAAAACCGATGGAGCTTCAGCTCCAGCCAGATTTCCGAAGCTCACACCTGCACTATCTTCTGTATCAATGATGGGTTTATTAATGTGACCAAGCCTTAATCCGCGATCTTCTATCACGATATCTTCCGGATTTAAATGATCCTTACCCGATGGAATGCTCACGGTGAAAATTGTACCCTCATTTAGCTTGCTTTTAACATCAATGGTTCCTTGATGCAGCTCTACAAGTTCCCTTGACAAAGGTAATCCAAGCCCTGTGCCTCTTACAGCATTACCACCTTGATAGAACATCTCAAATGCTCTGAGGGCGTCGCTTTCACTCATTCCCGAGCCATTATCTTCCACTTTAATCAAAACAAACCCGGGTGTCTGCTCCAGAAACAAATAAATCCTTCCATGATCCTCTGTATATTTAAAAGCATTGGAAAGTAAATTAAACAATACTTTGTCCAACATATCTTCGTCAAACCAAACCTCCAGAGCAGAAAACCTGGAAATAAGCCTGAAATCTATCTTTCTCCTCTTAGCAGTAAATTCAAAAGGCTCCATGATGTCTTTCAAAAAACTGTTCAGATCTATCAACCTGGCCTGGATTCTTATTTTTCCGCTTTCCACTTTTCTGAAATCCATCAATTGATTGACCAGCCTAAGGAGCCTTTGAGCATTTCGTTGAATGAGGACCAGGTTTTTTCTAACCTGATTTTCATCTTTCCTCTGATTCAGAAGGTCTTCGACCGGACCAATAATAAGGGTAAGAGGGGTCCTGAATTCATGCGAGATATTGGTAAAAAACCTGAACTTAGATTCTGTAGCTTCTTGTGCCTTTTCCGCAATCTCCTGTATCTGATTCCTTTGTCTTAGAATTTCATCACTTTGGGCTTTCAATTCTTTATTTATCTTTTTGTTCTCAACAAGTGAGTACAAAGCAATCGACCCTAAAATGATTGCAGCCACAAGTAAGCCAGTCATTAAATAAAGAAGAACTTTCTGGGTTTTGTAAATCCTCAGCTGTTCATCAATTCTGCTTTGTTGTCTTTCAATATCTTTTTGCTGTTCCAGAAGCTTGTCTGTCTGCATTTTGATCATTCTGACATTAGAAGAATCTATAATAGCAGTTTGCAACAAATTCTCTCTTTGAAAGGGTTGTTTCCTGAGAATGTTCATGGCTACCCGGACAGCTTCTTCTCCACCTGTAGGATATAATGCTGTTGCCGTGATCAATTTATCATAAACCATTTGGATGTCCCCAAACGCTCCGGGCAGTCCGTCAACCCCAACAATTTTAATCTGGCGTCCGGGAAATTGCTGCATACATACCTCATGAGCTCCCTGAGCCATTACCTCATTTTGTGCAAAAATAAGATCAAGGTCAGGGTATAAATGAATTACTTTTGACAATTGTTCCTTGGCTTGTTTTTTCTCCCATTCACCATTCAGGGTTTCCACCAAGGTAATTTCAGGATAGGGTTTAATAGCTTCTTTGAGACCCCGGTGGCGGTCATTGGCCGGGGAAGATTTAGGAAGCCCGGTTATTTCAATTATTTTTCCTTTTTTGTTGAGCAAAGCAGCAATATACTGACCGGCAGCTTTTCCTACCTGATAATTATCTCCTCCGACATAGGCTGTGTAATAAGATGATGAAGTTCGTCTGTCAACAACTACCACCGGGATTCCTTTTTTAAATGCTTCCTCAATTACTGGTGTAACAGGTTCAGCTTCATTAGGTGAAACGATAAGCAAATCTATACCATTATTAAGCAATTCTCGTATTTGCTTAATCTGCGTATTGCTATTGGCGTTTGCGTCTTTAAAAATCAACCTGGTATCAGAATAGAATGCCAATTCTCGTTTCATATCATCAAGCATGGCTTTCCTCCACTCATCGTCACCAGTACATTGCGAAAATCCGATAGTATATCTTTCTTTATTATTCTGAGAGCATCCACAAAGCAAAACTACCATCCATAAAACGGATAGAATTTTTTCAATTTGCCGGTAGTAAAATTTACGCATATCCATCATGCCACTAACCTTATCAACTTTTTTATTTTTATTATAAATATAATTCTATTTTTGAGTTTAAACGGAAAAAAAACAGGTATTGTACCTGCATTTTTTCGCTATCCCACTAATTAAAGTCGGTTTAAGTCAACTACTGATTATTAGTAATATCATCTAACCCAGGAGCTCATAGATAGAATAGGTTATTTACTCATTTCACTTCTTTTGCACATCAGAGTACTTTAATTGGGTTATAGTTATACCAGACACTGATCTGATATATAATTTATTCATTTTCTTTTCAGAAAAGAACAGATCGGTCATAACAGTGAGTCCGTCATCAGCAAAGAGTTCGACAGATCCGGCATCAACCAGGAGTGTTAATGAAATCTCCCTGGTCTTAGCTATTCTTGGCCCACCATGGCGTGCAGCAAATCCCGGCTCAAAATTTACTTTGCCGGATTTTGTCCTATCAATGTAATAATTATCCGATTTCTTGTCATACCCGACTAAAAGCTCATTGCCTGCTTCATTTGCCAGTACGATAGAAAAGTCACGTGTTTCCTTTAGAACCAATTCAAGCTTAAAAACTCCATCCGTTTTTTGGATATTTTTTGATAAATCAAGTTGTCCTTTCAACTTATGATTACTGAATGTGGCAAGAGGGGAGACTAATTTCTCGAATTCCGGGACCGGGTTTGAAGAGAGGAAAAATTCTCCGTCAATTTTTTGAAGCTGAAGTTCACGGGCTACAGTTGCTGCACCCCGCCAATTCTGAGTGGGAATGATGTTGGCATAGTTCCAGTTGTTCATCCAACCGATGAACAATCTTTTATTTCCCGTATTTGACCAGGTGACCCCGGCATAATTATCCGCTCCATAGTCAACCCATTTGGTTTTATTTTCTAATGGCTTGAAAGTCTTTCCATCGAAATGCCCAACAAAATATTGAGTAGCTGATCCTCCACTCGGCCCGCCCGGATTAATACTTACAAGAAGTACCCAAAACTTTTCTCCTTCATGATCAAAACTAATCAGGTCAGGACATTCCCAAACCCCGCCATGAGCTCCATACCCTTCACCAAACTCACTCAGCTTATTCCATGATTTCAAATTAGATGAGCCGTAAAAAGTAATCGTCTGTTTTGTAGCGAGCGTCATAACCCATTGATGAGAAGGCTCATGCCACATTACTTTGGGATCTCTGAAATCTTCAATTCCCGGATTAGGAAGCACCGGGTTTCCCTTATACTTGGTCCATGTTTTCCCTTCATCATTACTGTAAGCAATGCTTTGATACTGATGAAGTCCGGTTCCTTCTTTTTCAATTGCACTGTTATGGTGTGTAAAAATGGCGACCAGAGCATTTTCCCCAAAACCGGCTGAATTATTTTTATCCACTACAGCACTGCCTGAAAAAATAGCACCAAGGCTGTCCGGGGCTAAAGCAATTTTTTGTTCTTCCCAGCTTACAAGATCTTTACTTATCGCATGCCCCCAATGCATGGGTCCCCATTTTGAGCTATTGGGATTATGTTGAAAAAAAAGGTGATATTTACCATTAAAATATACCATCCCATTAGGATCATTCATCCAGTTTGATTTTGGCGAAAAATGAAACTCCGGTCTGTATTGTTCGTTCCTGTCTTGTGCCATTATTGTATTGAAAAAGATAATTCCCGACAAAAAGATGAGAGCAAATAGTTTATTGTTCATAATTTTAAGATTAAATGGTATTTGATCCCGGTAGAGTTACAAAACTTACCGGGATCAGAAGTCAATTATTAATAACCTGGATTCTGTTGATATAACCCTTTAGTGAAACTGATTTCACGTTGAGGAATCGGCAGATACTCATCCCTTCCGGCACTAAATTTGGCTGTTGAAAGATAGGGCCTTCTTGTTTTTTCCTTTTCGAGATATTGATTGAGGGTTTGTTCAGCGATACCCCATCTCACAAGATCGAAGAAACGAGGGCTTTCGGTCGCGAACTCCAGCCTTCTTTCCCATTGTAAGGCTTTCCTGGCGAACTCTTGTGTCCATCCTGTGGCTTCATATTCACGAATGTTATATTTAGAAGCAAATGTGCCGTCCGTTTTCTTGAGCCTGCCTGTACTCTCTGCAGCCCGTTTCCTTATCTGATTGATCAAGGGCCTGGCCATTTCCTGTTGACCTAATTCAATATAGGCCTCTGCCTGCATCAGTAATACATCATCATACCTGATAATATCTATGTTTTTTGATGAGCCAATGAACGGTCCTTCTTTGTGATATGAAGAACTGGTGGCCAGTTGCTGCTCTTTCATGGAGTGAAAGAAGCCGTAAACCCCCGGATCACGTACCCAACTATTACTGAACGGTTTTGACGCATCATATTTATAAACATGGCCATCAATCCCTACAGTATGGTCAACTCTTGGATCAACTGTATCAACATTAAAATCTACATTTTTATCATTGAAATTGTTAAATGCAGGAAATCCATTACTATCAGTTTTGAAGGCATTTACTAAGGTCTGACTTGGCTGATGAAAACCACAACATCCGTATTGCGGTGCTCCGTGCGGATAATTGAGGCCGGTAACATAACTTAAGCGTCCAACCGAAGTTCCGTCGTTGATGGAATACTGAATGGCAAAAACTGATTCAGGCCCGTTTTCAGTTTCAGCAATGAAGTTTTCAGCAAAATCAGGCTGAAGTTTATATTTTCCTGATTTAATGACCTCCTGAGTAAGGTTGACAACTTCCTGCAACCTGGCTTTATTGATATTGATCACTTTATGGCTTTCATTTTGCTCATAAGCCTGAAATAGCCTCAACTTTGCCAAATAAGCCGATGCTGATAATTTATTGGCACGCCCGATTTGTGGCTGTGAAACAGGCAGGTTGTCGATAGCAAATTGGAAGTCCTTAGCAATTACATTCCACAATTCGTCAGTTTTGTATTTCACATTAGACTCTTTGAGAATGTCTTCAGAAGAAAGGGTTTCGTCAATGTACGGAATATTCTTAAATAGCATCTTCAGCA
>Ga0247738_10000499_pt1 | contig 14996 bp, 16 predicted proteins | sample UWRJL013104B2_FD_180936 | JGI IMG/M metagenome (GOLD analysis project Ga0247738, IMG submission 180936) | Plant litter microbial communities from Arlington Agricultural Research Station in Wisconsin, United States - UWRJ-L013-104B-2 | ecosystem: Environmental > Terrestrial > Plant litter >...
ACCTTTGCTGTATTATTAATCCTGCCACTTATCTTTGCGTGGGCACAAGAAAAAACAACAACACAATCTGTTTCTTTAGATCCTGAAGACGAAGAAAGCATCCATTATATCTCATCATTAAAACCTAAAAATGAAAAATAAAATACAATTTAGCGCGCTGTTTTTTGCAGCACTATTTTTCCTTAACAGTTGTAATTCTAAAAAAGAAGAAACTGTTACGGCAGAAATCGAACCTAAAACAGAAACGTTTCTTTTAGAGAAAGAAAAACTAACAACCGAATTGCGTTTACCAGCCGAATTAACCGGTTTTCAACAAGTTGATTTATACGCAAAAGTGAGCAGTTTTGTAAAATTGCTAAAAGTTGACATTGGTACTAAAGTAAAAAAAGGACAGCTTTTAATTGTTTTGGAAGCGCCGGAAATTAGTTCTCAATTGGCTGCAGCTGAATCAAGACTGAAATCGATGGAAGCCATTTACACCACAAGCAAAAGTACCTACAACCGTTTATATGAAACCAGCAAAGTGGAAGGAACGATTTCTAAAAATGATTTAGAAATGGCAAGCGGAAAGAAAAACTCTGATTACGCACAATATCAGGCAGCAATTGCAGCTCATAAAGAAGTGTCGATTATGAGAGGTTATCTAGAAATCCGTGCTCCGTTTGATGGTGTTGTAGCAGCAAGAAACGTGAATTTAGGAACATTTGTTGGTCCTGCAGGAAAAGGTTCAGATTTGCCTTTATTGACGATTCAGCAGCAGGATAAATTGCGTTTAGCAGTTTCAGTTCCGGAACTTTACACAGGATATTTACACGCTGGTGACGAAATGACTTTTAACGTAAAATCATTACCTGAAAATTTTAAGGCAAAAATTACCAGAATGTCCGGAGCTTTAGATTTAAAATTACGTTCTGAGCGTGTTGAAATGGATGTTGTCAATACCAAAAAAGATCTTTTACCAGGAATGGTAGCCGAAGTTCTATTACCGCTTAATGCAAAAGACAGCACGTTTGTAATTCCAAAATCGGCTTTGGTGAGTTCATCAGAAGGTTTGTATGTGATCAAAGTGCTGAACCACAAAGCAACAAGAGTTGAAGTGAAAAAAGGAAGGGAAATCGACGATAAAATTGAAATTTTCGGTGATCTAAACCGTAAAGATAAACTGGTAAAAATTGCCAGCGAAGAAACTAAAGAAGGCGATGTTATAAACGAATAACCTGCGTTTAGCTTTCGATAGTAGTTTACCAAAAACTGTACGCAATTATTAAATGTGGCATTTTAGATCAGGAATGGTTTAATATGCAAATCTATTTGCCTTGAGGGCAGCACTTTTATAGAGTGCTGCCCTTTTTTTTTGTTTTTGTTGTTTCGCAGAGATTCGCAAAGGTAGCGCGGAGATTCGCTGAAGTTTTTTATTTTATACTTTTGAGTTAAGTGCGGAAAGTATTCTCATTTTTGTTCATTTCGAGGAACGAGAAATCACAATACAAGCTCGCAAAATATTAAAAATTAGCATTTTACATTTTCAGGAGCTATTTCCCGCTATTCCTTCCAATCTTTTGTGGTGAACCCCACCACAAAAGGATTTTCCCTCCCATCGGGGCTAGGGGTCTGGTTTTTATAAGGAATAATCAGGTATAAGTACGTGGTTGTTTATATTGGTAAATGGATACTTTTGAATAAAAGAAAATTATTTTTTTATTATTAAGGTTTTCCGTAAAAAAGCTACAAATCAGCATTTTACCTTTGATTTTAATATTTAATACAAAGCAAACTATGATAACAAAAATCCATCTAAATAATGTAGCGAGTTACAAAAGTCAGATAACTTTAGAGACAGATAAAAAAGTAAATCTTATTTATGGATTAAATGGAACAGGTAAAAGTACTTTTTCTAATTTTCTTCATAAACAAAATGATGAAAATTTTAAAAATTGCTCCATTGAAGGACTGGATGATACTCACGAAATACTAGTCTATAATCAAACTTTTATTCAAGAAACTTTTTTTGAATCTGAAAATCTAAAGGGAATTTTTACTCTTTCAAAAGAAAACAAGGACGCTGAGACAAAAATTGCTAATGCCTTAAAAGAGATTGAAAACATTGAAAAAGAACGCAGTGCAAAAATAAAGAAACTTGAAATTGAAAATTCATCTATTAATCAAAAATTCGAAAACGCAAAAAACATTATATGGAAAATCAAATCCGATTACAGCGGTGGAGACAGAGTTCTTGAGTTTTGTCTAGAAGGCTATAAAGGATCAAAAGAAAGTTTGTTTAGCCAAATTATTGCAATACCAAAACCAATCGAAAAGCCGGCAAAAAGCATTGATGATCTAAAGAATGATTTACAATCTATTTCTGGTGATAATGCCCAAAAATATGACAACTTATTTCCAATTAATTTTATTTCACAAAATGCAGAAACAGAATCATTACTTAGTAAACAAATTGTAGGTAATGAAAACAGTACAGTATCTCAACTAATAAAAGAACTTAACAATTCCGATTGGGTAAAAGCAGGATTAGAATATTTACCAATAGAGCCACTTGAAGAAAATGAAACTTGTCCTTTTTGTCAAGAGCAAACTATTTCAAACACATTGATTGAAAATATAAAAAGCTATTTTGATGCTTCTTATGAAGCTGACATTAATTTGCTCAAAACATTTCTAAAAAAATATTCAGATGCAATTGAAACAATTCCAAATAAATTATTGTTTGAAGCAAGTCCAAAATTTGAAACCTTTAAAAAAGATTTTGAACTTTACTACAATAATTTTATCAAAATAGCTGAAGGAAATAAAAAATTAATTGAAGACAAAATTAAAACCCCAAGTGTTTCAATAGTTCTTGAAAATTGGGATAAAGCACTTGACAATATAAATAACACTATTGTAAAAATCAATACTCTTATTGCGGAGCATAATAATAACATAGACCAAAAGGTAACTGTAAAATCAAAAATAAAGACGACTTTTTGGCAAATTATGCGATGGGATTATGATCAAACTATCAATTCGTTTAATATAGATAAAGTAACATCAAAAAGTACAGTGGATACTTTAGATACTTTTATTAAAGATTATACAGCAAAAATTTCCAAACAAAACATAATTATCTCAGAACAACAAAGACATACAGTAAATATTGAAGAAGCTGTTATAAATATAAATAATGGATTAATTGATTTAGCAATTACAGATTTCAAAATTAAAAATCATTCTGAAAATCTCTACAAAATAATAAGAGGTGATAGCGAAGATAAAATTTTTCGTTCTTTGAGCGAAGGAGAAAAGATGATTATCAGTTTTCTGTATTTTCTCGAATTATGTAGAGGAAAGAAAGAAGCAACTGAAACAAATAAAAAGAAAATCATTGTTATCGACGACCCAATTTCAAGTTTGTCGCATATTTACGTTTTTAACGTCGGTAGACTAATCAAGAATGAATTTTTTGGTAAAAAAGAAAAGAAAAATGGTGTTGAAAGTTGGAAATATAAATATGATCAAATATTTATATTAACTCATAGCTTATATTTTTTCTATGAAATTACAGAAACAAAACATGATGACAGAAAAGAAATGCAAAAACTTATTCGTCTTACAAAAAATGAAAATGGAAGTACATTTACACCTATGAGTTACGAAGAAATCCAAAATGATTATCAAGCTTATTGGTTTATAATAAAAGATGATAAACAACCTCCTGCTTTGATAGCGAATTGTATGAGAAATATTATTGAATATTTTTTCAACTTTGTTGAAAAGAAAGATTTAAATAATTTTTTCCTGCAAGAACCATTAAATAATAATAGATTCCAATCGTTTTACAGATATGTAAATCGCGAATCTCACTCATTAGGTCAGAATATTTATGATTTTAAAGAATTCAATTATATCGATTTCAAAGATGCTTTTGCAGAATTATTTAAAATAGCAGGCTATGAAGAACATTATAAAAAAATGATTAAATAAAGCTATGTTCGCGAAGTCTCCCAACTTTTAACATATTTATTTGCTTATTGGAACGCGTACGAAGTCTGGAGACTCGCGCAGCACGGAATCTGAGAAAAGTTACACTAGCCTAAATATTTTTAGTAAAAAAATAAAAATTTTCCTGTTATTTCATTTTACCCTTCCGGATTTGTTGTTGAATTTCCAATAACAGAAATATCTATATTTATAGGTGCAATCTCAATTGCTTGTGGATCATCAGTAACAACTGGCTCAACTGGCAATCTTCTTCTAATTTGTTTTATTACTTCATTAACATTTTTCCTATTTCGAAGCCATAATAAAATAAGTAGTAATGACCCTAAATAACCTATAACTGTTACAACAATAGCAAAAGTTTCAAATAAAGGTTTTGTAAAATTTGCTGACACCAATGTAAGATTACACGCAAAAGCTGTCGAAAAGAGAAAAATAGCAAAGTTTAAAAAGATATCTGCATCAGAGCCTTTTTCTAATTGAATTAATTCATGCTCTTTTACTTCATATAATTCGACACAGTCAACATATGCACGGCGAACTCTAATATTCGAGTTGTTGGTATTTGGACTATTACTCATAAATGTTTTTTTAGCCAATCGTTATTTGCACTACCATAAGTATTTAACCACGCAGATTCTGTACCTGACCTAACAACAAAAAGTCTGTCCATTGTCCCTAAATATGGTTTTAAAAAGTCGCGAATTTCCGTTGCCTTTTTAGTAGTAACAATTGCCCAACAATACTCATTAATAGGACAATAAACGCCGTAAGACTTTAGCTTTTCTTCAAACGCATTCCTAATTTTTACATCATTAATTTCAAAGGATACAATATATGTTGACATAATTAATTTATTGAATTCAAAAATAGGGAAATATGTTCATAAAAAAAAATGTCTAACGACCTACAAAAATATAAAAAGATAGCCCCGCGCTGTGCGAAGTCTCCTGACTTCGTACACATCGCTACATTCCATTCCTAGATTTGCCATGTCTCATTGGAATGGGTACGAAGTCGGGAGACTTCGCACAGCATAAGCAATTAGACTAGCAATTACAAAAAAATGCAAGACCAAAATTGGTCTTGCATTTTTTGTAACTTGATAAATCTAGTAATAAATCTTTTTACACTGTCTGACGCTCGTGTTTTCCTTCTTTAATTTCTTCCACCATTTTTTTATTAAAAGCGGGCAAATCATTCGGGTTTCGACTGGTTACCAATCCATTGTCTACGACTACTTCTGAGTCTTCCCATTGCGCTCCGGCATTTATCAAATCATTTTTAACAGAGAAGAAAGAAGTTACTTTTCGACCTCGTAAAACATCGGCATCTACCAGAATTTGAGGTCCATGACAAATAGCTGCTACTGGTTTTTTACTTTCAAAAAAGGAACGTACAAAATTTACTGCAGCTTCTTCTCTTCTTAATGAATCAGGATTTAAAACTCCTCCCGGAAGAACCAAAGCATCGTAATCGGCTTCATTTGCCTGATCTAATACTACATCAACATTATATTCCTTGCTCCAATTCCCGTCTTTCCAGGCTTTGATAGTTCCTGATTTCAAACTGATGATATCTGCATTCCAACCTTGCTCTTCAAGATAGGCTTTAGGCGATGATAATTCTGATTCTTCAAAACCGTTTGTTGCTAATATGGCTATATTCTTTTTCATAATTTTAAATATTTAATCGTTATTAATTTTCATTTAGTTAAAATTAGTAATTTGAAACAGCCAGCAGAAACGGAGCATGTTAAACCTTTCTTTAATAAAAGTTAATTAATTGAATTTCAGATTTTTATTAAAAAATTAAATTGAAATTATATAAAATTCATGTCAATTTAGTTTACTATTTTATAGGATTTAAAGCTATTTATCTTTTTAAAAAATTGTATTGAAAGCTGGTGATTAATCAACAACAAATTTAATTAACTTCGTGTTACTTAATAATTGGCTTAATTCAACTTTATGATCAAGATAAATTATAAAATCATATTTGCTTTATTTATCATTTGCGTATTCTTTATAGGTTTAGGTATATTCGAAATCTTAACCGAAGGATTAAAAACCGGAACAGCTCTTTTTTGGCAGATTTCTGCTTTTGTTCCATTTGTGACTTCAGCCATTATTTTTGGTTATAATTTATATTCCAGATATAAGATATCTAATTAAAAAATTAGGTTCCATAAGCCTTCTCCCGAAGCCTCGGGACGCTCAGGGTGACAATAGAATTTATCAAAAACAAAACTTTGCGCCTTAGTGACTTTGCGCGATTACTTTTCAAGCTTTTAAACAAAAAAACTTTGTGAATCTCTGTGTTCGTCTTCGCGTAATTTTGTGAAACAAAACTAGTAGTAATTCATAGTAATATCCTCAACACCAACCACCCTAAATTATTTCTAATAAAAATAATCACTAAAAAATTTGCGAAACCAAATAGTTGCGCATATATTTGCAACCGATTAGTTTCTTAACAGACTATTTAAAAAATTAAAATTATGGCATTTATTAAGCCCCAAAAGCGCAAAGTTTTCTAATTTAGATTTTCTTGCAAGATTTTATTTGCAAATTTGCGCGAATATTACAAAAATACTTTTTAACCAACTTGACGACATATTATTAACTATAAAAAAAACAGAAAAAATGAAAAACGATTTATTATTTGATTTTACAGTAGATAAACCATCAAAAACGGTAGTTATAACAAGAGAATTTAATGCCGAATTGCCTTTGGTTTGGGACGCTTTTACGAAAGCAGAAATTCTGGATCAATGGGTTGCGCCAAAACCTTTTTCAGCAAAAACAAAATACATGAATTTTGAAGTTGGCGGAAGGCGATTTTACGCGATGGTAAGCCCTGAAGGACAAGAACGCTGGTCTGTTCAGGAATATACTTCGATTACGCCGAAAACGAATTTTAAAATGTACAATACCTTTGCAGACGAAAATGAAAACCGCCAATTACCGGGTTCTGATTGGGATTATGTTTTTAGTGAACAAGACGGAGTTACAACAGTCAATATTACCATTTTCAACGAATCTTTGGAACGCATGGAAAAAATGATTGAAATGGGCTTTGTACAAGGATTCAAAATGACAATTGATAACTTAGAAAAGGTATTGGAGAGTTTATCGAAATGATAATTAATCTTGTAAAGTTTTGTTTCACGCAGATTAGGCAGATTTAAGCAGATTTATTTTTAGTAAATTAGAATAAACAGCTGCACAAATCTGTCTAAATCTTTTTAAAATCTGCGTGAAACAAAAACTTTGTGCTGCGAAATTATTTTTTAAACCTTTGAAATAAATCTTATTTTTGATTAAGAATTATCTTCAATATGATTTCTATAAAAACATTTGATCAGGCTGCAGATTTACAAAATCCAAGACGTATTTTAAAATATGTCCTGATTTTTTGTACCTCAGGTTCTACAACAATTTCTGTTGATGAAAATGAATTTATATTAAACGAGGGTTCTGTTATTACCATTACTTCGGGGCAAATTCATTACTTTAAAGATATTCAAAATGCCACGGGATTTGTTTTAGAATTTACCTATAATTTTTTCTGTAAAGATGATACTGATATGGAATTGATTTTCCATAACGGATTGTTTTGTCATTTTGCCATGAATGAAATGATTAAGGTCGATAACAGCGAAATCATTATCAAGCAATTAGAAGAAATAAGCAAAGAATTAACCGAGACGCCTTATCAATATCTTATTTCTATCCACAGCCGAATTGAATTAATATTGATTGAAATTAATCGTACAAAAATCAATCGTGGCGATGAAATTTACAAACCAGATGCATTGTTTCTGCATTTTCTGGAAACTGTTTTGCAGAACTTCGAAAAGAATCTTTCTGTAAACGAAATCGCTGCTCTAATTGGCACAACTGAAGCTAAACTAAACGAACTTTCTAAATTACACACCAACAAAACAGCTCAAAATGTAGTTTTCGGATTGATTATTTCTGAGGCAAAACGTTTGTTTAATTACGAAAAGTTATCGGTAAAAGAAGTTGCTTATGCTTTAGGATTCAATGATCCGTTTTACTTTTCGAACTTCTTCAAAAAACATACTAACATTTCTCCAAAATCGTATAAAGAAAAAGTTCTGCATTTATAATTACATGCTTTTTCTAAGATTCTCTATTCTTTCGCACAGGCGGTTATTACATCTTTGTACCTGTAATAATTGCTAATCAAAAACACATGAAAAGATATCAGGATTTTGCAGTCTTGCTTTTGCGACTCGCATTATCAGCGGGATTTATTTCTGCCGTTTCGAGTCGGTTGGGTTTATGGGGAAGTTATTCCTCTGGCTGGGAAAATTTTTTGGCTTACGCCGAAAAAGTAAACTCATTTGCTTCCAAAAGTAGTATTCCCACAATCGCCATCACCGCTACTATTGCCGAAACACTTTTGGCATTGCTATTATTAATTGGTTATAAAACCAAATTGGCTGCAATTGGCACGTCAGCTCTGACTTTATTGTTTGCCTTTGCCATGACGTATTCTTTTGGGATAAAAGATCCGTTAGATTATTCGGTATTTGTATTTTCTATGGCGGCTTTTCTTTTATCAACAGTAGAGCAATATAAGTGGAGTTTAGATGAAATGATTTCGAAAAAGCAACAAATTTAAATTCAATAAAAATGGAAAAACAAATCACAAAAACCAGTGAAATAAATTGGAAACCTTTAATCGAAGAAGGTGTAAAAACAGATGGAATCTTTGTAAAAACTTTGTATTACGACGACGTTGCCAAAAGACCTACAGCTTTTTTATCCAAATTTGAACCGGGAGCTTCGTACCCAAATCACAGTCATCCTGCGGGAGAAGAAATCTTTGTTATCGAAGGCGAAGTCCGCTCAGGAAAAGACGAACTTAAAAAAGGTGATTATTTGTACATGCCACCCGGAAGCACACATTCTGTATTTTCTAAAACCGGATGTATATTGTTGTTTAAAGTGCCGGAGGAAGTTGTTATTTTGAAGTGATATGTAAATGGTCTGAGGTCTTTTAATTTTTTACAGAGCATGTTGAAATAATCTCGCAAAGTCGCGAAGTCGCAAAGAGAAACTTAAAAAAAGGAAACTTTGCGGCTCTGCGACTTTGCGAGATTATTCTTTCTAACAAACAATACTTTAAATCTTTGTAATATCTCATAAATCTTTCAATATTGGATATACTTTTTTAAACTTCTTAAAAGCATTTTCATAAACATTTTTATGGTCTGTATTTGGATAAAAAATCTTTCCGCTTTTGTTTCCATCACTCACATTATGACCAAGTGATTTCATACCAATCATAACAGCACCCCAGGCAGAACCTTCAATGGTTTGAGAAGTTTCTACTGTCATCTGAAAAATATCGGCTACCATTTGGAGCCAAAGCTGGCTTTTACCAAATCCACCGCTGGCCATGACTTTGGTTTGTTTTCTTCTTTCAGTATCAGGAATTAAAATTTCGGTTATTTGAAACAATCCAAACAAAATACCTTCTAAAGTCGCCCTAACCAAATGCGCCTGAGTATGCGTAATCTGCATTCCAAAAATAGCTCCTTGTGCCTCTGCGTCCCAAATTGGTGCTCTTTCGCCCAATAAATAAGGCACAAAAAGCAAACCATCTGATCCGGCAGGAATTTTTTCTGCTTCTGAAAAAAGAACTTCAAAAGACTGATTCGTTTTTAGCAAAGTTTCCCTAAGCCATTGCAGAATAATAGCGCCGTTATTTACTGCGCCCAAGGTTAGATATTGGTCATCCATCAAATGGTAACATTGCGTTCGCATTTGCTCGTCGAGATAGGGTTTGTCTATTGGCAATCGCACCGCTCCGCTTGTGCCAATCGTTAAGGCAATACAACCTTTGTTCATTGCTCCTGTTCCTAAATTTGCCAAAGCGCCGTCGCCTCCGCCTATGATATACAGAAAATCGTCTGAAATTCCTTTGCATTGATGCGTTACTTCACAAACTGTCGATAATTGCTCAGGTTTCAGATTTAAAAAATCTAAAATTTCATCATCCCATTTTAAAGTATGAATATTCAATAATCCTGTACCGGATGCCATTGAAGTATCTGTATAATATTCATTCGTAAGATGATGCCATACATATTCTTTAATGCTAATGAATTTATAGGTTTTGGAAAAAATATCTGAATCAAATTCCTTAAACCACGCAATTTTTGTCATCGGTGAAAAAGGATGAATCGGGATTCCGCTTTTTTGATAAAAATGTTTTCCTTTTTCCGAATTTTTGAGTTCTTCTACAATTGAATTTGCTCTGTTATCCGCCCATAAAATAGCATCTGTTAAGGGTTTTCCGGTCTCATTAATCGCAATAATACTCTGCATCGCTGAACTAAAACTGATAAACTCCGGCTGAATTCCTATTGTGATTTCGGTAATGCAATCTTTAACCGTTTGTAAAATTTGTTCGGGATTTTGAACACTCCAATCCGGTTTTGGATGATACATTGGATATGCCATTGAAACCTCTTTGATTACATTTCCCTGTTTGTCAAAACAAATGGCTTTTGTAGCTGTGGTTCCAATATCGATTCCTATATAAAATGATTCCATGTTTTTTATTTGATCCATAAATTGAGCACCAAAACGCCTATTAATCCCATTACACCAATAATGGTTTCCATCACCGTCCAGGTTTTAAAAGTATCCGAAACACTGATGCCAAAATACTCCTTAAACATCCAGAAACCGGTATCGTTGACATGAGAACACATTAAACTTCCTGCACCAATAGACAATACCATTAATTCAGGACTTACGCCAGAAGCCAATACTAAGGGCTGTACAATTCCTGCTGCTGTTAATCCTGCAACAGTTGCAGAACCTAAAGCAATACGAATAATTGTGGCAATTAGCCAGCCTAAAAATAAGGGAGAAAGTGATGATTTTTCGAAAAACGTACTTAAATCATTTCCCATTCCGCTATCTATTAAAACTTGTTTAAAAGCGCCACCGGCACCAATTATTAAAATAATCATGGTGGCAGAACTCATGGCACTACCCGATTTATCCATAATATCCTGCATTTTTCTGCCACGAAAAATTCCTAAGGAAAATACCGCAAAAAGTACTGCAATTAACATTGAAGTGGTTGGATTTCCTATGAAAAGTAAAATCGATCGTATTGAACCTTCCGGCAAAATTAATTCACTAAAAGTCGCTGTTGCCATTAAAAAAACAGGAACTAAGGCAGTTAGAATACTGATTTGAAAAGAAGGCATTTCGGCTTCTGTAAAAGTTTTGCTTTCGAATAATCCTTTTGGAGGAAATGCCTGGATTTTTTTGATAAACTCAGGAAAAACGATTCCGGCTGCAAATAATGCGGGAAGCGCTACTATAAGTCCGTAAAGTAATGTTTTACCAATATTGGCTTTAAAAATAACCGCAATTGCCGTTGGTCCGGGATGCGGCGGTAAAAAACCGTGCGTTATAGAAAGTGCCGAAGCCATTGCAATTCCCAGATAAATAATGGGCTGTTTGGTACTTTTAGCCACGGCAAAAACCATCGGAATTAAAATAATAAACCCCGCATTATAAAACATCGAAATCCCTACTGAAAAACCGGTAATAACCATTGCCCATTTAATATGCCTGATGCCAAAGGAATCAATCATTACAGAACTTATTCGCTGTGCTGCGCCACTGTCTGAAAGCAAATTGCCCAGAATAACTCCAAATGCAATAATTAAAATTAATGATCCAAGTGTACTTCCAATTCCGGATTGAATTGAATTAATTAAATCCGGAAAAGGCATTTGCTTTGCTATTCCCACAAAAAAAGCGGCAATAATTAAAGCGATAAAGGCATTAAGTTTAACACCGGAAATAAGAAGCAATAATAAAAGAATACTGGCAATCAGAATCAGTAAAGACATGGATTTGAATATGATAAATGATTAATAACTGTATTCGAAATAGCTAAATAACTTTTATTCGCTTTTTTCTACAGCGTGTCCGCCGAACTCATTTCGAAGTGCTGCTACCACTTTTCCAGAAAACGTATCCGACATTTGAGAACGATAACGCATCATGATGGAAAGGGCGATCACAGGAGTTGGAACGCCTAAATCTAACGCTGTTTCTAATGTCCATTTTCCTTCGCCAGAAGAATGCATAATTCCTTTTATTCCGTCTAGTCTTGCATCTTTAGAAAAAGCATTTTCAGTAAGTTCCATCAGCCAGCTGCGCACAACTGAACCGTGATTAAAGAGTTTAGCCGTTTTTTGAAAATCAATATCAAATTCTGAATGTTCAAAAACCTCAAATCCTTCTGCAATAGACTGCATCATTCCGTATTCGATACCATTGTGAACCATTTTAGTAAAATGTCCGCTTCCGGCAGCTCCGGTATATAAAAATCCGTTTTCAACAGAAATATCCTTGAAAACTTTTGCTACATAATCAAATACATCGGCTTCTCCGCCAATCATGGTACAGGCACCGTTTAAAGCTCCGGAAGTTCCGCCAGAAGTTCCACAATCTAAAAAATCAATTCCATGTTCTTTCAGTTGTGCATAACGGCGTTTTGAATCGTTGTAATTCGAATTTCCGCCGTCAATAATAATATCGCTTTTTGACAAATAGGGTAATAAAGAAGTAATAACAGCATCTACAATTTCACCCGCAGGAACCATTAGCCAAATTACTCTTCTGTTTGTAAGCTTTTTGCAAAGTTCTTCAACAGAAAAGGCGGTTTCAATTCCTTCCTGACCAATTTTTGAAACAAAGTCGGAGTTGACATCCTGTGCAACAACATCATAATTGTTTCTTTTTAAATTCAAGGCGAGATTAAATCCCATTTTTCCTAATCCTATTATTCCTACTTGCATGTGTATTTTTTTATTATTTGATTCGTAAAAATATTACTTTTCGTGCTTTTAATTGTTTCAATTTTGATTTAATATGTTAAATAAAAAATTGAAGCGAATGGTTGCAGCGAATTATTCCTATCTCAAATCTTTTTTGATTACGAGATATTTTAGGTCTGTTTTTCCAACATTACTAATGCCGTGCTCCATATTCGACGGACAATAGAAACTAGTATTTGGTCCGGCAGTTGTGGTTTTTCCGTCCAAATAAAATTGAGCTGTTCCTTCAAGAATATAAAAAAATTCTTCTTCGACGTGATGATGCGGTGCGTGTGTAGATTTTCCGGGTTCGACGATACTCATTTTGAGTGTGTTTTCCTGAGTGAAATTTTTATCACCAAACCAATACTGGTATCCTACTTTGGTTTTTGTAGCTTTTTCTAAATCAAAATGATTGACACAGTTTTCAATAGTATATTTTATCTCTGTTGGCGTTGTTTCTTTTTTTACTTCCTGAGAATGTATGGTTTGTGTTATTAAAGTTACGATCGCAACTTTAATGGTGGTTGATAGTTTCATGGCTTTTTTATTGTAATAATACAAAAAAATGAAATCTATAAAAATTAAAAAATTACAATTCTACTGCTAAAAGTTCCTTTCCCAGATTATGTAAAGCATTTTCTATTTTTAAACGCTGCTCTAATCTTGGGTTTCTGTGACCTGATGCGTAATGTTGAATTTGTTTTTGATTTATACCTGTAATCCTTTCTAGTGCTGAGTTGGTAAATATGCCTTTATAATAATTTAATAAACTTGCAGTATCAAATTTATAAAGTAGTTCATATTCCTTATCCAGAAAACCTGGCTTATTATCTCCATTCAACTCTTTTAACGTTTCAATACAATCTAATATATCTTGTTTGCATTCCTGAACTGTATCGCCACCACCAACAATTGCTTTCTCATTTTCTGCATAACCCCAAAAACCATCTTCGTTTCTTTCGATAATAATTTTAATTGTTTTCATATTTATCAACTTTTAGATAGGCTACAACTCCATCTCTTTTCTTAATTTTTGCTCTAATCCTTTTCCAATTTCTTTTGCTCCATGATTAGGAATCACAACTTGTTTACCATCCTTTTCATAAATCTCATGACTTCCTTTTCCTTGTCTTAAGAATACCCAGCCATTTCGCATAGCTTCCCTAATAAATTCTCTTGACTTCATTAAAAACGATTTTACAAAGATAGTAAAATTACTATCTTAAATAGTTGGAAAAATAAATTTTGTGATGTATTAATTTTTACAATCACAAAACAAAAGTAAGAAAATATCTATATTTCATGATTAGGTATTTTTTTAAACATCTTTTAATTATCAATAAAAAAGCAAGCCTTATCAGCTTGCTTTTCTTTTTCTTTAAATTTTTACTTTAAATTTTAATTGCAATTTTACCAATAGTACTTCCTGATTCTAATAGCTTGTGCGCTTCTTTAAAATTAGAAACCGTTAAACCATTCAACGTAGTTTTTAAAGTCGATTGAATCGTGCCATTGTCTAATAGCTCTGCTAATTTGTTTAAAATATGGTGTTGCGCTATCATATCTTCAGTTTCAAACACGGAGCGTGTAAACATAGACTCCCAGTGGAAACTGATACTTTTGCCTTTTAACTGACGAAGATTCACATTTTCGACAGGATCACTTATACAGCCAATATGTCCCTGAGGTTTTATCAACTCTACAAATGCATTCCAATATTGATTAGCATTTACAAAATCTAATATAAAATCAACTTGTTGAAAACCGGCATTGCGAACTTCTTCTATCAAATTTTTATGATTGACTACAAAATCGGCACCTTGTTGTTTACACCATTCGATCGATTCAGGTCGCGAAGCTGTAGCGATTACCGTTAATCCAGCCACTTTTTTGGCCAATTGAATAGCTATTGAGCCTACACCTCCTGCTCCGCCAATTATCAAAATGGTTTTGCCTTTATCTTTTTGAGCGTCAATTCTAATTCTGTCAAATAATATTTCCCAGGCTGTCAAACCTGTTAACGGCATTACAGCGGCTTGTTCTATCGAAAGTGATTTTGGTTTCCTGCCAACAATGCGTTCATCAATAAGCTGATATTCGGCATTACTGCCTG
>Ga0247738_10000500_pt1 | contig 14990 bp, 16 predicted proteins | sample UWRJL013104B2_FD_180936 | JGI IMG/M metagenome (GOLD analysis project Ga0247738, IMG submission 180936) | Plant litter microbial communities from Arlington Agricultural Research Station in Wisconsin, United States - UWRJ-L013-104B-2 | ecosystem: Environmental > Terrestrial > Plant litter >...
CTCTTCGTCCGTCATCTTCTTGAAGTCCGCGATGTCCTCGCCGAGCTGGATCTCGTTGGGGAACCACGTGTTGGCGACGGCCTGGTCGTACAGGTCCATTGCCCACTGGTACTTGATCGGCTTGAGCAGCAGGCCGTCCTGAAGCCCTGTTCCTAGGATTCCCATGAGATTACTGGCACCCCTCGCACTGCAGGTCGTCCATCGGGTCGGTCGGCACATAGTACTCGTCGACCTTAATCAGGGTGTCGGTTCCCATTACTTCACTCCTCCAAAGCCGAAGCCCTTCTTGGGCGCGGCTGCCGCTACTGCTTCCTGTGGCGCCGGAGTCGACGAGCCGGCGGCTGCGCCGAAGCCCTTCTTGACGCCGTCGCCGATCTCCTCCGACTTGTTGACCTTGACGGTCGACTGCTCAGCCGTGTGACGCGGCTTCATGTGCAGGTAGTACGTCGTCTTGACGCCGCGCTCCCATGCACCGAAGTAGATGTCCATCATGTCGCCGAGGTCGCGCGTCTCGAGGTACATGTTGCGGCTGATCGCCTGGTCGATCCACTTCTGGGCGCGGGCGGCGACCTCGAGGAAGGCGTACGGCGAGAGCTGGAAGCTCGTCTTGTACACCTCCTTGAGGCTGTCGGGGATCGCCGCGATGTTCTGCACGTCACCCTGGCTGCGCAGGATCGCCTCGCGCGTGGACTCCCAGAGGCCGAGCTTCTGGAGGTCGCGAACCAGGTTCGCGTTGACCTCGAGGAACTTGCCGTTCGAGGTCGCGCGGCTGAAGATCTGCGCGAACTGCGGGTCGAGACCCGGCGTCGTACCGGCGACAAGGCCGATGGATGCCGTCGGCGCGATCGCCATGAGCGTCGCGTTGCGCATACCGCCGGCCACCTTCACCCGCAGCGCATCCCAGTCGAGGCGCGTCTTGCGGTTGACCTTGATCTCGCTGCCACGGTCGGCCTCGGTGAGCGCGATCGAGTCGAGCGGCACCATTCCCTTCGACCAGCCGGAGCCCTCGAAGTTCGTGTACGAGCCGCGCTCCTTGGCGAGCTCCGCACTCGCGTCGATGGCCGCGTAGGAGACGTGCTCCATGATCTCGTCGATGAGGTCGTAGGCCTCCTCGCTCTCGTAGCTGATGCCGAGCTTCTCGATGACATCGGTGAAGCCCATGACGCCGAGGCCGACGGCGCGGTTCTGCTCGTTCGAGAAGTCCGCCTCCTTGACGCTCGAGCGGGTGATGTCGATGAGGTTGTCGAGCTGGCGCACTGCGAGGCGGGCCGACTGCTCGATCTTGGAGAAGTCGAGTCTGCCGGCGTCATCCAGGTGCTGCGACAGGTTGATCGAGGCGAGGTTGCAGACGGACACGTTGTCCTCGTCCTGCGGCAGCGTGATCTCGGTGCAGAGGTTCGAGAGGTGGATCGTGCCCGTGTTGTTGTTGAGCGCACGGTTGTTGATCGTGTCCTTCCAGGTGAGCCACGGGTGGCTCGTGGTCTGGAGGGAGATGAGGATCGACTTGAACTGCTCGCGCGCGGTGATCTTCTTGAAGAGGCGCATCTCGCCGGCCTCGGCCTTGGCGACGTACTCGTTGTAGCGCTCCGAGAACGCCTTGCCGTAGAGCTCGTTGAGGTCGGTGACCTCGAGCGGGTCGAAGAGGTACCAGTCGTCGTCGTTCTGCACGCGCTTCATGAACTCGTCGCTGATCCACACCGCCGTGTTGGCGGTGCGGGTGCGGCGGTACGGGTCGCCCGAGTTCTGGCGAAGGTCGAGGAACTCGGGGAAGTCGAGGTGCCAGTTCTCCATGTAGAAGCAGAGGGCGCCGAACTTCTTGCCGCCGCGGCTGACCGCACGCAGGATCGAGTCGATCGTGTGCATGAACGGGATCGGCCCGGTCGAGGTGGTGTTGTTCGAGCGGATCGGCGAGCCCTGGGCGCGCAGCTTGGTCACCGACAGTCCGATGCCACCGGTGCCCTTGGTCAGCCACATGACATCGCGGGTCGTCTTCGCGATGTGCTCCATGTCGTCCTGCATCTCCATGACGAAGCAGTTCGCGAGCTGGGGGTAGACGGTGCCGGCGTTGACGAGGGTGGACCCCGCGGCCAGGTACTCCAAGCGGCTCATCTTCTCGTAAAACGCGATGGCGGCCTCGTTGGGGTTCTTCTCGTTGAGCGAGAGGCCCATGGCGATGCGCATCCAGAAGTACTGCGGAACCTCGAGGGCGTCGCCGTTGCGGCCCTTGATGCCGTAGCGGTTGTTGAGGGTGACAACACCGATGTACTTGAGCAGCTCGTCGTGCTGGGGGGCCAGGTGGCTGGCCAGCTCGTCGAGGTCGAAGAGCTCGGTCAGGCGGGTGTCAAGCAGGCCCTCCTCGACGCCGCGTGTGACGTTGGCGGCGAAGTGCTCGCGGTGCAGAGCAACGAGCTCCTCGGCCGTCGAGTAGTCGCCAAGCACGCGCTTGTAGATGGTCTTGAGCAGCAGGCGGGCCGCGACAACGTCGAAGGCCGGGTCGTCTTTGACGTTCTGCAGGGCGACCTGGATAACCGCCTCGTCCAGCTGCTGGGTGGTGATGCCGTCGAACAGCGTGAGCTCGAGCTCGCTGGCGATCTGGGTGACCCAGGTGATGTTCTCGTCAAGACCGGCGCTGGCATCCTCGATGGCCAGGTTGATCTTGTTCGCGTCGTACGGCTCGCGTGTGCCGTCGCGCTTAACTACAGTGATTCCCACTTTTTCTCCCTCAAAATCGCCAAAAGGCCGGTTTTCCCGCAACTCGGCCCGGCGGGTCTCACCACTATATATCGGGCCTCCGACAGAGGGGTAACACCAGATGTAGTGGGCGTGTCATCCACAGCTGTGGATAACTTCGGGGAGTTTTCCACAGATTCCACAGGCTAAACCGCACGGATGACATGGTCGGGATCGCAATAGGCTGGTGTCAGTGAGTACCTACGGCAGTCTGTTGAAAACCCCGGGGGTCGCCCGGATCATTGCCGCACAGCTGACCGCGCGATTCCCCTTCGGCATGCTCTCGCTGGCCTACCTCATTCACATCGAGACGATCCACCACTCCTACGGGGCCGCCGGGCTCGTTCTCGCCGCCACCAGCATCGGGCAGGCCATCAGCGGGCCGCTCACCAGCCGCTGGATGGGCGTGTGGGGAATGCGGCGGGTGCTCACCCTGACGATGGTGGTCTGCGCGGCCTCGATCGCATCCATCGCCTTTCTCGTTCTGCCGGTCGCGGCCTACATGGTCATCGGCTTCGTCGGCGGACTAAGCACCCCGCCGATTCAGCCCGCCGTGCGCACGATCTACCCGAAGATGGTGAACTCACGGCAGCTCACCGCACTTTTCTCCCTGGATGCGAGTGCTCAGGAGATCATCTGGGTCGCCGGACCCGTCATCACGACCTTCGTCGCCGTGCAGATCTCCAGCTCGCTGGCGATCATCATCGCGGGCATCTTTCTCGTGGTGGGTGGCACCTGGTTTATCCTCTCCCCCGAGGTCGGCCGGGTGCGCATCCCGCGCAGCAAGCGCCGGCTCGGCGTCGTGCTGGCCAAGCCCGCCGTGCTGCTCTCCACCATCACCGGCCTGCTGCTCGTCGCCGCCTGCGCCGCGACCGAGGCCGCTGTCGTCGCGACCTTCGGCGAGGGCGGGGCCGAGGCGGGCATCGTGCTCGCGATCTTCGCGATCGGCTCGCTCATCGGCGGTCTCTCGCTCGGTCACCTTCCGGTCGGCCCCTGGGCTCTTGCCCGCCGCATGTTCGCCGTCTTCGTCGGCATGGCGCTCGCGCTGTTCTCGATGAACTTCTGGTGGATCGCGGTCGCGCTGCTCGTCGCCGGGGTCGGCATTGCTCCCGCGCTCGCCGTCATGTTCGCGATTGTCAGCGGCACGGTCAAGTTCAGCGACACCGCGGAGGCCTACGGCTGGGTCGGCACCGGCCAGCTCATCGGCGCCGCGCTCGGCTCCGCCGCGGCCGGCTTCCTCATCGACGAGCACGGGGCGAGCGGCGGCTACTGGGTGGCCGCCGGGCTCGCCCTCGTCGGATTCCTCGTGCCGCTCACCCTGCGGCGCTGGCATCCGGATCTGCGCGGGCGGGATGCCTCGGTGCCCGACACCGCTCCTGTGCCTATTCAGCCCACGTAGCTCTCGACGGGCTCGCTCCACTGGGCTCGCTCCACTGGGCTCTCGATCCACTGGGCTTGATCCACTCTGCGGCGGCGTGGGCGCACGCACCTCCGCAATAAGCAGATCCCACTTGCGCGTCAATTGACGCGCAAGTGGGATCTGAAGAACGCGGACCCTCCGAGACCGCGCGAACGCCTACTTGAGCTTCTTGTCGTCGATCGGCTCGACGCTGTAGAAGCCCTCGTTCGACTGGACCCAGAACGCGTAGGTCGCGTCGCCCTTCTTCGACATGATCGAGTACGGGTAGACGAGAATGCCCTGGTCAAGGCGGCTCAGAGCCTGGATGTCGCCCGCGTCGGAGTCGGAGCCGAGCGGCCACGGCAAAATCGGGGCCAGCATTCCCTCGTAGCGCAGTCGGCCAAGCGGCATGAGGGTCGCCTCGCGCGTCAGCTCGGCGAGGGTTTTCTCATCGAGGTCGCCCTGCGTGGCGATCGCCTTGATGTAGTACAGACTGCCGTCGTAGGTGCGTGTGTCGAGAGTGTAGGCACGGGCCACACCGGAGGCCTGCGCATTCGCGAGCAGCTCCACGGTGCCCTTGGCACGTTTGCCGCCGAGGAGGCCGAAGTACTTCTTGATCGCCTCCGGGGAGGAGAAGCGGGCGGCGAGGTCGTCTACGACGGTCATGCGTTTCCTTTCCATGGATCTGTTCAGAGTCGCGGCAGAAGCCAGGTCAGCACCACGTAGCCCGCGGCCACGAGAAAGACCGCCCACGACAGGGCGAGAACCAGCTTCTGCAGCGGGGTTGACGAGGTCTTCACACGGCGGCCAGCAGCAGCGACGCCGTGCAGCTGCGCGGCGTGCTGCTCTGGCGACACCGTGCCGGTCGAGCGCGGGGACCGCTCGTCGGTGTAGCGGCTGGTCTGCCGCTGAACGGTCTGCTGCACGAGGGCCGTTGCCTGCTCGACGGCGGCCAACGCCTCGGCGGAGCGATAGCGGCCCGGAAGGCTGTAGATGAACATCCAGTTGTCGACGAGCTCGACGTCGCATCCGCCGGTCGTCTCCATGAGCCGCTGCATGAGGTTGGGGGTGAAGATCTCGAGGGCGTCGCGCTCATAGCCCTCGGGGCAGTACAGCGTGAAGGTGCGGTCGAAGTCGCCCTCGAGCGAGAGCCTCTGCTTCGTGCCGAGCCCTACGCCTGCGAGCTTGAGCATTCCCAGCCCGCGCTTCAGCAGCACGATATTCGGCACCTGCGCAGAGAGCGGGATGCCGACAAACGACGACGTCAGCTGCCGGGTGATCGACGAGTCGGTCGCATACTGCCCGCTCAGCGTTCCCGCGATGAATGGCACGTCGGCGCTGAGGGCATCCACAACATTCGCCATGGCGGTCTTCTCGCCCGCGCGAAAGAGCAGCCCGGGAAGCCCGAGGCCCGACGACTTGGCCGTGTACGAGTAATTACGAGCTAGCGCTGCATCACGCCACGACTGCTTTCCCACGCCTTCATGCTAGCGGAGGAATATTCGCTTTGTCACCCTTTCAGGGGTCAGCGGTTCTGCAGCGGGCGCAGCGCGACGGCGAGCTCGGCCAGCTCGCCGAGCTGGTTGTCGAGCACCGCGACCTCTTTGGCGTTCGGCGCGAAGACTCCATCGGCGACCTGCTTGCCGGCGAAGGGAATCTCGACGCTGGCGCCCGCACGCACCATGCCGACGGTGAGGATCGCCGGCTCCAGCCCGACGACACCGCGGGTTCCGCCGCTCACTCCGCCATAGCTGACGAAGCCGACCGGCTTGCGCCACCACTCCTGGCCGAGAAAGTCGATCGCGTTCTTGAGTGCGGGCGAGAAGCTGTGGTTGTACTCGGGGGTCACCATGATGATCGCGTCGGCAGCATCCACGCGTGCACTCCAGTCGAGTGTGTGCTGCTTGGTGTACTTGCGGATCGAGGGGTGATTCGGCTCATCCATGAACGGCAGGTCGAGCTCTGCGAGATCGACGAAGTCCACCTGCCAGTGGGGGTCAGCCGTCGCTTTCACCCACTCCGCAATGGGCAGGCCGATGCGGCCGGGGCGGACAGAGCCAACGATGATCATCAGATTGTTCACACTCGGTAAACATTGATGGTTGACGCGTCATTCCCCATTCATATGCATGATTAATGGGTGAAGGCGCTTCTCATCCACGGACTCAGCTCGAACTCGGTCACCTGGTGGCGCGTGCGCCGCGCCTTGGAAGAGCAGGGGTGGGATGTCACCACCCCCGACCTGCGCGGCCACGGCAGGGCAGACCGCGCCGACAGCTACGCCCTCGAGGACTACGCGGGCGACCTGCCCGACGGCCCGTGGGACCTCATCGTGGGCCACTCGCTCGGGGGCGCGGTCGCCGTACTGCGCGCCACGACCACCCGGCAGCTGGTGCTCATCGACCCCGTGCTCGAGGTGAGGGCCGAGGACTTCGACGAGATCAAGGCCGATCAGCTGGCTGAGCTGCGATTGACCCCGGAGTCCATTCGCGCGAGCAAGCCGCTGTGGAGCGAGAAAGACCTCGAGCTCAAGATCACGGCACTTACTCAGGTCGACCCCACGGCGGTCGAGCGCAGCTTCAGCGACAACCTCGACTGGAACGTGCTCGACGCCGCGCGAGCCATTGCCGTGCCGACGCTCATTCTCGGCGCAGACCCCGCGGTGTCGAGCTTGCTGCCGATCGCCACCGCTGAAGCGCTCGTCGCCGCCAATCCGCTTGTCGAGTACCGACTCATCGAGGGAGCCGGGCACTCCGTGCACCGCGACCGCCCCGACGTCGTGATCGCGGCACTGCTCTCGCTACCAGCGGTGGTGGACTGACTCACGAAAGTAGCGGTCGTAGCGCGCCTGAATCTCGGCGGTGAAGCTCGCCGGCATCGGCGCGACGGATCCGGCGCTCGCGTTGCCGACCGCCTGCTCGACCGAGCGGGCACCGGGGATCACCGTGGTGACCTCGGGCAGCTGGGCGAGCCAGGCGATGGCAGCGGTCGACGGAGCGAGGCCGAGTGCCTTCGCGTCGGCGGCGAACTCCTGCGCCGCGGCGACACCCTGCTCGTAGTCGACGCCAGAGAAGGTCTCGCCGACGTCGAAGGCCGCGCCCTGGCGGTTGTAGTTACGGTGGTCGTTCTCGGCGAAGGTGGTCTGCTCGGTGTACTTGCCGGTGAGCAGCCCGGAGGCGAGCGGCACCCGCGCGATGATCGCGACTCCGGCCGCTGCGGCCGCGGGCAGTACCCGCTCCAACGGCTTGAGGCGGAAGGCGTTGACGATGATCTGCACGCTCGCGACGTTCGGTCGCGCGATGGCGGCGAGCGCCTCGTCCACGGTCTCGACGCTCACGCCGTAGCGGGCGATGGCTCCCTCGGCCACGAGGGTGTCGAGATCGTCATAGACCGCGTCGGTCGAGAAGACCGCGGTCGGCGGGCAGTGCAGCTGCACGAGGTCGAGGGTGTCGACCCCGAGGTTCGTGCGGCTGCGGTCGGTCCACTCGCGAAACTTCGCGAGGTGAAAGTTCGAGGCGATCTGGTCTTCGCGACGGCCCATTTTGGTGGCGACGAAGACCTCCGCGCCGGGGTTGGCGGCCAGCCACGTGCCGATGACCTGCTCGCTGCGGCCGTCGCCGTAGACATCCGCGGTGTCGAAGAAGGTGACGCCCGCCGTTGCAGAGGCATCGAGCACGGCGAGCGCGTCGGACTCGCTGACCTCACCCCAGTCGGCGCCGAGCTGCCAGGTGCCGAGGCCGATCACAGAGGTGGATACGCCGAGGCGCGGGGGTGTCTTCGTCAACATGACAGCAACGCTAGCCGACGACCTTGGCAACCGCCTTCGCGAGCCGCTTGCGCAGCAGGTGGTCGCTCGCCTCGACCTTGTGCACGGTCACATGGCGCATCTGCGCGACGATCTGGATACCGCCCGGCATGAGAAACGGATCGATCGTTCCGTAGACGATCTCGACCGGCACCCGCACCCGCGCGATGTCGGCAACGGTGGTCTGCGACTCGATCGCGTTCTGCAGCGAGAGGGTGAAGGCCTCCCAGTTGTTCTCGCTCACCTGCAGCACGTTGCGGATCGGCGAGAGGCGGTCGAGGTTCTTCGCGGTGCGAATGGTGAAGTTCTTGTTCGTCCGCAGGTACTCGTACACACGCAGGTACACCCCCATGGCCGCACGGTCGCGGGGGGCGCCGAACGACTTGGGATCGAGGTAGACCGGCGGGCTGACCAGCACGAGCTTGGCAACCGACTCCGGGTGATCGGCGGTGTACCGGGCAGAGATGAGGGCGCCGAGGGAGTGCCCGACCAGCACGAATGGGGCGGTGAGCCGCAGTGATCGGATCGTGGCATACAGCGCATCCGCGTGCTCGTCGATCGAGTAGGTCGCATTGGCCGGCGTCGGAGAAGCGCCAAAGCCGAGGATGTCGACCGCGATAACCCGGTGCGTGTCAGTCAGGCGCGGCACGAGCTCCTGAAACGTCACCGATGACGAGGCAATGCCATGCACAAGGATGACCACGGGACCTTCGCCCGCATCCGTCGCGACGTGTAGTAACGGCGATCTCGCTCTGCTCCACGGCCACCTCATAGAAGTGATTATCCATCACCCTGCGATGGTGAGGAACGGTGGCCGTGGAGAAGCGAAAGGGTCAGTCCTTGCGCAGGTCTTCCTTGTACTCGTTCTTGGCGTGCGTTGCATCGCGCTCGCGTTCTGCGGCCGCAACCTTCGCGTCGGCCTGAGCGTCATCGATCTTGTCTCCGATGCGCTCCTTGGTGTCGTCCGCCCACTCGCCGACCTTCTTGCCGGTGGCCTCCGCGGCGTCCTTTGCGTCTTCGAATACACCCATGATGATTCCTTTCGATTGCGTCCTTTCACGCTACGACTGCCCGATCGGCCCCGGCTCGACTTTCAGATAGCGTTCAGCAAGCTCCCACCGGGCACCACGATTGACGCCCGAATCGTGACGAACGTTGGGTATCGAAGCAGACTTCTGCTCACTAGCGTTGGGGCCATGAAGCGCACAGCGATTGCCTCCATCGTCCTTCTAGCCGGCCTCGGCCTGTCCGGCTGCTCAGCCATGACAAGCACCGAGACCATGAGCCTGCCCGCAGAAGTGCAGCCGCAGGACGGCGGCGTGGCCGCCGACGGGTCGATTCAGTCCTACGCCGACACCACGCAGGCGGACCGCGAGCAGATCATCACCGGCTATCTCACGGTCACCGTCGACCAGCCGTCCGATGCGGCCAAGGATGCGATCCGCATCGTCGAGGGCGCCAACGGGCGCGTCGACGGCCGCCAGGAGTACGCCCCCGCCAACGGCGACAAGGGCAGCTCGACCCTCACCCTGCGCATTCCGGCGGAGTCGCTCGACGCCACCATCGAGAAGCTTGGGCTTCTCGGCACGGTCATCGAGATCTCGACGACAGCCGATGATGTGACCAGCCAGGTGAAAGACGTTGACGCCCGGGTGAAGTCGCTGCAGGCATCCGTCGACCGCCTGACAGCCCTGCTCTCCACCGCAACGGATGTCGACAGCCTCGTCTCCATCGAGGGCGAGCTGACGCAGCGCCAGGGCGACCTCGAGAGCATGCTTGCCCAGCAGCGCAGCCTCGGCGATCAGGTCAGCCTGGCCACCATTACCCTCTCCCTCATCTCGGAAGAGGATGCGCCGCCGCCGCCCGCACCGGCGACCTTCCTCACCGGGCTCGAGGCCGGGTGGAACGCCTTCGTCGGCTTCATCAGCGGTGCCGTCGTCGTCATCGGCGTGCTGATTCCGTGGCTGGTGTTCTTCGGCATCGTCGCCGCGGTCGTCGTTGTGATCGTTCGGTGGCGCAAGCGCCGTGAGCCGAGGGGCGAAGCACCTACGATTGCCCCGTGAGCTTTATCGACCTGCCCCTCGCAGAGCTGCGAGAGTACCGCCCGACAGTCACCGAACCGGCGGACTTCGACACCTTCTGGCACACCACGCTCGCCGAGTCGAGAGCGGTCGCAACCGCGCCCGTCGTCACCCGCTATGACGCGGGTCTCACCGGGGTCGAGGTGTACGACATGACCTTCAGCGGCTTCGCGGGCGACCCCATCAAGGCGTGGCTTCTGCTGCCCCTCAAGGGCGACGCGCTGCCTGCCGTCATCGAGTACAACGGCTACGGCGGGGGCCGCGGCCTGCCGCACGAGCGTCTGTCTTGGGTGAACGCCGGCTACGCCTACCTGTTCATGGACACCCGCGGCCAGGGCAGCGCCTGGGGCTCCGGCGGTGGCACGCCCGATCCTCACGGCAGCGGACCCGCCTTTCCTGGGTCGATGACCCAGGGCATCGAGAGCCCAGGGACCTACTACTACCGCCGCGTCTTCACCGACGCCGTGCTCGCCGTCGACGCCGTGCGCGGCCTTGACCGCGTGGATGCCACCCGGGTCGCCGTCACCGGCGGCAGCCAAGGCGGCGGCATCGCAATCGCCGTCGCCGGCCTCACCGACGGACTTGTCGGAGCCATGCCCGACGTGCCGTTCCTGCAGCACTTCGAGCGCGCGATCGGCTTCACCGACGCGAATCCCTATGGCGAGGTGACGAGCTACCTCGCGGTGCACCGCGACGCGAAGGAGCAGACCTACCGCACGCTCTCGTACTTTGACGGTGTCAGCTTCGCGAGGCGAGCAACCACGCCGGCCCTCTACTCCGTGGCTCTCATGGATGAGATCTGCCCTCCGGCGACCGTCTTCGCCTCACACAACCACTGGGGCGCGGAGGCGAGCATCGAGGTCTACGAGTTCAACAACCACGAGGGCGGCCAGGCCTACCAGTGGCTGCGTCAGGCAGCGTGGCTGCAGGCGAGACTCTAGAGCTTGCCGAGGTTCTTGACCTCGGTGCTGTTCTCGCCCTCGGTGACGACGCACGGCCCCATCGAGTCGATGTGGATGTAGCCCGACCCCTGGTCTCCGGCGATGATCGCCTCGATGCGGATCTGCGAGGTGCTCACCGAGGCCGCTGACGACGTGCCGTTGGTGAGGAGGTGGGCCTGGTTGTTGGCCTTGCTTCCGGTGATGGACTGCGACATCCATCCGTCCTCTGTAAAGGTCTTGATGACATCGGCAACGATGGCGTCGGCGTTCTTGGCCTCGACGAGCTTGAGGTTGACGTCGACGGACGAGTCCCAGCGGCGAATCGTGCCATCGGGGTCGTCGGCCTCGCTGAGGCACGCGATCGAGCCGTCGGTGTCGGTGCCGACGTTGAGCACGACGTCGGTGGCGATGCGGGTGACCGCGGTGTTGCGCAGCAGCTGCGCGGGCGCCTTGGACTCCGCGAGGGTGAGGTCGGGGTACTCCCCGGCGCGAGCGTTCTCGCTGCCGGCGCTGGCACCGCATCCACTCAGTGTGCCGACGGCGATCGCGAACGCGAACGTCGTCGCGACGATCTTCATGTGCCTTGTGGCGACGCCCATGTCACCCTCCCCCGAGCTGCATTGCTAGTACAGCGACAGTATCACCGGGGTTTTGCCCGAAGTAGGCCTCAAGGCCCCCCAGTGCGAGGGTGAACAATCAGTCGAAATAGGCGCGGATGTCGTCCGCCTCAGCCTCGATTGTCGCCTCGTCAACAAGGTCGGCGGCGTTCGCGCTGAGCACGTCAACCCAGCGATCGAGCACCTCGTCCGCCGCCCCGCTGCCGAAGAGCGCCTGTGTCAGCTCGGTGGTCTTCGCGTCATAGAGCGCCTGGAACTCGTCGTTGGCGAGAAAGCGCTCGCTGAGGATGTTGCCACCGCTGCGCCCACCCGGAGCGCCTCCGCCGGCCGGACGCCCGCCGCCCTGCACTGCGCCGCCCGCCGGCCGGTTGGAGGTGCCGAAGGTCAGGTTGAGGTCCCAGTTGACGACTGTCATCAGCCCCGTCTCCGTGTCGTAGTGCAGGTAGGAGTTGTTGCCCGGACCGTCGATGTCGTCGTAGTTGTCGACCAGATCCTGGAAGGCGAGGTAGGTCGCGAAGGCGTCGATGTCGAGGTGATCGGCGAGCTTGGCCGCGAAGGTGGCGTCATCCGATTCGTCGAGAAACCGCAGGAAGGTGGTGAGGGGCTCGAGGTCGTCGGTTCCCGCCTCCTGGTCGAAGACGTCGGCGTATTCCTCCGGGTCGTCTCCTCGGTAGCTGTAGTCGCCGCCCGTCTCCGCCTTGTAGAGCAGCCCGTCGTCGTCGAACTGCGCGCTCACCCAGTCGTCATCGAGGCTCTGCATGACGAGAGCGAGCTCGGTGTCGCCTCCGTTGACGGTGAATCGCGATGCCACCGCCTCTTCGGTCGCGAGTCCCGCGAGGCCGAGCAGCTCGAGCGCGACAGCTTCGTTGAGCGACGTCTCGGAGTTGTTGGCCCGAACGATCAGTTCGGTCTCACCCTCATAGTTCTGATCGTCGACGTACTTGTCGAGGCGAATGATCCAGGGCAGCTCCGATGGGTCGCTCTCGTCGTTCGTGCCGAACAGGGTCGAGTTGCCCTTGAGCTTGAGTCCAACGTTCTCAAGAGTCTCGCCGTCGATCGTGACCGTCGCCGTCACCCAGATCTTGGATGCGTCGGCGACATAGGCGGCGATGAGCGCGTCGTAGTCGGCGTCGGCGATGTCGACGGAGATGTCGTGCACCGCGTCCGAGTCCCACAGCGAACTCGGAGCGGTGCGCGACACGTCCGACGTGGTCGAAGCGCACCCGGCGAGCGCGAAAGCGGAGGCCAGGACAATCGCGAGCGGGGTGCGCTTCATGACCACAGACAACCAAGCGGCGCTATGACAGCCCTATGAGTCTGTTGCGCGCTTTCGCTGAGCAACTGGGATGAGACTGCCGTCGCGGTCGAAGGGGATCGGCCAGCGGTTGATGCCGTACCAGGCGTTCACCCACGGGCGGAAGGTGCGCGGAACCTCACCAACCGGTGGGCCCTCTCCCCCGCGCTGGCGAAAGAAGTAGACAACGATGCCGCCGACGAGCACGACGAAGCCGATGATCATGAAGACTGCTTCGATGGTCATGCGGTGCTCCGTCAAGCTACGGCAAATGGTGGACCCTAGGAGATTTGAACTCCTGACCTCCTCGATGCGAACGAGGCGCGCTACCAACTGCGCCAAGGGCCCATGCACTTGTGAAAACGTGCGAGCTCAACGTTACCAGTTCTAGCCAGCCGCGCGACGACGACGCAGAACCTCGTCGAGGTCGAGGGCCTTGAGGGTGCGCTTGGCCTCGGCGGGCTCGGCCCGCTGGAACGGGATCGCTGCCGCCTCGGCCGCTCGCAGCCGTGCCTGCGCCTCCGCGGCCGCAGCCTTCAGCTGCTCCGCGGCGATATCGGCCTCGACGACCACCTGCTCCATGACGGCCCGCGAGAGGTAGAGGGGCTTCGGCACCGGGATGGGCGTCCAGGTGGCCTGAATCGCGACAGGATCGACCCGCGATGCGGGTGCCGACATGGTCTTGCGCAGCGGGGCACGCTCGGCCACGAGAGCCGCTCTGCTGCGAGACACGGCAGCCAGCCGTCCAAGAAGGGAGAAGGATGACACGGCGGCCACCGCAGAGAAGGCGAGCACGAGCCACGCCCCTGCCGCAATCCCGGTCACGCCCATGATCGCGAGCTGCACGCCGATCGTCACGACGGCCGCGAACAGCACGAGGGAGGTGAACGCCCGCGTGCGGCGCAGGCGCCGTGCGGCTCGCGCCCGGGCAGTGACGACAGCCGCGACCGCGGGCTGCACGTCTGCTATCCGTTCTGCGCGGCGCAGGGACGCGGCCTCGCGGGCACGGTGCGCAGCCTCAACGGCGCGCGCCTCGCGGGCAGCCTGCTGCTGCGCCTGCCGAAGGGTGCGCTGCTGCTGGGCGACGTTGCGTGCGGTGGTCTCGGCGCGTACGGCGACCGGAACCTCCGCGGTCTCGGCAAGCACCCGCAGGGTCTGCTGCAGCCGAACGGCGTTGCGCTCCGTCGCGAGGTACTCGCGGCGACGCAGCCACGACGGCACGAGATAGACGAGCCACAGGCCCGCCGCGAGCGCGAGCATGACTCCGCCCCCTGCACCGCCCGCGATCTCCATGCGACAACGGTACGAGGCGTCGGCCCCGCAGCCCGGTTAGCCGAGGGCGAGTCGGCGGTCTGCCTCGGGAACGACGCCCTCACCGGCGGGAACGTCGCCCGCCTGCCAGCGGCGCAGCACGCCCTGCGGCACGTCTTCTACCGTCAGCGCGAAGCAGAAGTGGTCGCGCCAGTCGCCGTTGATGTGGATGTAGCGGCGGCGAAGGCCCTCGTAGCGAAAGCCGAGCTTCTCGACCACTCGCAGGCTGGGGTCGTTCTCTGGTCGGATGCAGATCTCCATGCGGTGCAGCCCCATGGTGAAGAACACGTGGTCGGTGGCGAGGGCGACCGCGGTGGGCGTGACGCCCTTGCCCGCGAAGCGCTCGCTCACCCAGTAGCCGATCGTCGCCGATGACAGCGATCCGTAGGCGATCGACGAGACGTTGAGCTGCCCGGCGAGCTGCCCCTCGTGCTCGATGATGAACGGAAGGCCGAATCCCTCGCGCGCGTGCGACAGAAGGTTGCGGATGCTGCCCCGCACATCAAAGCTCATCGGCCCCACGGGGTTGGTTGCCTCCCACCGCCGCAGCCAGCTGCGGTTGTCGAGCAGCTCGCGCTCGAGCGAGCGCGCGTCGCGCAGCTTCACCGGGCGAATGGTCACCTCGCCGTCGCGCAGCGTGGGAATGAACGCGCCCATGTCTAGTCCAGATTCGAGGCGAAGGTCTTGAGCCATGGACGTAGTTCGGAGCCGAGGTCCTCTCGCTCCACCGCAAGCTGAACAATGGCCTTGATGTAGTCGAGACGGTCGCCCGTGTCGTAGCGACGCCCACGGAAGACGACGCCGTAGACGCC
>Ga0247738_10000501_pt1 | contig 14976 bp, 11 predicted proteins | sample UWRJL013104B2_FD_180936 | JGI IMG/M metagenome (GOLD analysis project Ga0247738, IMG submission 180936) | Plant litter microbial communities from Arlington Agricultural Research Station in Wisconsin, United States - UWRJ-L013-104B-2 | ecosystem: Environmental > Terrestrial > Plant litter >...
ATTGATTTGAATCTCAAAAGCATCAAATTTATGAAATTTATCTTACAAAATAGTTTTTAGTTCTTTGTTTTTGAAAGTCTTATTCGATTGAAGAAAATTTCAGGCACAAAAAAACCCGAATATAAAATTCGGGTTCTCTTCGCACATAAATAAAGTTTATAGGTTTACCTCAAACGATCTACAGATTTTACGAGATCTTCGTCTTTCTTGATGGCCTTATTAGCTAACACTAATAATACGATAGCGACAATAGGAAGAAACATCCCAATACCTTTCTCAGAAACAGCGTTAACTGTCTCTCCAGATAAATTTAGTGATCGGTATACAAATAATCCTAATAAAATTAAATTTAATATTATGTTCAGTCTGCCCATTACAAACTGATTTTGTCTTTTTTTGTATGAAATAATACTAATAATAGTAAGCATTGTGCTTAAACCTAATAAAATAGTATAAACCTGGTCTTGCATAAAATAAAATGCTTTTCCGGTATTTAATGTCCAAAGCGGAATAAAAAACATCAGAACCCCTGTTACTAAAAAGGTAAGAATTAAATATACGGTTTGAATTCGTTGTATCATGATCAATAATTGTTTTACAAAAATATATTTTCTTTTTTTAAAATACTATTGTATGATTAAATTTTATTCGTATTATTGCATCATAATACCGTAAGCACTTCATACTGCGGTCAATTGAAAACAATTATCTACCTATCTTTTTACAGTATTTCCTTTAAAATAATTAAATTCATAGAATATTCATGTTTGATATTTCTGCATTAAAAGAAATGAAGCTTTCTGAGCTTCAAGAAATAGCTAAGTTAGCTAAAACTATAAAGTTTAATGGTGTTAAAAAAGAGACTTTAATTAGTCAGATTTTAGCACATCAAGAAGCGACTGTAGCGCCGCCTGTATCTGCTGTTGCTGAAGCAGAAATAGCTGATGACAAACCCAAAAGAGCCAGAATTGTTCCTGTTAAAAAAGCAGCAATTAGCAAAAATGCTCCTATTCTTGAATTTGATAAAGTAGAGGAAGCTCCCGAAAAGGTTAAGGCTCCTGCGATTTCAAAACAAAATCAAAAGGTTCAGGAAACTCCGGAAGTTGAAGAAACTGCTGAAAGTGGAGAAGGAGAAGTAGAAAAAAAGGGACCAAAAATCGTAAAATTTAATAAATCAGCTTACGAGAAAAAAGTTGCTTTACAAAAGGAGAAAGAAGTTGTAAAAGAAGCAGGATCTGAAGAAGTTGCAGAAAATGAAAATGTTGATGCTGCTCCTGTCGCTGAAAAAGCAGAAGGAATTACTCCGGTAAAAAAGATAAATCCGAATCAGCTTAAAAAGCAAAATCCTAACCAGAATCCGAATCCGAATCAAAACCCAAATCAGAATCAAAATGGAAACGGAAATGGAAATAACGGAAACCAGAATCAAAACCCAAACCATAAAAATAAAAAAAGTAATTTCAGGGATTCAGATTTTGAATTTGACGGAATTATTGAAAGTGAAGGCGTTCTTGAAATGATGCCTGACGGATACGGATTCTTACGTTCATCAGATTATAATTATTTAGCTTCTCCGGATGATATTTATTTATCAACTTCACAAATTAGATTATTCGGTCTTAAAACCGGAGATACAGTAAAAGGAGTAGTTCGTCCTCCTAAAGAAGGCGAGAAATTTTTCCCTCTTGTTCGTGTACTGAAAATCAATGGTCACGACCCTCAGGTAGTTCGCGACAGAGTTTCTTTCGAACACCTGACACCAGTTTTTCCTTCAGAAAAATTCAAATTAGCCGAAAAAGGCAGTTCAGTTTCAACCCGTATTATAGATTTATTTTCTCCAATAGGAAAAGGACAGCGTGGTATGATAGTCGCACAACCGAAAACCGGTAAAACAATGTTGTTAAAAGACATTGCCAATGCGATTGCAGCCAATCATCCTGAAGTTTATCTTATCGTTCTGTTGATTGATGAGCGTCCTGAAGAGGTTACAGATATGCAACGTAGTGTTCGTGGTGAAGTTATTGCTTCGACTTTTGACAGAGAACCACAAGAACACGTAAAAATTGCCAATATTGTACTTGAAAAAGCAAAACGTTTGGTAGAATGCGGACACGATGTAGTGATTCTTTTAGATTCGATTACACGTTTGGCAAGAGCTTATAATACAGTTCAGCCAGCTTCAGGTAAAGTTTTAAGTGGAGGTGTTGATGCCAATGCATTACAAAAACCAAAACGTTTCTTTGGAGCTGCAAGAAATGTAGAAAACGGAGGTTCATTAAGTATCATCGCAACTGCATTAACTGAAACAGGTTCTAAAATGGATGAGGTAATTTTCGAAGAATTTAAAGGTACCGGTAACATGGAACTTCAATTAGATCGTAAAATCGCCAACAAACGTATTTTCCCTGCCATCGATCTTACTTCGTCAAGTACACGTCGCGACGATTTATTATTAGACGAAAAAACATTACAAAGAATGTGGATCATGCGTAAATATCTATCCGATATGAACCCTGTAGAATCTATGGATTTTGTAAACGAACGCTTCAAGAAAACGAAGAATAATGAAGAGTTTTTGATTTCTATGAATGACTAAGAAAGGTTCTAAGGTGCTGAGGGACTAAGGTTTTGAGGTTTTACTTTGAGATTATATATACATAAAAAAGGGATGAGTTTTTAAACTCATCCCTTTTTGGTTTATCTTAGAAATGTAATGTATTCTATTAAAAACTACGATTTCACATTTCAATATAGCCCACGGTTTCAACCGTGGGAGACGTATTGCGACAACGTATTTTGATAACTATTGTGATAATCATTATGTTCCTCACGGTTGAAACCGTGGGCTATGCTTATATAATGACAGTCTTATGTTTGTTTAAAAAATACCAACTTCAATTCTTAGCGTTAAAAAAAACTTAGAACCTTAGTCCCTCAGCATCTTAGAACCTCAGAACTTATTTCTTATCCACTACCGGTCTGTTTTCTCTATTTGCCAATTCCCAGGCAACAACAAACGCTAATTGTGTTCTTTTGGTTAAAGCGTCGTATTCAATTTTTTCAGGTTCGTCGCCTTTTCCGTGGTAATCTTCGTGAACTCCGTTAAAGAAGAAAACCGCAGGAATACCATGTTTTGCAAAGTTGTAATGATCAGAACGCTCGTAGAAATGATTTGGATCTTTAGGATCATTAAATTTAAAATCTAAATCAACTTTAGTAAATTTTTCATTTTGAGCAACTACAATATTATGTAAGTCGGTTGATAATCTATCGGCACCAATTACGTAAACATAATTGTTTGTATTTGCATGTTCAACATCGCGACGGCCAATCATATCAATATTGATGTCAGTAATAGTGTTGGCAATTGGAAACAATGGATTTTCAGAGTAGTAACGAGAACCGTGTAAACCGTGTTCTTCACCCGTTACGTGCAGGAATAAAATAGAACGTTTTGGTCCGTGTCCGTCTTTTTTTGCTTTTGCAAATGCTTTTGCCATTTCCATTACGGCAACAGTTCCGGAACCGTCATCATCAGCTCCGTTATAAATTTCGCCATTTTTAACTCCAACGTGGTCGTAGTGGGCTGAAATCACTAAAACTTCATCCGGTTTTTCAGAACCTTCAATATAAGCCCAGATATTTTCAGAATCGGGTAAGTTCTCGTTGCGTCGTGCATTTAAAAAGGCTGCAGGAACAGGTTGGTAATAATCTTTTGCACCTTTAGGAAACGAAATATTATTTTTTTTGTATTGCTCAATCATGTAAAGTCCCGCTTTTTTCTGGCCTTTTGAACCAGTTTCACGACCTTCCATTTCATCAGAAGCAACCACGTATAACATCTTTTTTAAATCTTTTTGGGTAATAGCTTTCACGTATTTGGTTGGGTCTGAATTATCTTTCGATACAACAGACTGCGCATTTTTACATGAAAATGCTGAGGCAATCAATAATAGAATTACAATTTTTTTCATTGCGGGGTTTAGTGTAAATTAATGAATATGTAAAAAACATAAAAAGTTAGTAAAAATACAATAAAAAAGAAGTTTATAAAGAATAAGAATACACTTTTAATAAAAGAGACAATTCTGCTTTCGCCATAAAAACGGTGATGTGCCGGATAAAAATAATAAGACATCCAAAGTATACCCGCAAAATTTGTAATATCGGCTATAAAGCCAAAACCGCTTCCGAGTAAATCAGTAATTTTTTGAATGATAAAGAGTATGAGGAATATCAAAAGCAAAAACGAAAAATAATGCAGCGTAAATATTCCGTGATCAAAGTAATACCATTTCTTTTTATTGTGAAAAATCCATAAAAAGAAAGCAAAGAAAGGCATTATGATGAATAATATTTTAGGAATATTATGTACGAATGATTCGATGAATTTTTCTATAATTTCCCCCTTGGTATTTTTTTCTGTAACGTGTATTACTTTTTCGTAAAGCCAATATTCAAAATCAGTATACTTTTCACTTGGTTTTCCATATTTCTGAATCGAGTCGATTTCTTTCATCGACCGCATTTGAAAATGTGTTTTTTCTTTAAAAGTTTCAATTCCTTTTTTATCTTGCTTGATAAGGTTTGTGGTAATATCTTTTTCACTTTTTTGCAGGTTCTCCGTTACGTGAGAAGGAAATAATGCAATTAAAAGAAAGGTGATGAAACTGATGAAAATATAAAGACGAACAGGCGCCAGATAAGACAATCTTTTTCCTGAAAGATATTCTTTAGTTAAAGTTGCAGGTTTAAAAAGTAAATTTCGAATAGTTTTCCAAAAGGCATTTTCATAATGTGTCAAATCTTCAAAGAAATGTATAAACAAATGATGAAATGTCTTTCGGCTGTCTGTGTTTTCCTGTCCGCAATTGGGACAAAATCTTTGTTCGACAACGTGCCTGCAATTCAGGCAGGTTTTGTCTTTTCTAATAGGACTGTGTGACATTGGTAATTTGGTTGGTTTTTGGTTTTGGTTTTAGTTTTTTTTGCCCGCGGATGTTACGGATTTAAACGGGTTTACGCTGGGTTTTTTTTTGCCCGCGGATGACACGGATTTAAACAGGTGTACGCAGGTTTTTATAGTTTGCTGGATAAATAAATATCTGCGTAAATCCGTTCAATCCGTGTCATCTGCGTTCCATCTTATTTTTTCAATACTTCATTCAAAAACAGCTGTAAATGCTCAAAAGATCTTTTTGCGGCAACAGCATTATAAGCAGCACCTTTTGAATTGTCATTTCCGGCCTCTGGATTTGTAAACGAATGCACAGAATTTGCATAATAAATCATTTGCCAATCGGCTTTTGAATCGCGCATTTCCTGTTGAAAAGCTGTGATTTCTTCTTTCGAAACAAAAGGATCATCAGCACCATGACAAACTAAGACTTTCGTCGTAATTGGTTCAACGGCACGCGCTGCATCTTTACCTAAACCCCCATGAAATGAAGCAACACCTTTTAAATTCAAATGTCCGCGGGCGGCTTCAAGAACTCCTGTTCCGCCAAAGCAATATCCAATAGCGACAATATTATCTGCATTTGCTCCGGATTTGATTAATTCCTGCAAAGCCGCATTGATTCTTTTTTGATAATCAGCAAAATTTGTTTTGTAATAACCCGCTTGTTTTCCAGCTTCGGCTGTATTAGTTGGATAATTTCCTTCGCCATAAATATCAGCGATAAAAACATGATAGCCTAGTTTTGATAATTCTTCGGCAATTCCTTTAGATGCATTGTCGATTCCCAGCCACGCCGGCAAAAGTAAAATGCCCGGATTGCTGCTGCTTTTTTTGGCAGATTTTATAAATAAACCGTTTAAGGTTTGTTTTCCTTCTGAATATTTTACTGGTTTTAACTGTGCATTTATAGTGCTAGAAGACAGTATAATAGTTAAAATTAGAATAGTGGTATTTTTCATGATCTTACAATTTTAAACAAATATCAGAAATAAAATGCTACAAAAAAACCTCAGAAGAATTTTCTTTTGAGGTTTGTATTTTTGAAATAAAATGAAGGAATTTATCAGTTTTTACAAGGAAATATTCCTTTTAAAAGCACATCCTAATTCTATCATAGAATCTGTTTTGGCAATTCCGGGAATATTATCGATTTTTTCATATAATATTTTACGCATGTGTTCGTGGTTTTTTGCTGTAATTTTTAAATAAAGCGTAAACGAACCCGTTACAAAATAGCATTCTGTAATTTCCGGAATTTCTTTTAAAGCCTCAATAATACGTTCAGAATCAGAATCTTTATTGAGAGTAATTCCCGTAAACGAAGCCCAGTCATATCCGATTTGTTTTTCGTTTAAAATTGGTTTGATGCCGGTAATTATGCCTTGTTCAAACAAACGGTTTATGCGTTGATGCACCATTGTATTTGAGATTTTTAAATTAGTTGCGATTGTTGAATAAGCAATTCTTCCATCTTTCTCTAATTCTTTGATAATTTTTACGTCAAACTCATCTAAAATATCCATGAAATTCTTTTTAATTTATGTAAAGATAAAAATAACTCTGGTTTTGTGACTAGAGTAAAGATTTAAAAATGACTTATATTAGTGCTGTAATAAGTGATTTTAATTTTTTTAAAGCTATTTATAAGTTAAAAATAGCGATTTATTACTTAGAAATAAATAATTTTTATATTTTTGTTTCAATAAAAAGAAATATTATGGCACATACACAAGAAATTCTTTCGTCTAAATCGGAAGTTTTAATCGAAAAAGAGAATAAATACGGAGCTCATAATTACCATCCGCTTCCGGTAGTTTTAGAAAGAGGAGAAGGTGTATATGTCTGGGATGTTGACGGCAAAAAGTACTATGATTTTCTTTCAGCTTATTCTGCAGTAAATCAAGGACATTGTCATCCTAAAATTGTACAAGCAATGGTCGATCAGGCACAAAAACTGACCTTGACTTCGAGAGCTTTTTACAATGATAAATTAGGAAACTACGAAGAATTTGTAACCAATTATTTTGGTTTTGATAAAGTATTGCCAATGAATACAGGTGCCGAAGCGGTTGAAACGGCTTTGAAACTATGTAGAAAATGGGCATACGAAGTAAAAGGAATTCACGAAAATCAGGCGCAGATTATTGTTTGCGAGAATAATTTTCACGGAAGAACGACAACTATTATTTCATTTTCGAATGATGAAAGTGCCCGTAAAAACTTCGGACCTTTTACAGATGGATTTATAAAAATTGAATATGATAATCTGGAAGCTCTTGAAAAAGCTTTAGAATCATCAAAAAATATTGCCGGATTTTTGGTAGAACCAATTCAGGGTGAAGCCGGAGTGTATGTTCCATCAGAAGGATATTTGGCGAAAGCAAAAGCACTTTGTGAAAAACACAATGTTTTATTCATTGCAGATGAGGTTCAAACGGGAATTGCCCGTACTGGAAAATTATTGGCCGTACACCACGAAAATGTACAGCCGGACATTTTGATTTTAGGAAAAGCAATTTCTGGCGGAGTTTATCCGGTTTCGGCAGTTTTGGCGAATAATGAAATCATGAATGTGATTAAACCGGGTCAGCACGGTTCTACTTTTGGAGGAAATCCTGTTGCAGCCGCTGTTGCAATTGCTGCTCTTGAAGTCGTAAAAGAAGATAATCTGGCTGAAAACGCAGAACGTTTAGGAATCATTTTAAGAAAAGGATTAAACGAAATTGCAAAACGCAACGATTTAATTACGCTTGTTCGTGGTAAAGGTTTACTAAACGCAATTGTAATTAATTGCAGCGAAGATTCTGATTTGGCCTGGGAAATCTGCCTGAAATTCAGAGACAACGGATTATTAGCAAAACCAACTCACGGAAACAAAATTAGACTGGCACCACCATTGGTAATGACAGAAGCTCAAATTGTAGAATGTCTTGAAATTATCGAAAAATCTTTGAATGATTTTAGATAGATATTAATTCAACTTACTTTATTAAATAAAAAAGCGATTGTTCTATGACAATCGCTTTTTGTTTATAACTACTTAAAATATCAAAAAAAGTAATTATTTCTTTAATGCCGCACCGCCTGGCATTTGCTCCGGTTTAGAGTTAAATTTGCTATATTCGACAACTCCTGTTTGGTTTGCCCAATCAAAATATTTGGCAGAAAGCTGGTTTACAACTGCAAGATTTTGTTTCGCAACATTGGTTGTTTCACCTCTGTCGGTTTCGATATTGTACAACTCCCATTCATAAGACGGATAGGTCGAAACTAATTTCCATTTACCATCTCGAACGGCTCTGTTTCCAGCTCTTTCCCAAAATAATGGTGCGCCTCTATCAACCTGCGAAACATTATCAAATAAAATAGGTAATAAACTCTTTCCAACCAAAGGATTTGTAACCGCACCATTATATTCTTTGGGATATTCAATTCCGGCGAACTCATAAAAAGTAGGAGCAAGGTCAATGATATGTCCGGTTCCTTTATCGATACGATTCGCTTTTATTTTTGATGGAAACCACGCAATAAACGGAGAACTAAATCCGCCTTCGTGCATATTGTTTTTATATTGCTGAAGCGGCGTATTAGACAAATACGCCCAGTTTTGTTCCTGATAATCAAATGATCCTGAAGTTCCAACAGGTCCTTCGTCTCGAACCAAACCTCTTCCAAGTGGATTATAAGTATTAAAACCGCCCTGAGCTCCATTATCTGAAATGAAAATAATCAAGGTGTTTTTGTCTTTTTTCAATGCTTTTATTTTATCTAGAACTTTGCCAACGTTTTGATCCATATTGTCGACCATTGCAGCGTAAACTTCCATTTTTGCTTTCCAGAATTGTTTTTCGTCATACGTCAATTTATTCCATTCCGGAACTTCGGGATCTCTTGCAGAAACGGTTTGATCGGCTGGTAAAATCCCGCTTTCTTTTAATTTCTGAATTCTTTTTTCTCTTAAAACATCCCAGCCTTCATCAAATTTGCCTCTGTATTTGGCAATATCAACAGGTTTTGCCTGCAACGGCCAATGTGGCGCTGTAAAAGCGAGATACAAAAAGAAAGGTTTGTTTTCTTTGTTTTGTTCATCTAAAAAAGTAACAGCATTATTTCCAATTTCATCTGTAAAATAATACGAATCATCTTTTGGATGCAGTTCTTCGTTATTACGAAGCAGTTTTACCGGATAAGGTGTTTTTCCGAAAGGCAAACCTTTAGTATCAAAATAATTAGAAGCACCTTTTAAGATGCCGTAAAATTTATCAAAACCTCTTTGATTCGGCCATTGCGCCTGATCTTCAGAACCTACGTGCCATTTTCCGGATAAAATAGTGCTATATCCGCCCGAGCGAAAAACTTCGCCCAAAGTCAAAGATTCTTTGTTTAAATATCCCTGATACGCTGGCAATCCTAAATTGACATCAAAAAATCCAACTCCTGCTTTATGCTGATATTGTCCGGTTAATAAAGAAGCTCTCGTTGGCGCACAAATGGAATTGTTGTAAAATTCGCGTAAGCGTAAACCTTCGTGAGCCAATTTATCGAGATTGGGTGTTTTAATCTCGGAGCCGTAATTTCCCAAATCAGAATACCCCATATCGTCGACCATAATCAAAATGATGTTTGGTTTGGAGTTATTTTGAGAATGAATTGAAAAGCTGAAAGCCAATAAAAGGTTTAATGTAATAAGTGTTTTTTTCATTATAATTGATATTTTTTATTTATTGAAATTGTTGCGATTACTTTGCGTGTCAAGGGATTGAAATCCCTTGCTACAAAATAAATCATTCCTCCGGAATTTTATAAGGAGTTCCGGAGGAACGGATCATATTGTAGGGATAGATTTTAATCTGTCCTTCGCTATTTACCAAACAGCAAAAAGGCAATAACCAGCGTAATAATCACATTGAATAATTGCGCGATTAAAAAAGCATACAAAGGTTTTTTGCTATTGTTGCCGAGTAAATCTTTAAAATTTGTTTCGAGTCCAATACTTGTAAAAGCTAATGCGAACCAAATGCCTTGTAAATTTTTCAAACTGTCTTTTACTTCATCACGAACTTCTGGTGTAATTAAAAAGGAAAAAATCAGTGAAGCGACAATGAAGCCAATAACAAATTTCGGAAAACGTTCCCAGATCACGCCCAAAGTTGGTTTTGATGCTACAGCTTCCTCTGATTTATTGTGTGTGTATGTCCAATAAACGGAGATTGCGAAAGCGGCTAACCCTAATAAAACATTTTGGGAGAATTTTACAATTGTGCTAATTTTTAAGGCCGTTTCGCCAACCAAAGTTCCTGAAGCCACAACAGCACCCGATGTGTCGATGCTTCCACCAAGCCAGGCTCCCGTAACTTCTTCAGGAAAGTTAAAATATCTGGCAATAATTGGCATAAAAATCATCATGGGAATCGCCGTTACCAAAACCATTGAAATGACATAAGAAAGTTTTTTTGAATCGCCTTTAATCGCGCCCGAAGTTGCAATAGCAGCAGAAACACCGCAGATAGAAACCGCACTCGAAATCATCATGGTTAATTCATCATCGACTTTTAATTTTCGGCAAAGCCAAAAAGCAAAATACCAAACCGATAAAACCACGACCAAAGCCTGAATTAATCCTAAAGAACCCGCTTTTAGAATGTCTGAAAAAATAACGCTCGTTCCCAATAAAACCAATCCGATTTTTACAAATACTTCTGTTGAAAGCGCTGATCGAAACCAGTCGGGAAGTTTGAAAAAATTCCCTATCAGTAATCCGATAATTAAGCTAAAAATAACGGCTTCTAAGTTGAGCGCTTTTATTTCTGAATTTCCTGCCAGAATAAGTGCAATGACGGTTAGAATATAAACTATCGGAAAAACGATTAGAAAATATTTTACAGATTTTCCAATTAAAAAAGCCCCGAGTGTCCCAATAATGATTAGATAAATAAATTGCGTTATGATGAGTTTTAAATTAGATAAAGCGAAAACATCATTGCTTAATTCTGCTCCGTTTGACCATTTAAAAACGGGAACTTCGGGTAGAAAAACAAATAGAGAAATCCCGATGATTAAAAATCCGAGAATTACGACCGTCCAGTCTTCGTGAATATTAAATTGTTTTGAGGTAGTTGACATTTTATGTTTATTTCCTACAAGGTTTTCAAAACCTTGTAGGTATTAGTTTTATTAAGAAAGCGGTTAAATAATAGACCTACAAGGTTTTGAAAACCTTGCAGGACTTCTGTAACTTTTACAAATCCACAAAGTATTTCTGTTTACCAAAGTCAAATTCATAATAGGTTAAATTGGGCCATAAAGGTTTTACAAGACCTTTTTCCCAGTTTTGCAAAGCAGTGTGAAGCTCTTTTACTTTTGCCGGATTTTTTTGAGCCAAATCTGTCGTTTCAGATTTATCCTTTGCCAGATTATAAAGCCATTCTTCATGTGTTTTTCCGCTGATGATTAATTTCCAGTCGCCACTTCGAATCGCTTTTGCATCGCCGGAACGCCAGTATAAATTTTTGTGTGCTTCTGTATTATTGTTGACAGTTGAAATCAAATCGACACCATCATAAACCCTGTCTTTTGGTAAACCAGAATGTGTAACAGCGGCAATGGTACTAAAAATATCCAGTGAACTTACCGGAGTTTTGTAAACCGTATGCGGTTTGATTTTTCCCTTCCACGAAAGTGCAAACGGAACATTGATTCCACCTTCAAAATGCGAAAATTTACCGCCTTTCAAGGGTGCATTTGTCGTAGCAAAAGTATAATCGGCACCACCGTTATCGCTGGCAAAAATGATTAAGGTGTTTTCTTCCAGACCTTCTTTTTTTACTTTGGCAACGATTCTTCCAATAGCGTCGTCAAGTGCGCTGATCATGGCAAAATAAACACGTTTGTTTTCGTCTTTTACATTCGGAAAACGATCGTAATATTTTTTTCGAACCTGAAAAGGCGTGTGTGGCGCATTAAACGGGACATACAGCAAAAACGGTTTTGTTTTATTCTTGTCGATAAAAGCTTCGGCTTCGTCGGCAAAAGTTTCGGTTAAGTATTTTTTGTCTTTTATAATGGTGGTATCACGTCGAATTTGACCGATTCCGACACGTCCATTTCCCCAAATTGTTTTATCAGTAAAATCTTTGTGATGATGATTGATAATATCCGGATTATCATCTTCTGGCGTGTAAAGCGAAAATGCCTGATAAAATCCGTAATGATAATCGAAACCTCTGTCCAGCGGAAAAAATCCTTTGTTATGACCCAAATGCCACTTCCCAATAATCGCTGTGGCGTAGCCTTGTTTTTTTACTAAATCAGCAAACGTAATTTCAGATTGGGGCAAGCCCTGAGTGGCAATTGAAGCTTCATTTGGATATTCAATTTTTTGATTTAATCGCCAGCTATTCGTATTAATCAAATATTTGAAAGCATAATATTCCAGGTTATTTTTCGGATATCGATCACCAGGCTGATATTCATGTCCGAAACGTTCCTGATAACGACCCGTCAACAAACCCGCACGCGAAGGCGAGCAAATCGAAGACGAAACATAACCGTCTGTAAAAGTCACACCAGAAGTCGCCAAAGAATCAATTTGTGGCGTTGGCGTCGATTTTCCTCCGTATAATGAAATATCATATTTGCCCAAATCATCGGCAAGCAGAATGATAATATTAGGTTTCTTTTCCGATGATTTTGAAGTGTCTTTTTGTGCCAGAAATGCCGTTTTTCCTTCAACTAATTTTTTATCAGGCTCTATTAATTTTCCGTTTGTATTAATGGGCCAGAATAAAAAGAGTACCGCAATAAAAAGCACAAGCAGAATTGGAATAAGAATGTTTTTTATTCTTTTAAATGATGCCATATTTTTTTGAATTGTTTTGGTATAAGTTTTAGAATATAATTTTAACACACAGAAACATAGGTTTTTATGATGCGGAAAAGACGTTTCACTTTAAAATAAATCTCATGGGCTTTTGCGAAAAAACAAGATTTTTGTGTTTGAAGAGCTTATCAAAGTTTAAAACTTTGACAAAGCTTTACGTCTAATGATCTATGTTTCTATGTGTTTAAAAATTGATGTGTAAATTTCAAAAAAGGAATAACTCTATGTTTCCGTTTCCTGCAAGGTTTTCAAAACCTTGTAGGTTTAATTTATACTCGCAGATTTGAAGTATTCCATGTTTAGAGACACCTACAAGGTTTTGAAAATCTTGCAGGAGGATTGAAAACATTAATTTTGTGCCAAAGCCACATCAACATCACTTTTAAGATTTCCTAAACCATCTTTTTTGAAAATGATTTTTCCATTTTGATATAAAATCAAAGTAGGGAAGACCTTTACTGTTTTTAGATCGGCAATTACCTGCGGACTTTCCTCTAATTCAATTTCGATGATTTTGAGTTTTTGACCATATTGAGATCTGATGTCTTCTAAAATGGGTTTTACGGTTTTGCAGGTGGCGCAATATTTAGAACCAATATCTACCAAAACGTATTGATTATCAGTAAGGATTTTTTTGTATTCGGCTATTGATAATTTACTTCTTAAATTGCTGTAAAAAGGTTTTCCGCCACCAATCCAGCTTGCGATTCCGCCTTCGAGAATATAGACTTCATTGAAACCTCTTTTGGCTAAATCGGTAGATAAAAGCCCGCTTCTGTAAGCAGCGATTGAATAAATAAATACGGGTTGCGATGGATTTAAAGCTGCAACATGCTTTTCGTAATCTTCAGATTTTAGGTTGAAATTTACCGCACCTTCTATATGATTTAAGGCAAATTCGTCACTTCCTCTGGCATCAACAATCTGTGGATTTTTTTGACTTTTAATTTTTGAATAAAAAGCATCCAACAATATATTGGCACTGTTTCCTTGTGAAAAACCCGCAATTGTAAAAAGCAGCATAAAGGTTATAATGCTGTTTTTGAGTGTTTTATTTTTCATAAATTTTGGTTTTTGCATAAGTTTGGCAGTGCATTCAGGATTATTTTCGAATACACTGCCAATTCTTATTTGATTTATTTTTGTCGGGTTTTATACCTGAGCAGGCTCATCATAATAAACCGGACTTGGTGCAGGATTTTCTTCTGTTTTTGGTTTTAACGGAACTGCCAAAACGCCTTCTGCCAAAGCACTTCCTTCTTTTTTAGATTTGAATATTGGCCACAAAAACTGCGCATACCATTCTTCTTGTTTGTATGATTTCATTCCGTATGATTTTGGGAATTTACGTGTAATTAAACCCGTTCCGAAGATCATATCCCAGATAAAAAACATGTTTCCGAAGTTGCCTTTAAAATGTCCAACACCGTCTCCGCTTGTATCTGCGTGATGTGCGTGATGCGTTGCAGGAGTCGAAATCAAACGTTCTAAAACCCATGCAATTGGATGTAAAACTTTGTATTTGTAAAATGGTTTGTCCCACGCAATGCTTGAGTGTGCACCCAAAGTGATGAAACTTTTAATAACCAAAACAAAAAGAGCCGGTAAACCTAAACCTAAATAGGTTAAAGTGGCTGTCAAATAAATTTGAGAAAAGAAAACTGTATAAATGAAGTTTTGTCTCGAAGCCATCGCCATTCCCATGTATGGAGCCGAATGGTGCGTTCTGTGAAAACGCCATAAAAACGGAACCTGATGGTGAAGTCTGTGGTACCAATATTGTGTTAAATCATCGGCAATAGCAATAAGGAAAAAACCTCCCCAAAACGGAACCCATGAAAGTGTATTAGCCAAATTTGGAATTAAATATGGCAAAGCCGTTAAGCTAAAAAATGCAATAATAGGAGGCAGGATTAATTTTGGGGCCAGAAAACTTACAATATCAATCTTACGCTCTTCGCCCGTCCATTGATCGTCGTATAAACCTGCGCCAAATTCAATTGCTCCTAAAACCAGCATGAAAACAGTTAATCCCCAGGTGCGTATATTTTGAAAAGCAGGTTTTGCAAATTCTAAAAATGATGGTATCGTAACATGAGATTCTGCTACAAGTCCGTTGCTTAATTTAAAGTAAAGG
>Ga0247738_10000502_pt1 | contig 14910 bp, 13 predicted proteins | sample UWRJL013104B2_FD_180936 | JGI IMG/M metagenome (GOLD analysis project Ga0247738, IMG submission 180936) | Plant litter microbial communities from Arlington Agricultural Research Station in Wisconsin, United States - UWRJ-L013-104B-2 | ecosystem: Environmental > Terrestrial > Plant litter >...
GCGTCAGCGACCACCGCGACTACTGGGACGCAGCGGAAGAGCTGTACGAGAAGCTGCCGGTGCTGGGCGGGCTGATGCGATGGCTGAGGAAGAAAGCGCAGGAGTGAGAGGCTTTCGACCAGGATGCCGCAGAACTGGCTTTGCCAGGCCGCAGGCACGCCCCCTGGGAGGGGGTGACGCGCCGCAGGCGCGGCGCGGGGGTTAGGCAGGTTTCGTGTCGACGAAGCTCTGCCGTTGGTTGAGCTTTTCGGCCAGGCGGGCCAGGTTGGGGTACTGCGAGCGCCAGTCGATGGTACTGAAACGGAAGTCCAGGTAACCCAGCGCGCAGCCCACGGCCACGTCGGAGAGGCTGAAGTGGATGCCCGAGCAGAAGGCTTTCTCGCCCAGACCTTGGCTCATGGACTTCAGGCTGGCGTCGATCTTGGCGCGCTGGCGCTCGATCCACGCCTCGCTGCGCTCGCCGTCACCGCGACCCGGCCAGGTGGCTTCGAGCCGGGCCAGCACGGCAGCGTCCAGCACGCCATCGGCCAGTGCCTCCCAGGTCTTGACCTCGGCGCGCTCGCGGCCCTGCGTGGGAATCAGCTTGCCCACGGGCGAGAGGGTGTCGAGGTACTCGACGATCACGCGCGAATCAAACACCGCCTCGCCACCTTCCATCACCAGACAGGGCACCTTGCCCAGCGGGTTGGAGGTCATGATGGAGGTGTCGGCGGACCACACGTCTTCCAGGATGAACTGGTAGTCCAGTTTTTTCTCGGCCATGACAACGCGCACTTTTCGCACGTAAGGGCTGGTGATGGCACCGATGAGTTTCATGGGGAATGGAATGGTCGTTGTGACGTAGGAACACGATTCTAGCCAGCGGCGGCCGGTGCCCTCAGAACGGCGCGCGCGGCGCCCGGCGGTGGGCTCGCCGCTGAACGGGCCTCCTACAATCGCGGGATGCGTCCGACCACATCTTCTCCCGCTTCCCCCACCCACACCACCCCCGGCGCGCCCAGCGCCATCTCGGCGTTGTCGCCACTCGACGGCCGCTACGCGGGCAGGCTGGCCAGCCTGCGCCCCTTCATGAGCGAGCAGGGCTACATGCACCGCCGGGTGCAGGTCGAGATCGCCTGGTTCATCGCCTTGTCCGATACCGGCCTGGCCGAGTTCAAGCCACTCTCGCCCGGCGCTCGCACCTACCTGCTGGGTCTGGTGAAGAACTTCAGCGAAGCCGATGGACAGGCCATCAAGGACATCGAGAAGGTCACCAACCACGACGTGAAAGCGGTCGAGTATTGGATCAAGTCGCGCTTTGAAGCCCGTCCCGAGCTGGAAAAGGCGGCTGAATTCGTGCACTTCGCCTGCACCAGTGAAGACATCAACAACACCAGCCACGCCCTGCAGCTCAAGGGCGGACGCGATGCCGTGCTGCTGCCCGCGCTGGACGCGGTGATCGACAAGCTGCGCGAGATGGCCCATGCCCACGCGGCCGTGCCCATGCTCAGCCGCACGCACGGTCAGACCGCCAGCCCCACCACCGTGGGCAAGGAAATCGCCAACGTGGTGGTGCGCCTGAGCGCCGCGCGCGACCGGATTGCCAGCGTCAAGCTGCTGGGCAAGATGAACGGCGCCGTGGGCAACTACAACGCCCACCTGAGCGCCTGGCCCGAGTTCGACTGGGAGGCCTTCAGCCGCAACGTGATCGAACAGCCCGAGCCGCTCGGCCTGGGCCTGACCTTCCAGCCCTACAGCATCCAGATCGAGCCCCACGACTACATGGCCGAGTTGTTCGACGCGGTCGCGCGCACGAACACCATCCTGATCGACCTCTCGCGCGACATCTGGGGCTACGTGAGCCTGGGTTACTTCAAGCAGCGCCTGAAGGCGGGCGAGATCGGCTCGTCGACCATGCCGCACAAGGTCAACCCGATCGACTTCGAAAACGCCGAAGGCAACCTGGGCCTGGCCAACGCGCTGCTGCGCCACCTCTCCGAGAAGCTGCCCATCAGCCGCTGGCAGCGCGACCTGACCGATTCCACCGTGCTGCGCAACATGGGCGTGGCCCTGGGCTATGCGGTGCTGGCCTACCACTCGATGGGCGTGGGGCTGGGCAAGCTCGAGCTCAATGAAGAGGCCCTCGCCACCGACCTCGACGCCTCGTGGGAAGTGCTGGCCGAGCCGATCCAGACCGTGATGCGCCGCTACGGCGTCTCGGGCGCCTATGAAAAGCTCAAGGAAGTCACGCGCGGCAAGACCGTGACCGCCGAAGCGCTGCACGAACTCATCCGCAGCCTGGATATTCCCCAGCCCGAAAAAGACCGCCTGCTGGCCATGACACCGGGCAGTTACGTCGGCAAGGCCACCGAGCTGGCCCGGCGCGTCTGACACCACCGGCGCGCAGCACCCTCGCTTGATCTGGCTCAAACGGGCGGGCGTCCCGGCCACCTAAAGTCCGGCGTGCGCGTGTGCGCACGATTCCGGAGCTCCAGGCCATGGCCATCGAACTGTTCAACCAAGATGGCCATGTCTGCCTGATGTTCACCCACCTTGCCAACGAAGGCGGCGAAGCGGTGCAGGCCAATCAGTTCCTGGTGATCCATGGCGACGCGGGCGCCGTCATCGACCCGGGCGGCAACATGGCCTACAACGAACTGCTGCTGACCATCGGGCGTTACTTCCCGCCCAGCCGGCTGTCCATGATCCTGGCCTCGCACGCCGACCCCGACATCATCGCCTCGCTGGACCGCTGGATGACCAGCACCCAGGCCACGCTCTACATCTCACGGCTGTGGGAGCGCTTCGCACCGCATTTCTGCAAGCCCGGCAAGACGCAAGGCCGCATCGTCGGCATCCCCGACCCGGGCATGCGCATCGCGCTTGGCCGCAGCGAGTTGGTGGCCCTCCCGGCGCATTTCATGCACTCCGAGGGCAACTTCCAGTTCTGGGACCCGGTGAGCGGCATCCTTTTCTCGGGCGACCTGGGCGTGTCGATCGGGTCCTCTGCAGACGCCGCCCAGACCGTGACTTCATTGGCCGCGCACATCCCCAGGATGGAAAGCTTCCACCGACGCTACATGGTCTCGGCCAAGGTGCTGCGCCTGTGGGCCCATATGGCGCGCACGCTGCCGATCCGCATGATCGTGCCGCAGCACGGTGCGCCGCTGGCCGGCGCGGCCGTGGGGGAGTTCATTGAGTGGGTGAACGAATTCAGCTGCGGCGTGGACCACCTGACGCAGGCGAACTACGCCGTGCCGGCCTGACTACCGACCGGAACCGGGCTCTTCCAGTGCGCGTTCGGCGTAACGGTTGAAACGCCAGGCATCGCCCTCGATCGTGATGCGCCGCCAGCTGGCGCGTTTCTCGCCAGGGGTCATCTCGGTCCAGCGCTGCACCTCATCGAAACGGCGGCCACAGCCCTTGCAGACCTCGTCGCCCTGGCTGGTGGAGCAAATGGCAATGCAAGGCGTGTCAGGCGTGGTCTCGTACCAGGCCAGCCAGGCTTCTCGGGCCTTGGCGGGCAGCGTGGCTTCGTCGGCCTCGGTCTCGTGGAACCAGATCATCAGCGCGTACACCTCGGCCAGGGCACGGAGCTCCTTGCACAAAGACACGCCATCTGGCGAGGGTGAGCGCTCACGCCAGTAGTTGATCGCGGCTTCGATGTCAGTGATGTGGATGCCGGCCATGGGGTGTGGATCATAGCCAGTCCGGCCACCGATGAAGGCTCGGCTGGCCAGAACCAGCCCCGACCTTGTGGTAACTGCGTACCCTGCCCAAACACCGGACGCGTTGACGGCCGCTACAATCGCGGGTCTCGAAGGGGAGTAGCTCTCCGCTCCAGCATCACCGCTGGACATTCGGGTTGTCGTCAATACGAAGCCACCGCTTCCGGCAGCCCGGGCCCGGCAATGACATTGCCAGGCTGAGCCAGACCTTTGATGGGCCCCACATGGGCCGATCAAGGCATGTCCATCCCCTTCGCCAGCGCGGTTGCGCCATCGCAGGCAGATGAAACAGCGCCTTCTGATCGACCATGGTGGCCGAGACACGAGAAGGCCGGGTGGACGGCGACGAGAGCAGCTCGTGCCCCGCCCTTTTAGACAAACGACAACGAGGAATTTATGGATTTCCTGACATCGCCCGCGTTCTGGGTCGCCCTGGGACAGATCATCATCATCGACATCCTGCTGGGTGGCGACAACGCGGTCGTGATCGCGCTGGCCTGCCGCAAGTTGCCGCCTGCACAGCGCACCAAGGGCATCATCTGGGGCACGTTCGGCGCCATCGTCCTGCGCGTCATCCTGATCGCCTTTGCGATGACGCTGCTGACCGTGCCATTCATCAAGCTCGTCGGCGCCCTGCTGCTGATCTGGATCGGCGTGAAGTTGCTGGCCCCCGATGACGAAGCGCACGGCGACATTCAGGGCAGCGACAAGTTGTTCGCCGCGATCAAGACCATCATCGTGGCCGATCTGGTGATGAGCGTGGACAACGTCATCGCCATTGCCGGTGCAGCGCAGAACGCGGGCGAGCACTCGTTCCTGCTGGTGGTGCTGGGCCTGCTGATCTCCATTCCGATCATCGTCTGGGGCAGCACGCTGGTCATCAAGCTGATGGCCCGTTTCCCCATCATCATCACCCTGGGCGGCATGCTGCTGGGCTGGATTGCCGGCGGCATGCTGGTCACCGACCCGGCGTTCGTCACCCCCGACAAGTGGACCTTCATGCCCAAGCTCGGCACGGTGGACGAGAACGGCATGGCCGTCATCTCCAACACGCTGTACTGGGCCTCCCACGTCGTGGGCGCGCTGCTGGTGCTCGCGCTGGGCAAGTGGATCGCATCCCGCCGCCCGCCGGTGGCGCACGAGGCCTGATCCGGTTTTCCGGGGTCCTGACACACCAGGGCGGCGTCCGAAAGGGCGCCGCCCTTTTTTGTTTCGTCGGTCAGCCGGTGCTATGCTGGCCCGCATGAAACTCATCCTGACCTGGCTGCTCGCGGCCTGCGCCCTGCTGCTGGTGGCCTACATCTACCCCGGCGTGCAGGTGCAGAGCTTCACTTCCGCCCTGATCGCTGCGGCGATCATTGGCTTGTTCAACGCCGTGCTGCGGCCTATCCTGGTGATCCTGACCTTGCCCGTCACCATCGTCACGCTGGGCCTCTTCCTGTTCGTCATCAACGCGTTGATGTTCTGGGCGGCGGCGAGTGTGCTCGAGGGCTTCCGCGTCAACGGCTTCCTGGCCGCGCTGCTGGGCTCGTTGATCTACTCGGTGCTGATGCTGGCGGTGAGCTCCGCCGTGCGCTCGGTCAGCTCGCGCTGAGCCGATCGGCCCGTTGCGGGCCTACTCTTCGCGCACGGACTCGCGCAGCTGCGCCTCGACCTCACGGCGACGGCTGTCCACGATGGCCAGCTCCATCCCATCCGTGCGTTGTGCGGCAGGCAGTGCCTGGGCTGCCTTGAAGCGGTCCACGGCACCCCCGAAGTCGAGGTGGGCCGCACGCGCCTCCGCCTCGGCACGGATGGCGCGCAAAGTTTGCCCCTGTGCGGCATAGGCCCGCGACAGCGTTTGCCAAGCCACCGCATCGCGCGGCTGCTGAGCCACCCAGGCCTGCAGGCGGGTGACCGCGCGCTGCGGTTGCCCTGTGAGCAGCGCAGCCTGCGCACCCAGCAGGGTACTCGCGCGCGAGGTTCCTGCAAGCGACTGGTCCCGCAGCTCGGCCAACAACGCCGCCTGCGCGGGAGGCAGTGAGGCCACACCGCCTGCCACGGGCGCCAGCAAGATGTCGAGCACCAGCGCATCCACGGTGGGACGCGCCTCGGGTGCCACCACCCCGCGCAGCTGTTGCGCCAGGTCCAGGGCCACGTCGCGTTGCCCCAGGCGCAACGCTGAAAGCGCGGCCGCGTAGCGGTCGCCGGGCGAGGCGTTGGCCGAGCGACCATTGCTCAACCAGGCGCGCTGCCGATCGGGGCCGTTCTCCGCCAACACCCTGGCGCGGGCTGACACCAGGACGTGCACGTTGCGCGAAGGCATGGGGAGCCCCATGACGGCGCCTGAAGCACCGCGCGAGCCCGGCAAGTCCAGGCGAAGGCCCGAAGACGCGATCGGCGCCCCACCCGACGGCGTTGTGGCGTCCACCGGACCCGCACGGCTGCCAGCCGCAGCAACCGGACCCGACGGCACACGGGCCCGCATGTCGGCAATGCGCTCTCCCGTCAACGGGTGGCTGCGAAGGTAGGGGAACGAGCCGTCGTCGTAGCGCGCGGATAGCTGCATCTTGTCGAACATGCTCACAAACCCCAGGCCGTCAAAGCCAGCCCCAGTCAGCACGCCAAAGCCCACGCGGTCCGCTTCGCGCTCCATGTCGCGCGAGAAGTTCAGCTGCGTTTGTGCCGCCACGGCCGAGCTGCCCGCGATGGCGGCGGTGGCCACCTGCGGGTTGGAGCCGGCAGCCAGCGCGCCCAGGATCATGGCGCCCATCATCCAGGGCGCCATGCGTTCCTCGCGCGCCATCATGCGTGAGATATGGCGCTGCGACACGTGGCTGAGTTCGTGGGCCATCACCGAGGCCAACTCCTCTGGCTTGTCGGTGATCGCCATCAGGCCCAGGTTCACGCCGAGGTACCCACCCGGCAAGGCGAAAGCGTTGACGCGTTTGTCGCGCGAGACCACCAGTTCCCAGGCCAGGCGCTCGGCCAGTTCGGGTGGCACATCGCCCCGGTCGCGCGCCGCCCCAAGGAGAGGCTGCCACAAGGCCTGCAGATAGTCACCGAGCACGGGATCGTCCAGGTAGTCGGGATCCCGGTAGATGTCACGCGCAATGCGGTCCCCCAGGCGCCGCTCGGCCGCGATCGACATGCCACCGCCGTCGCCCAGGCTGGGCAGCGAGGAGGAAGAGGTGGTGGTGGCGTCACGTACCGGCTGGGCGACCGAGACGGGCGTGGACAACAGCATCGATGCCGCCGCCAGCACCCCCAGGCCCAGGGCGGTGCGACGGACAGGGGGAAGCGGCGACTTCAGGAAAAAACGCATCCCCGTATGATGCCGCCAACGCCCAACGGTTCTGTAAAGCCCGCGAAACAAGCCCCCATGACCGATACAAAACCTTCATCGCCACTGACCCACTTCGACGCCCAGGGCCAAGCCCACATGGTCGACGTGGCCTCCAAGGCCAGTACCCACCGGGTGGCCGTCGCAGAGGGGTGCATCACGATGTTGCCGGCCACGCTGGCGCTGATTCAGTCCGGCACAGCGAAAAAGGGGGATGTGCTGGGCATTGCACGCATCGCCGGCATCCAGGCGGCCAAGAAGACCAGCGACCTCATTCCCCTGTGCCATCCCATCGCCCTGACCCGCGTGGCGGTGGAGTTCGACATCGAGGCCGATGCGCACGCGGTGCGCTGCCGCGCGACAGCCGAATGCACAGGCCAGACAGGTGTGGAAATGGAAGCCCTCTCAGCGGTATCGGTGGCGCTGCTCACCATCTACGACATGTGCAAGGCCGTGGACCGGGGGATGGTGATGGGGGGGGTGCGGCTGACGGAAAAGCGAGGCGGGAAGAGTGGGACGTTCGTGGCCCCTTGAGACGGGGGCCGTGACAACCCTTTAGCAGACCAGCAGTGCCCCCGCCCACTGAAGGCGTCTGGGATATCAGCGGACCTGGCTTACGGGTTGCCCGGCATTCGGCAAGTCCAACGCGGGCAAAGAATCCCCAGTCTCTGTTGGAAGTAGGCGGGATGAGTCTTCCTGAGAAGACATCACGAAGGTCGAAGCGCGCCCCTGGTAGTCGGGCCAAGACAGATCGACGAGTTTCGGATACTGCAGCTGATTCCTGTGCCAGACGGTCTTCATTTGTTTGACCCCGTCGGGTTGCAGTATCGCATTGAGCCGCATCATCCACACATGCGCCTCATCGCGCTCCCCCGCGAGCGCGAATGCCATGGCTGCAGCATAAAAAGCCGGAGGCGAATTCACGGAGCGCGCGGTGTCCGCAACCCACTTGAGTTGGTCTTCCGGCATGTCGATCCCCAATGGCAGTCGATAAAGTGCCAGTTCATCATGAATCTGATTGAGCACAAATGGTTCATGCACGTCGATGTTGGGCCGCTTACCTACACGCGCGTTCTCATACCGCCACTCCGTGTATCGCGCCTGGTACGGGAAGTAGTCCAACGCAATAGGGGTCATGACCGCGACCACGATGGCGCCCGCAGCGCCCCAGGCCCATCGAGGCAATGTCCAGAATGACGCGCTGCGGTGCACATCGCAAAGCGCACCGATGCACATGCCCGTCGGCACGATGAAATATAGAAACTGGTGAGGCAATTCCAACATGGCGTGCAACCCCACCACAAGGACGATGGCCATCGGAAACGCCTTGTGAGGCTGCTGCGGCACCGACTTCAGACGTGGAGCCAACCAGATCAAGAACGCAGCACAAGCCAGCAAGCCCAAAGGAATTCCGACCCACAGAAACAAGTCAAGCACAGCGTTGTGGGCATGAGCGAAACGCTGACCAATAAAGATGTCCGGGTGCTCACTCGCCAGCGCGACATAGGCGTAGCCTGAATCGGTTATCCCATACCCTGTCCAGGGGCGTTCAAGCACTGCCCCCCAGAAGGCCCGCCATGCGTCAAGTCTGGCGCCATCGATCGCGGAGACCCGCGCGACCGCGTCGCTGGCGCTGTGCACGCCCAGCCATTCCGCCACCGTCGCAAAGTGAAACGACCACAGCACAAGCAACGCGATGCCACACCCCCAGGTCCACACGATGTCGCGGCGCGGGGCCGATCGAAAGGCGGCCACGAAAGTGAGCAAAGCCACGGTCATCTCCAACAGGCCGGCACGCGACTGCGTTAGACCAATGCCAAAAGCGATACTGCCGAAGCACGCCACGAAAACGGACAGCCTCACGAGGCGGTGATAGCGAAACCAGGTCAACCCTATGAGTCCCCAAACCTGGATGGTCGCCAGTTGATTGGGCTGCAATATCATGCCGGACGGCCTCTGCCCACCACTGACGGGTGTCACCAGCAGCAACACGAGCGCGTCGAAATCATGGGAAAGCCACTGGTGCACCTGATACCACTGAATGAGCTGGACGGGCACGTTGAGTCCGGCGGCCAACGCCAACGCGCCAAAGAGGATGAAAAAAAAGCGCTGATCGGATGCTCTGGATGCCGCATGCCCCACACAGATCGCCAGCGCCAATGCCGCGATGTAACTTGAAGAGATCAAAGCCGTGCCCGATTTGGGCAGCAGCCCTGTCGCGTGCTGCACCCACGGTAGGAAAGCCGCCAAGAGGGTCAGCGCCGCGAAACCAGAGAAAGGAAAGGGCCAGCGAGTTTGCCAAAGCACCACGGCACATACGATCGATAGCGCAACCGCCATGAGCAACTCGTGATGAAAGCTGCTCCATGGCAACTGGTGATTGGGCGCCAGCCAGACCATTGCCAGCAGGCCGATGGCCAATGCGTTTTCAAACGCTATCTGGGAACGGGGAGCGGGTTTGACGACCATTTGCATGTGCGGGTTTCCAAAAAAACAAAAAAGGCCGCAAAGCGGCCTTTTTGAATTGACCAGCCGTTATCGGCTGACCATCAGGAGCGGCAGGAACCTGGCAGATACTTGGCCAGCATGCCGTTGGCCGCGGCAGGGCCGCAGCGCCATTCTTGAATCACGCTGCCACCCTGGGTCGTGCCATTCAGAGCTGCGCCTGACACAAAAGGCACCAACCGGATCGAGTTCGTGGTCGCGGTGACTTGACCACCAATATTGCCTTCGTGGCCAACGATGGTGATTACGCCGTTTTGATCTGCGGAACCGCTCCTGACCATGCGCGTAGGCGCAACATCACACGAGCTGACGATAGCCGAGGTCACATTGGCGCCAGGCGCGGTCTGAACGACCTCCGTGATGGAAGTGCGGCAAGAAGAGGCTGCCAGCACGACTTCCGACACGCGGGCACGCACGGTGTAGTCCTGATAGGCCGGCAGTGCGACTGCGGCCAGAATACCGATGATGGCCACCACGATCATCAATTCGATCAGGGTGAAACCTTTTTGAATGGCACGGTTCAACTTCATGGGGGAACTCCTTGGGGGCGGGTTGGGGTAAAGACGCATACCTATCAGCAGACCCCGTGCCAACCTGAAATGGCGCCTTTTCCAGGGCCTTTTTCACGCTTTCCCCACTCGGAGTGACATTTGGTGACGAATATGCCGGAAAGCGACCGACATTTTTTGTCACTCCACTCCGAGCCGACGGGATTTGTCACAGCTCGAAGGTCTGCCCCGCGCTGAGCCAGCGGATGTCGTGGCGCGCGCCGTCTGTGCAGTTGGGTGCCTCGTCGAAGCGCCGGATCTCTTCCATGATCAGGCCGGTTTCTGCCGGCTTGGTGTGGGTGATGTAGATGGGGTAGCGTTGGCGACCATCGATCTGCTCCAGTTCCTGGGCCAGCAATCCGGGCGCCAGATGCAGGCTGCGTTGCGCGAGTGCATGCTCCCGGTCGCTGAACGCCGTTTCGATCACCAGCAAGGCCACAGGCAACTGGTTGACGCGCTGCCAGAACGCCGGGTTGCGCCCTGTGTCGCCGCTGAAAACCCAATGGCCCGAGGCGCTGGCGGCCGCAAAACCGACCGCCGGCACGGTGTGCACCGCAGGCAACACCTCGACCGCCTTGCCGCCCACATGGAGCACTTCCCCGACTGCAATGGACACGAAGCGCATGAGCGGTGTGTCCACACTGGGAATGGCGGAGAAATCAGGCCAGATGAGGTTGTTGAAGATATGCACCTTGAGCGCAGCAATGGTGCCAGGCAGGGCATGCACCTGCAACGGGGCCGCCCCGCTGGCCAAACGCCGGGCAGCCACGGCATCGAGCATGAGGGGCAGCGCGGCCACATGGTCGAGGTGCGAGTGGGTGAGCAGCACGTGGTCCACCCGCGCCATTTCGTCCAGGGTCAGGTCGCCCACACCGGTGCCGGCGTCGATCAGGACGTTGTCGTCGAGCAAAAAAGAGGTGGTGCGGCAGCCATGGGCGATGGCTCCGGAGCACCCCAGTACGCGTACCCTCATTGGCAGCTTTGGCAGTGGCATGGCCGGGCTCGCCGGCACATCGGATGAAAACTGGCTGCCTGACCCTTATCGGGTCGAGATGGCAACCGACTGCCGAAGGCTACCCGTTTGACCGTGCGCCGGAAAGGACTTTTTTGGCATTTCTGCCGATGGTCACAACGCCCGGCCAGCGAGCGGCTTCAGGCCCGGCTCAGTGCTGGACGAACTGCATCTGCGTGCCGGCCAGTTCCAGCAGGTCGCCATGATGCAGATTCACGGCGTCGGTGCCGATGGGGCTGCCATTGATGGTGGGCTTCTGGGTGCCTTCAACCAGCGCAACCACATAGCCATGGGGCCGGCGCGTGATGGCCGCCACCGCCACACCGGGCTTGCCGATGGTCGTCACAACCTTGACCAGGGGCACTTCTCGACCGGCTGCGGTGCCGGACATGACCTTGATCGCGGCATTGCCCAGCGTGCCCTGGGCGTCGCCAGCTTCCACGACGGAGCCGGCGTTGATGACGGTGGTTTTTTCGTAGGTCTCGCTCGCACCTTCGTGCACGAACTTGATCTTGTACTTGCCAATTTCGACGGCATCGCCGTTTTGCAGCTGCTGCTTCTTGATCGCCTTGCCGTTGACGTAGGTGCCGTTGGTGCTGTTGAGGTCTTCCAGAAACACGTCCATGCCCGACATCTGCATCACGGCATGTTCACCACTGACCGCGAGGTTGTCGATCACGATGTCGTTGTAAGGACGCCGGCCCAGCGTGGTGCGGTCTTTCGTAAGCTGCACTTCCTTGATGACGACACCGTCGATGGAAACGATCATTTTCGGCATGGCCGACTCCTCTGGAACCTATTGGTTGAATTCTGAATAGCGCTGACGATTACTTGCCGAGCATCCGCGAGAGCAGGCCTTTGCGGATCGGCTTCGATCGAGCATACGCCAGTATCACCGAAATATTGTCGCGTCCACCGCAGTCATTCGCCCCGTCTACCAGGGCCTGCGCCTTTTCCTCCAATGTGCCTGCTGTGACCAGAATGGCGGCAATGCGCTCGTCGCTCATCATGTCGCTCAGCCCGTCGGAGCAGAACAAATAGAGATCCTCGTCCTCGACCCGGTACTCGTTGACTTCCAACAACACCGTGTCTTCCACCCCCAACGCCCGGGTGACCAGATTTTTGTGGGTGGCGTACTGCGCCTGTTCCAGTGAGATGAGCCCAGCGTCGATCTGCTCCTGCAGCAAGGAGTGATCCCGCGTGATCTGCACGAAGCTGCCCGTGCGCAGGCGATAGCAACGCGAGTCACCGACGTGGCCGATCATGGCGCGCGCGCCGTGGAACACGCCCATGACGAGGGTGGTGCCCATGCCCGAGTACTGCGCGTTGGAGTTCGCGGCGTTGAAGATGGACCGGTTGGCGTTGTCGATGCAGATTTCCATGGCGCGCTTGAGCTCGCGCGCGCTGGCCTCATGCCCGCCTTCCGACATCCAGCGCCCGAGTTCGGTCCGGATGAAGGTGGTCGCCATCGCGCTCGCGACTTCCCCCGCGTTGTACCCGCCCATGCCATCGGCCAGCACCACGATCTGGTTGTCGGGATCAAGGGCCACGGAGTCCTCGTTGTTGTCCCTGACCAGACCCGGATCTGTCAGACAAAAATACTCAAAAATCATATTGTTGGATTTATAAGCGGATATCGAAGCTGGCTGTCTCGGGCGCTGACGACGAAACCGGCACCCGCGTGACAACTGTGGCAAGCGTCGCATTTTCATAGCGACTCCCCTTGGCGTCGCGCACACCATGAGGCGCCTGGTGAACGTCTGGGGACGTCGACAGGGCGGCGATGGTCTTGCGGAGATCGGCGGCGATTTCGAGCCCTGTCTGGTACCTTTCCGCGGGTGATTTCGACAGGGTCTTGCTCAGTATATCGGCCAGTTCCGGTGGCAATTCAGGACGCCGCTCACGCACATCGGGCGCGGGCTGGTTGGCGATCTGGTACATGAGCGCAGCCATCGAATCGCCGCGCAGCGGCAAGCTGCCGGTGAGCAACTGAAACAACATCACGCCCAGTGAATAAAGATCTGAACGGCCATCCACGCGTTGGCCGCCCAGCTGTTCAGGCGACATGAAGCTGGGGGTGCCAAGGACCATGCCCGTCCGGGTCTTGCTTGATCCAGTGATGCGCGCGATGCCGAAGTCGGTGACCTTCACCGAATCGGTGGCGGGGTCGTACATCACATTGGCGGGCTTGATGTCGCGATGCACCACCTGCTGCCGGTGTGCATGGTCCAGCGCCAGCGCCACACGCTCGCCGATCGAGAGCACCACCGTCACGGGCAACAGCGCCCCATCCCGCGTATGCGCCACCAGGTCACGCCCTTGCAGGAACTCCATCGCGATGTAGGCCAGATCGTGCTCTTCGCCAGCGTCGAAGATGGTGACGATGTTCGGGTGCTGCAGGCGCCCGGCAGTTTCGGCCTCGCGAAAGAAGCGCTCGCGCACGTCGGCCAGCTCCGAGCCCTCGAATTCAGCGCTCAGCGCCAGCGTCTTGATGGCCACGGTGCGGCCGATCTTCGGATCTCGGCCCAGGTACACCACACCCATCGCGCCTTTGCCCAGCTCTTTCTCCACCTGGTAGCGCCCCAGCATCGGCTTCTCCACGCCCCCATCGCCGAGCTGCAGCGTGCCGCCAGGATGCGAGACACCCCCTCCCAGCACCACGGTTTCCGACAAGCGCTTGGCACGCTCGAGGCGCGTGAGCACGTCGGCATCGGTGCGGTCAAAACTCGCCATGTGTTCATACACCGCTTCGGCCTTGTTGAACTGGCGCTTGCGCTCGAAGTCCAGCGCAAGGTGCTTGAGGTTGTCCATCAGCGCAGCGCTGGGTGGCACGCGGCTCAGCCGATCGAACGCCATGTCGAGCTGCCCCTGGCCCTGCAGCGCCAGACCCATCATGCGGTTGGTCTCGGCCGACTCCTCATCCGATTTGATCTTGCCCGCCTCGGTCACGAGGAACCGCCGGGTGGTCAGCGCGAGGTGCCCGATCAGCAACAGTGCGGCCGGGAACACGAGTTGGAGCCAGAGCGCGGCCGACGCCAGAAGTTGGTACTCCGCGCCCAGCAGGAGCAGAAACAGTCCGCACGTCACCGCAGCACCCGCAGCGGCGGACAGGCGCGGCAACACGCCCACCAGATACGCCACGACCACCAGCAACATGCCCAGCACCGCGAGGCCGCCCCAGGTCGGCTGCGCGATGAAATGCCCACTGAGAATGCTCGACGTGATGTGTGCAAGGATGGTCGCGGGGGACATCGCCGGCGACACGGGAGTGTTGAACAGGGTGCCCACGCCTGCTGCGGTCGCGCCGATGATGACGAGCTTGTCAGCGTACTTGGTGGCGGGTATGCGCCCCGAAATCACGTCGTAAAAGGAGTCCGCCGCGAAAGCGGGCTTGCCTTCGTGATCCGCGTAGAACTGCGGCAGCAGGCGCGCTGCACCATCGGTAGGGATCCGGGTGCGGCCCAGCTGCACGCCTTCACCCGGCAACAGCCGGATGTCCTCCATGTCCAGGTTCAGGCTGTGCGCCGCGACGGTCAGCGCCATCGACGGAACGGCGAAACCATCGAAATACACCAGCAGCGCTTCTCGGCGCACCGCGCCATCAATGTCAGGCACCTGGTTGAGATGGCCCACCGCACTGGCAGCCTCCCCCACGGCGGGCAACGGCTGCTGGGTGCGTTGGGCGGGCAGGCCGAAACCACTGTCGTCGGCCAGCGCGCTGCGCTGCGCGAAAGAGGGCAACGGCGCGTCGGGCCGGCCCAGAGGCTCGCCCAGGGTGAACACAGAAGGCACGATCACGTTGCCCGCGCGCGCCAT
>Ga0247738_10000504_pt1 | contig 14852 bp, 14 predicted proteins | sample UWRJL013104B2_FD_180936 | JGI IMG/M metagenome (GOLD analysis project Ga0247738, IMG submission 180936) | Plant litter microbial communities from Arlington Agricultural Research Station in Wisconsin, United States - UWRJ-L013-104B-2 | ecosystem: Environmental > Terrestrial > Plant litter >...
TGGCAGGGGCTGTGGTGGAAATCTGGCAATGCGACCACGAGGGCCACTACCACCACCCGGGTGACGGCGGCAAGGCCGATCCGGCGTTCCAGGGCTTCGGCAAGGTCACCGTGGGCCGCGACGGGCGTTACCGCTTCCGCACCTTGAAGCCCGTGCCCTACACCGGCCGCACGCCCCACATCCACGTGAAGGTGCGTCTCGACCGCATGGAACTGCTCACCACACAGCTCTACGTGGCCGGCGACCCGGGCAACGAGCGCGATGGCATCTGGCGTCGCATGAACGAAGAGGCCCGGGCCGCCGTCACGGTGCCTTTCACGCCGGGCAACGAAGGCATGCGCGCCTCCTTTCCCATCGTGGTGCAGGCCTGATGAGCCCGTCCTGCGGCTAAGCTCGCCGCATGGATTCCTTGACCCAGATTGCCCTCGGCTCGGCCGTGGGCGTGGCCGTGATGGGCCGCCGAACCGCCATGTGGAAGGCCGCGCTGTGGGGCGCCATCGGTGGTACGCTGCCCGATCTCGACGCCTTCATCAATCACGGCGACGCCATCCTCAACATGACACGCCATCGCGCCGAGAGCCATGCGCTCTTCGTGCTCACACTGGCCGCACCGGTGCTCGCCTGGATCGTCTCACGGCTCCATGGCGAAGCCGCGCTGTTCAAACGCTGGTGGCTGGCGATCTGGCTGGTGCTCATCACCCACCCCCTGCTCGACACCATGACGGTGTACGGCACGCAGTTGCTGCAGCCCTTCAGCGACTACCCATTCGCCGTGGGCAGCGTCTTCATCATCGACCCGGCCTACACCCTGCCTCTGATCGTGGGCGTGGTGGCCGCGCTGCGATTGAAATCTGCGCGCGGCCAGGCCTGGAACACCGCCGGACTGGTGCTCAGCACGCTCTACCTGGCGTGGAGCGTGGGCGCGCAGCAGCACGTCACCCAGATCGCGCGCGACGCCTTGCGGGCCGAAGGCATTGCGGCCGAGGGCCTGCTGGTCACGCCCTCGCCGTTCAACACCGTGCTCTGGCGGCTGGTGGCCACCACCCCCACCGAGTACCGCGAAGGCTTCTATTCGCTGCTGGACGACAGCCCGCGCATCACCTGGACGGTGCACGAGCGCGGCGCCGAGCTGAGCGCGCAACACCGCGACGAACCCCACCTCGCGCGCATGGCGGCTTTTACCCATGGCTTCTACAGCGTATCGGCCGCCGATGGTCGCCTGTTCGTGACCGACCTGCGCATGGGCCAGGAACCGCACTACACCTTCCGCTTCGACCTCGGCACCGATACGGAGCGAGCCAACGGCGGATACCGCCCCACCCTGAATGGATCGCGCCCGGACCTCGCCACCGCGCTGCCCGGTCTGTGGCACCGGTTGCTCGGCAACCGCCCGCTGTCACCGGCGAGCTAGAGCAACCACTCGATCGGCAGCACCGACAGCAGGCCGATCCAGGCGCGCCGCCCCAGCGTGCTGCCGGGTTCGCTTGTGTGCCGCACGCTCTCGCTCTCGCGCTGCTCGATCCACACCAGGGCGCCCTGCTCGTCCAGTTGCACCGCGTACGCCGTGGCGGGCACGTCGCGTTCGAAGGCCTGCCCGACCGCCCGAGCCATGGCCGGGCTGTCGATGATGAAACCCAGTTCGGTGTTCAGGTGGGCCGAGCGTGGGTCGAAATTCATCGAACCCACGAACACCCGCTCGCCGTCGATCGCGAAGGTCTTGGCGTGCAAGCTGGAGCCCGAACTGCCGAAGACGCCGGAACGGCCCATCACCACCGCGCCACGGCGCATCTCGTAGAGCTCGATACCGCTGCGCAGCAAGTCCTTTCGGTAGCGCGCGTAACCCGAGTGAACGGCCGACACGTCGGTGGCCTCCAGCGCGTTGGTCAGGATGCGCACGCGCACCCCCTTCGCCGCCAACCGGGCGAAGACCTCCACCCCCGCAGCGGTGGGCACGAAGTACGGCGAGATCAGATCGAGCGAACGCGCCGGCGGGCGGGCCAGCACCTGCGCCAGCTGGTGGGTCACCAGCCCTTCCTTCTCCGCCAGCCCCAGGCCCTTGCGGGGATCGTCGCTGACCATCTCCACGCGCGCCCACTGCGGGACGATCCCCCCCGTGAGCAAGTCGGTCACAAAGCGCGACTGGTGCAACGCCTCCAGGTAGCGCGCGGCACGCGGGTCGCTTTCGGCCTGTGTCAAGGTGTCCCGCGCCGCCACCGCCGCCTCGGGCAGGACGATGCGGTCGATCGGGTACGCCGACGCGCTGGCCCAGTAACGGTCGAAATCGGCCGACAGTTCCGGCACCACGGTGCCGACGGACAACACGTCGAGATCGGCGAACAGCACGCCATCGGTGGCACCGAAATACTCGTCGCCCACGTTGCGCCCGCCCATGATGGCGGCCTGGCTGTCCGCGATCAGCGCCTTGTTGTGCATGCGCCGGTTCGCGCGGCTGAAATGCGTGAGGTAGCCCAGCGCCTTGGGCTGTCGAACGGAAAACGGGTTGAACAGGCGCACCTCGATGGCCGGGTGCTGGTCGAATGCGAGCAGCTTGCCGTCCATGGCCACGCCGTTGTCGTCCAGCAGAAGGCGCACGCGCACGCCACGATCGGCCGCCTCGCGCAGCGCATTGAGCAGCAGGTTGCCGGTGATGTCGTCGCGCCAGATGTAGTACTGCACGTCCAGCGTGCGCTCGGCGGCACGCACCAGCAGAACACGCGCCGCGAACGACTCCAGGGCGTCGGCCAGCGACAGGATGCCGGACTCACCCGGGTGCGCCTGCGCCTGGGTGCTCAGCGTGCGGCCCAGCGTGGTGTCGGCGGCATCCGTCGGCGACAGGGCATGGGATTCGGTGCGCCCTTCCAGCGGGGGCAAGGCGCAAGCTTGAAGCAGAGCGGTCAGCAACGCCATCATCCACCCACCTCGCTTGAAGAGCCACATGGAAGGCACGCTCATGACGGCGCGGCGGCGTTCAGCCCATCAGCAGCGTCACGCAAACGATCACGATGCCGATGCACAGGTTGACGAACACCCAGCTGCGGATGGAGGCCATCGCCGCGCCGGCAGCGGGCCAGTCGCTGGCGTCCACGGTGCGCGTGAAGCGCTTGAACAGCGCGAAGCGGATGTGGCCGAAGATCGCGATCATCACGATGCCCAGCGTGGCCATGATGGTCCAGTCCAGCGGCATGTTGAAGGCCAGACCGGCCTGCACTGTTTCCTTCGCCACGCGGCCGATCATCCACAGGCCCGAGACCAGCACCACCAGCGAAGCGATGAGCACCGCCGAAAAGAAACGCTTCATCACGGCGTGCAGCAGGCGCAGGCGCACCGGCGCCTCCAGCCCTTGCACCGAGGGACGCAGGAAGAAGTGCGCGAAGGCCATGCCGCCCACCCACAGGATGACGGCCAGCACATGGATGAGTTTGAGGGCGGAGAAGATCATGGGGCGATGGCTTTCTGGTGGAGCGATGGACGTCAGGCCTCGGTCAGCACACCGTCCACACGGCGCTGCAGCCGGTAGGGCGGCAGGCCCTTGAGCATGCGCCTTCCGTAAGACTGGCGCAGCAAGCGGGCATCGTAACAAACGACCACCGCTTCGTCGGTCTCGGTGCGCAGCGCCCGCCCGGTCCACTGAAGCAGCCGGGCGCCAGTGGCGGGAACCACGAGTTCGCTGAACGGGTCGCGGCCCTGGCTCTTGAGCCAATCGGCACGCGCCTGCCCCACCGGGTCGCTGGGCGAGGCAAACGGCAGCTTGGTGATAAACACCCATTCGCACAGCTCACCAGGCAGATCGAGCCCCTCGCCAAACGACTGCAGGCCGAAGAGCACGGACGGTTTCCCCTCGGCCACGCGCTCGGCGTGGCGGCGCAGCAGCACGGTGCGCGAGGCTTCACCCTGCACCAGCACGCGGTCGCGCAACGCACCGTGTTCGCCGCGCTCCAGCAGCCCCTGCGCCTGGCGCATCTGCGCGCGCGAGGTGAACAGCACCAGCGCGCCGCGCTCCACCTCGCGCAAGTCGGCCATCAACAGGGCCAGCATCTCGCGCGTGTAGCCGTCCACGTCTTTGGGGTCGGCGGTGGTCTGCACCACCACCAGGCGGCCCTGGCTCGCGTGGTCGAACGGGCTCTGCACCTCGCGCGCGGCCACCGCGCCGTCCCAGGCCAGGCCCGACTCGTGCAGAAAGTGATCGAAAGTGCCGCAGGTGGTGAGCGAGGCCGAGGTGACCACCGCCGCGCGCACCTGGTTCCACAAGTGGTTGCGCAACAGACTGCCCGGTTGCAGCGGGCAGGCGTGCGCGGTCAGCGTGACCAGGCCGTGGCTCACGCCCGCCTCCAGCCACTTGGCCAGCGGCGGTTGCCCGTCGCCGCCCGCCTGCATCCAATAGGTGGCTGTTTCCTGTGCGCTCTGCAGGCGCGGCGCCAGCACGCCCAGGCGGCTGTAGAGCTTGGCGCAGCGCGCTGCGTCGCTCGGGTTCTCACGCGCATTGGCTTTGAGCTGGCTGGCCAGCGCCTCGAACACCTTGAGCAGGCTGCTCGCGTTGGCGTGCAGCTTGTTCACCACGTCCAGCCAGTCAGCCGGCAACACACCGCCCTCGAAACGGTCCACCACGGGCGCGCCGGCTTCGCTGAAACCGCCTCCGCCCGCGCGAGCCGGGGACCGGCCCGCCGCACGCCCGGTGAGGTCCAGCCACGCCGGCAGCGAGCCGATGCGCTGCATCGCCAGCCGCGCCAGCTCGTTCTGCGCGCTCTTGAGCTCCTTGGCGAACGAAGCCACGTCGATGGTCGGCTTGTGGTCGATCGCGCTGGCCACCTCGTCCACCGCGCGCGGCAACTTGTCCAGCCAGTGGCCACGCATCAGGTCCATGGACGCGGTGAACTGCCCCTGCGCCACCGAACCCAGGTGGTGCGCCTCGTCGAACACGAGGTAACAGTCCTGCGGCGCAGGCAGCGCGTGCAGGCCCAGCGTGGAGAGCAACAGGTCGTGGTTGACCACGATCACCTGCGCCTGCGCCAGCTTCGCGCGCGCCTGGTAGTAGCTGCAGCTGTTGTAGCTCGGGCAATGGCGCGCGGTGCAGGTGTGGCGCTCGGCGGCCACCGGCGCCCAAAGGCTGCCGTCGGGCGGTTCGTCCAGGCGGTCGCGGTCGCCGTCCCAACTGCCGCCGTCCAGCGCGTTGGCCCAGGCGGTGTACTGCACGCCACGCTCCTGCCAGCGCGCAGCGGCGGCGGCCGAGGCCACGGCTTGCGCAGCAATGCCGGATGCGCTGGTGTCGGTGGAGGTGTCGTCGCTCTCGAACAGGTCGGCGCTGGCCGCATCGCCCCCACTCAGCTGGTCGAGCTTGAGGCGGCACACGTAGCGCCCACGCCCCTTGGCCAACGCGAAGCTGAAAGGCTGCGGCAGCGTGGCGGCCAGCGCCGGCAGGTCCTTGGCAATCAGCTGTTCCTGCAACGCCACCGTGGCGGTGCTGATGATCACGCGCTTCTGCTGCGCCAGCGCGAGCGGGATCACCGTGGACGCGTAGGCCGCCGACTTGCCCACGCCGGTGCCCGCCTGCACCACCGCGATGCCGCGCGCGGGCAGTGCCGCGTCGCTCGCCACCGCGCCGTCGCCCAGCGTCACGCCAGAAAGCGTGTGTGCGATGTGGGCCGCCATTTCGCGCTGGCCCGGCCGTGCACGGTAGCCTGGCGCGTGCGCCACCACGTGGTCGAAGGCGGCCAGTGCGATCGCCTCGCGCGCCAACGGGCCGGCCACGGGCGCGGCGGACGCGCCGGTGTCGGCGGAAGAAGGCTCAAGGGTGGAGGTGGGCATGCGGACGCGAAAACAAACGGTGATTGTCCCAGACCGAGCCGTGCTTCGCCGGACCATGGTGCAATGCACCATCCCTCCACCTGACAATGCGATCCATGGCCTCGAACCCCCGCCCCGGCAAACACCCGATCGACCTGGCCCTGCAGGGCGGCGGCTCGCACGGCGCCTTCACCTGGGGCGTGCTCGACCGCCTGCTGGAAGACGAAACGCTGGAGATCGCCGCCATCAGCGGCACCAGCGCCGGGGCCATGAACGCCGTGGCGCTCGCTTCGGGCCTCATGGCCGGCGGGCGCGAAGGCGCGCAGCGCGTGCTGCGTCAGTTCTGGACCCGCGTGGCCGAACTCTCACCCTTCCACCGGCTGCAGACCAGCCCGATCGGCGTGCTCATGGGCCCGGCCAACGACTGGCTTGCTCCCTGGCTCAAGCCCTGGACCGAACCGCTGCAACAAGCGGCCGACGCCTTCGGCCACACGCTGTCGCCTTACCAGCTCAACCCGCTCAACCTCAACCCGCTGCGCGACATCCTGGTTGAAACCATCGACTTCGACCGCGCGCGCCGTTGCCACAAGACGCAACTCTTCATCGCCGCCACGCAGGTGCGCACCGGCGCGCTGCGCGTGTTCGGCCAGCAGGAGCTCACGGCCGACATGGTGCTGGCCTCGGCCTGCCTGCCGCTGCTGTTCCAGGCGGTGGAGATCGAAGGCGAGGCCTATTGGGACGGCGGCTACGCCGGCAACCCCACGCTGCTGCCGCTGGTGAACGAGACCCGCGCCGACGACCTGCTGCTGGTGCAGATCAACCCCACTCAGCGCGAGAGCGTGCCCACCAGCGCGCGCGACATCCTCGACCGCATCAACGAGGTGACCTTCAACGCCAGCCTCGTCAAGGAGTTGCGCACGCTGGCGCTGCTCAAGCAGGTCATCGGCGACCAGCCCTCACCGGGCAGCCCCGCGCTGTTCCAGCGCGTGCAGCAGTTGCGCGTGCACCTGATCGAAGGCGGTGACTCGCTCGCCGCGCTGGGCGCGGGCAGCAAGACCAACACGCAATGGGCCTTCCTCTCGAACCTCCACGCCATGGGGCGCGAAGCGGCGGACCGCTGGCTGCACGCGCACCGGCGCGACTTGGGCAAACGCAGCACGCTGGATCTGGGGCCGGTGCTCAGCGATGTTTGAACGGCGGCCGGTGGGCCTTGTGCTTTCTTGCTGACGGGACTTCGATCGACAGTTGAACCTGCAGCGGACGACGCCCACTCAGGATGCTTCTTCGTCCATTCGCGTCACCGATGAACATCCGGCCTACACAACTCACCGTCTCCTCCCCTGAATCCTTTTCCATCGAAGATGCTTGCCAGCCTGCGATGCAGGCCATCATCGCCAGCGACGTGGTCGCGCTGCGTGCCCTGATCGGCAACCAGCACATTCGAGCCGGCACGCGCACGCCCGATGGCTCCACGATGTTGATGCAGGCCGTTCGTCACGGCAACATCGAAGCGTTCCAGGCACTGAGCCAAGCGGGCATCGATGCGCAGTGTCTGGAATGCACGGACACGCACGGGGAGAACGTGTTCTTTTCCTTCGTCCGCAGGCAGGGCCAACGATTTGAAACAGACGATGTGAATGTGCCCGGATTCAGGGCCGGCCTTCACAATGCGCCATGGCGAGAGGCCTTCGAGAGGTTCTTTGACCAATACGCCCATCGCATTGATTGGGGTCAGACCAATCGGGACCGATACAACCTGCACACGTTGGCCCACGATCTGGCTCACGTCAAATGCGCCAACTTCCTCAAGCGCTGCATGCCCTCGCACGCTCTTGAGGGCGCCGATTCGCTGCGTTTCGCACAGCAAGACCGCTTTTCACTCATCCCTTCCAACGCCCGGGCCACCCACGCGATCGCCTCCGGGGATATCGCAACGCTGGGCGGGTTGATCATCTCGGGGGACATCAGCGCCAGCACACTGACGCCGGATGGCGAACCTCTGTCGGTGTTCTGCTTGAAATGTGGACAGTTGCGAATGTTCAGCGCTTTGGTCAGCGCAGGCACCTCCATGCGATCCCAATTGACCAGGGCTTTGGGTGCCCATGGCAGTTTGGTCCACAGCATGATCCGAGGCGTGGATGACGGGGTGCTGGCCCTGCCGTCCAGCCAACCCCAAGTGCGCGCCTTCCTGGTCGAATTCTTCAACCTCCACCATGAACAGATCGATTGGACCCTGAAGGACCGGGAGGAACGTGACCCCGTCACACTGGCTGAAAGCCTGGGCCTTGAAGGATGGGCCCGCTTCCTGCGCTATTACGCCCAACTGCAGGAAATGGACTCCGTCGGGTCCTCCAGCGAGGGCCGGTTCCTGGGGCGAAAACGACGTCAATAGTCCCGCCTTGGAGCACGCCATCGAACACGATGGGCCGGCGCAGCACACTGGACCTGGGACAGACTCTGCTCGGCGGTTTGGCCTTGAGCCGGGCTGCCCGCTCAAAAGTCGAGGCTGAACGCGGACACCTCCCGCCCGCTCCTGCCGGCCTGGGGGTCTGCCTTGAGATCACCCTTGTAATAGAAAGCCTTGTCCCGGGTCTGCAGGAACGCCTGCGGCACGCAGGGCACGTGCGAACAGGGCCCGCCATCCGGGTACTCCACGCACCGCCCAGGTTCGAAGACCGTGTCCTTGAAACCCACGAAGCCGCCGGGAAACGCCTTCTTGCTGTACTCCAGATCCACCAGCTGGAGTTGAACCTCCAGCCCTTCATGGAACAGCAGCAGGCAGCCATCGCCATGGCGTTCGTGTTGGATGCCCAGCGAGTTCAGCGCCCCTTGCACATCGTCCATGGCCTGCGACAGGGGACGGATCGTCAGCAGGTCGATGTCGCCGAAATCGGCGGTATCCTGCGGCGCCAGCAACTCCTGGGCCACGCTGCCAAACGCCAGGTAATGCGAACCGGCCAGCCCGCTCTCCTTCAACTGGGTGAACAGGTCGGCCACGAGTTGAAACGCCAGATCGCGCGGAACTCGCGACGGCACCACCTCCGAAGAAGCCATGACGTCGATGTGATGAGAGAAGGCGCGGGACGTGGAAAACCAGGGATTCATAAACGCGGACGATCCTGCCGATCGCGAAGGTGTGAAAGGGACGGCGACTCTATCAGCCGCTGGCACCCAATACCCTCCCTCGGTATGCGCGTTTGACGCCGGTGATAGGCTGGCTGTTTGTTGTTTCTTTCGCAGGAGAAAGCCCGTGTCTCATACCATCGAACACGAAGAAGGCGGCAGCCGCGGCGCCTTCCACATCTTGCAAGGCAGCCGGCGCGTCGGCGAGATGACCTACAGCCGCACCAACCCCTCGCTGGTGGTGGTGGACCACACGTATGTGGACCCCAGCCTGCGAGGCCAGGGCGTGGCACAGCATCTGCAAGACGCGCTGGTGGCCTGGGCCCGCAAGACGGGCAACAAGGTCGTTCCCGTCTGTTCATACGTCAAGGCCCAGTTCAACCGCGATCCGTCGACCCGCGACGTACTGGCCTGAGCCCCTCTTTTCAACCCCTCCCCCCATTCCATGACCCCGCATTCCATCCAACACCAGGAACAGGACGCCACCGGCGCCTTCTTCGTCCAGCAGGGCGGTCAGCGCCTCGCGGAGATGACCTACAGCCGCACCAACCCGACATTGATCATCATTGACCACACCCACGTGGACGAGAGCCTCAAGGGCCAGGGCGTGGGGCGCCAGCTGCTGGATGCGCTGGTGGCCTGGGTGCGCGCGACGAACACCAAGGTGATCGCGCTCTGCCCGTTCGCGAAGGCGCAGTTCGACAAGGACCCGTCGATCCGCGACGTGCTGCGGGCCTGAGGGCGGGCGTGGCGCCGCTGCTGTACAGCTACCGACGCTGCCCGTACGCGATGCGGGCGCGCATGGCGCTGCTGGTGGCAGGCATCGAATTCGACGCGCACGAGATCGTGCTGCGCGACAAGCCGGCCGAGATGTTGGCGCGCTCGCCCAAGGGCACGGTGCCGGTGCTCGTGCTGCCCGACGGCGAGGTGCTGGAGCAGAGCCTGGACATCATGCGCTGGGCCTTCTCGGTGCACGACCCGGCGGACTGGTGGACCCGCGCGCAGAGCGCTGCCAACCTGGCGCTGCTGACCGCCTGCGACGGCCCGTTCAAACACCATCTGGACCGCACCAAGTACCCCGAAAGGTTCGACGGTGCCGACCCCGCGCGGCACCGCGCCCAAGCCGTGGACGTGCTGCTTCAACCCCTGGACGCCCGCCTGCAACAAACCGCCCAGCTGGGCGGCGACAGGCCCTGCGCCATGGACTTGGCCATCTTCCCTTTCGTGCGCCAGTTCGCCGCCGTGGACACCGGCTGGTTCGAGCAACAGCCCCTGCCCGCACTGAAGACCTGGCTGGCCGGGTGGCTGTCACACCCTTTGTTCACCTCGGCCATGGCAAAGCTGCCCAGTGGAGAGGTGAGGCGATTCCCCGCCCTGCCGACACTCACGCCGCCACCAGCAAGCCCCGCAGCAGTTCGCTGACGCCGTCCCACACGATCTGCACCCCCAGGCAGAGCAGGATGAAGGCAGACAACCGCAGGAAGATCACCGTGCCGGCTTCGCCCAGGGGCTTGAGCAGGCGCTCGGCGTAACGGAACGCCAGGTACAGCAGCACACCGATGACGAACAGCGCGAGCACGCCGCCGCCCATGCGGGCGAGCGAGAGTGCGAAGCGCTGGTCGTGCAGGGCCACGCCCACAGTGATGGCCGCCGCGATGGAACCCGGGCCGCAGCTGATGGGAAAGGTGAGCGGGTAGAACGCCTGCCGGCGCGCCTGCTCGGGCGTGAAGGCCTCGGCCAGTTCGGCGCGGCTGTCCTGGGCGGCATGGCCGGCGTTGAGCAGGCGCCAGGCCGAGGCCGCCACGATGAGCCCGCCGCCCACGCGCACGATGGGCAGGGAGATGCCGAAGAAGTCGAGCACGTAGGAGCCCACCAGCATGGAGCCGATCATGAGCGCGAACATGTTGCGCGCGATGCGCCGCGCCAGCAGCGCGCGCGTGGACGGCGAGGCGCCTTCGGTCAGGCCGAGGAAGATCGGTGCGGTGGCCGCCGGGTTCAGGATCGGCAGGATGGCGGCGAACACGAAGAGAAAGCTCTTTCCGAGCGCCAGCAGGAGTTCGAGGGTCATGCGCCCGATTGTCTCAAGGCGCGCGCGGCGGCTCCACCAGGTCGCGCATGCGCCGGCGCAGCACGCGCTCGCGCCGCTGCTCTTCGTCCCAGTCGTCCCGCACGCCGCGCCACAGGGCGATGGCCATCAGCACGATCACGACGGTGAAAGGCAGGGCGAACACGATGGTGGCGGTCTGCACGGCCTGGAGGCCGCCGGCCAGCAGCAGGCTGATGGCGATGCCCGAGATCAGCAGGCCCCAGGCGATCTTCACGCGCGCGCTCGGATTCTCCTGCCCACCGGTGCTCATCATGCCCAGCACCAGCGTGGCCGAGTCGCCCGAGGTGACGAAGAACAGCAGCACGAGCACGGTGGCCACGCCGGACATCAGCGCGGTCATGGGCAGCGCCTTGAACATCGCGAACAGCGCGGTGGAGACGTCGGCGCGCACCGCGTCGGCCACCGGCACGCCCTGCATGATCTCGAGATGCAATGCGGTGCCGCCGAACACCGAGAACCAGACGAAGGCCGCCAGGCTGGGCGCGAGCATGGTGCCCAGGACGAATTCGCGGATCGTGCGGCCGCGCGAGACGCGCGCGATGAACAGCCCCACGAAGGGCGACCAGCTCACCCACCAGGCCCAGTAGAAGATCGTCCAGCCGCCCACCCACGTGCTGTCGCGAAACGGTGTCATGCGCAGACTCATGCGCACCAGCTCGCTGACGTAGCTGCCCAGCGTGGAGGTGAAGGCGTCGATGATGACCACCGTGGGGCCGACCACGAACACCACCAGCGCCAGCAAGGCGGCGAGCACCAGGTTGATGTTGGAAAGCCACTTGATGCCCTTGGTGACGCCGCTGACGGCCGAGGCCAGGAACAGCACGGTGGTCACCACGATGATGCCGACCTGCTGGGATTCGCCCACCGGCAGGCCCAGCAGCGCGTGCAGGCCGCTGTTGATCTGCAGCGCGCCCATGCCGAGCGAGGCCGCCACGCCGAAGGCGGTGGCGATCACCGCGAGCACGTTCACCACCGGCCCGAGACGCCGCAGCGGTGCCCAGGGCAGCGCCTGCACCGCCGTGCTCACCAGCGCGGTGCCGCCCTTGCGGAACTGGAAGAACGCGATCGACAGCGCGACGATGCTGTACACCGCCCAGGGGTGCAGGCCCCAGTGGAAGAAGCTGTAGCGCATGGCCGCGTTGGCGGCCTCCGGCGTGCGCGCCGCGATGCCGGGCGGCGGCGTGCCGTAGTGCGAGATCGGCTCGGCCACGCCCCAGAACACCAGGCCGATGCCCATGCCAGCTGCGAAAAGCATGGCGAACCAGCTGCCGATGGAGAACTCGGGCTCATCGTCCTCGCCACCGAGCTTGAGGTCGCCATAGCGGCTGAATGCCAACACCAGCGCGAACACCACCAGGCCCAGCACCACCCAGAGATAGAGCCAGCCGAAATCGCGCGTGATGACCGCCAGCGCACGCTGGAACAGCGTGTCCAGGGAATCGGGGGCGACGACGCCCCACAGGACGATGGCCAGGATCACGCCTGTTGAAGCGATGAGTTGCATGAAAGGGTCCTCCTCAATCTCCGCCGTCTGGCTGGTTCGGGGTCTCAGGCCGGGCCGCCACCATGCGGCTGGCCTGCGCTTGCAATTCGTCCACCATGGTGTCGAGCTGCTCGCGCTGCGCGGCATCGAGCCCAGCCACCAGCTCGCGGTTGATCGCCGCCACGCGCGGGTAAATCGCACCATACAGCCGCCGGCCCTCGTCGGTCAGGAAAACATGCACCTCGCGCCGGTCCGATGGGCGCGGCTGGCGCACCACGAGCTTCTTGCCCGCCAGGGTGCTGAGGGTGCGCGAGGTGCGGGCACGGTCGAGCATGGCGTGTTCGGCCAGTTGGGACGACAGCGCGCCCTCGCGCTCGGCCAGGAAGGACAGGATGCGCCACTCGCGGCGCGTGATGCCGAATTCGCTCTCGCACATGTGCACCACCAGCCGCCCGGCGGTGATGTGGATGCGGTAGAGCCGGTACAGCAGCAGGTCGGCCTGCCGCTGCGGCGCCGTGAGTCGGTTGCTCATCAGGGAAAACACCCGCAATGATTGATTTCTGCAATTGATTGTCGCTGCATAGGATGCTTGGTTGCACTGAAAAATTTCCCGCCTCCGGAGACGCCACCATGACCACCCGCCGCCAGCTGCTGTCCCTCACCGCCGCCCTCGCCGCGTCCACCGCCCTGCCAGCCCGCGCCCAGGCGCTTGAAGGCCCCTTGCGCGTGGTCGTGCCGTACGCGCCGGGCGGCTCGTCCGACCGGGTGGCTCGCCTTGTGGCCGACAAACTCGGCCCCAAACTGGGCCTGACGGTGGTGGTGGAGAACCGCACCGGCGGCGGCGGGCGCATCGCGGCCCAGCAGCTCAAGGCCACGCCGGCCAACCAGAACGTGCTGATGCTGGCCAACCCCGCGCTCATGCTGGTCGCGCCTCTGGTGTTCAAGGACGCGGGCTACGACCCCGAGAAGGACTACCAGCCGGTGTCCCAGGCCAGCAGCTACGAGTTTGCGGTGGCAGTGGGCGCGGGCGTGCCGGTGCGCGAACTCAACCACCTGCTGGCATGGCTGCGCGCCAACCCGGAGCAGGCCAACTTTGGCGTGCCGGCCACCGGCAGCCTGCCGCACTTCTTCGGGCTCATGGTGGGCGAGAAAGCCGGCGTGAAGGCCCAGGTGGTGGGCTACCGAGGCTCCGGCCCGCTGCTGGCCGACCTGATGGGTGGCCAGGTACCGGTGGCCTTTGACACCTTCGACACACTGCTGCCCCAACATGAAGCCGGCAAGATCCGCATCCTGGCCGTCTCCAGTGCGAAACGCTCGCCGTTCGCGCCCGCCATTCCCACCTTCAAGGAAGCCGGACTCGACCTCGGGGCGGATGGCTGGAATACCTTCTTCGCCCCCGCCAGCATGCCCGCCGCGCGCGTGGCTCAATTCGGCCAGGCGATCCGCGAGGTCATGCAGGACCCCGACACCGTCCGCCGCTTCAACGACGCGCGCCTGGGCCCGGTGGCCAGCACGCCCGAGCAGACGCGCCGCATGCTGGCGGCCTACCGCGCGCAATGGGCCCCTGTGGTCCAGAAATCGGGCTACCAGCCCTGAAGACATGAAACACCCCCTGGTGGGCGCTGTTTCATGCGGCGCGGTGAAAAACCAATTCCCTTCTTCCTTTTCTTTTTATCTGTTCCCATGAAGATCACCGCTCTGCGCCTCACCCTTGCCCTGCTCGCGGCCACCGCCGTTTCTCTCGTCCACGCCCAGGACAGCTACCCGAGCAAGCCGGTGCGCTTCGTCAACAACTTCCCCGCCGGCGGCCCCTCGGACCTGCTCGCGCGCTCTGTGGCCCACGTGCTGCAGGAAACGCTCAAGCAGCCCTTCGTGGTCGAGAACAAGGCCGGCGCGGCCGGGAACATCGGCGCCAGCGATGTGGCCAAGAGCCCGGCCGACGGCTACACCGTGCTGTTCGGCATCGACACCACCTTCACCGTCAACCCGCACCTCTACGGCAGCATGCCGTTCAAGCGCAACGACCTCAAGCCGCTGGTGGTGATGGCCTCCTCGGGCCTGCTCGTCGGCGTGAACCCGGCCACCGGCATCAAGAACCTGGCGGGCATGGTCGAGATGGCCAAGGGCAAAGGGCTGAACTTCAGCTCGGCCGGCAGCGGCAGCCCCGGCCACCTCGCGGTCGAGGTCATCAAGGAGGCCACGCAGGCGAAGATCACGCACGTGCCCTACCGGGGCAACACGCCGGCCGTCACCGCCATTCTTTCGGGCGAGGTCGATGCTGGCGTGCTCGCCACACCCGGCATGCTGCCGCATGTGCAGACCGGCAAGATCACCGCGCTGGCTGTCACCAGCCGCCAG
>Ga0247738_10000505_pt1 | contig 14833 bp, 17 predicted proteins | sample UWRJL013104B2_FD_180936 | JGI IMG/M metagenome (GOLD analysis project Ga0247738, IMG submission 180936) | Plant litter microbial communities from Arlington Agricultural Research Station in Wisconsin, United States - UWRJ-L013-104B-2 | ecosystem: Environmental > Terrestrial > Plant litter >...
CATCGACGAGGCATCGGCCGAACTCGACGTCGCGTACAACCCCGGCGGGCCGCTGGCCGACGCGACACAGAGCGAGATCATGCTCGGCTTCATCACTGCGGCGACCAATCCGCAGAATGACTACAACGTCGCCCGGTCCTATCTCGCGGCGGACTATCGCGAGAAGTGGGACCCGAACAAGATCACCCAGATCCGCACGGGCATCGGCCAGGCGCGGCCGGAGTCCGACACCTCGCAGAGCTACTCGCTGACCAGTTCCGCCCATGTGGATGAGAACGGCCAGTACGTCGAGGACCAGCCGGCAACCCAGGTGCTCGACTTCACCTTCGTGAAGGACGCGAACGACCAGTGGCGTATCTCCTCGGCGCCCGACGGGATCGTGCTCAGCCGCGAGAGCTTCAACGCCATCTTCGAGGCGCACCCCCTCTACTTCTACGACGCGACGAACACCTACCTCGTGCCCGACCTTCGGTGGTTTCCCAAGACGAAGCTTCTTGCGAGCGTGGTGGTGCGCGAGCTGCTCGAGGGGCAGGCGGCGTGGCTGCAGCAGGGCGTGACCAACACCTACTTCCCGGCTGGCACCAAGCTGGACTCGAGCGTCGTGGTCGAGTCGGGAGTGGCAACCGTGGAGCTGTCTGAGCAGGTGCTCGATGCGAGCTCAGAGCAGCTGCAGCTAATGCGGCAGCAGCTGCGAGCGTCCATCGGCAATGTGTCGAGCGTCGTCATCACTGGCGGCGGCGTGCCGCTGGGCGACCAGGAGGGTGGGTCTGCTCCCGAGACAGCCGATCTGATGGTGCAGGACCAGCTTCTCGCGCGGCAGGATGACGCCTTCGGCTTCCTCAAGTCCAGTGGCTCCGTCGGAGCGCTCGTCGGAGTCTCGGCCGAGGTCATCGCCCTCGGGGCGACTGACGCGACGCTCACCCGCGACGGCTCGGCCGCCGCGGTGCAGACGCCGACCGGCGCGTGGCTGGTCTTCGCCAACAATGCCAAGGCGGTGCAGATCGACGCGAGGGCCGGACTGCTGGCGCCCGCGGTCGACAACTCTGGATTCGTCTGGACCGTGCCGGCCGGGGATGCCTCGGCGATCGTCGCGCACGATGATGACGGCAATGCCTACCCGATCGCCGCTCCGCAGTTCTCCGGCATGCAGGCGGTGTCGTTCAGCATCTCGCGTGACGGCTCGCGCGTGCTGATGCTGTCGACGACGGTGCTGGGGCCGCGCCTGTCGGTGGCCGGCATCATTCGCGCCGACGGGGTGCCGACCGGGCTGGGCACCCCGCTCTCGCTGCCGATCAACCAGTCGTCGCTTCCGCTCGACGCGACCTGGGTCGACGGCAACACCATCGCAACGCTGACGGTCCCGTCCGACGACGACCAGTCGACCGTGACGGCCTACCAGCTCGGCGGTCCGACTACCACTCTCGGTCGCGTGGCCGGCGGCGTGTCCGTGGTCGGCGGCAACGGCGGCACCGAGGGCCTGCGGGTGGTCACCGGCGACGGTGATGTCTTCCGTCCGCGCGGCAACGGCTGGGCTGACACCGGCACCACCGTCACCTTCGTCGCAACGCAGCAGTAGTCCACAGCGTTGCTGCTGGCCTGCTGCGGCCGCGGCGAACGTGCTCCCATCGAGCATGCACCCCGCTCTGCTCGACGCTCTCGCCGTGCTCTTTCCTGTGGACTGCGCCGGCTGCGGCGCACCCGACCGCTCGGTGTGCGCCGGGTGCGCCGCATCGCTCACCGGGCCCACGATCGAGTCACTCACCCCGGGCGGCCTGCCCGTGCGCAGCGCCCTGCGCTACGAGGGCACCGCCCGAAATCTGCTTCTCGCGCTCAAAGAAGACAACCGAACGGATGTGGCCAGAACCCTGCGACGCTCGCTCACCCCGCTGCGCGACCCGGCCCTCACCCTCGTGGCCATCCCGCCCTCGCGGCAGGCGTGGAAGCGACGCGGCTACGACCCCGTTCGGCTGCTCTTTCCCGGCGTGGCTGCGCGGGTGCTCGAGGCCACCCGTCAGACGAGCGTGCAGAAGTCGCTCACCGAGGTGCAGCGAGCGCGCAACCGAGCGGGGTCCCTGCGGGCGACCCGGTCGCTCGCAGGGCGGCGGCTCGCGATTGCGGACGACATCATGACCACCGGCGCCACCCTCGATGAGGCGGCGCGGGCCATCCGTGCGGCTGGTGGCGAGGTCGTGCAGGCCGTCACGCTGGCGGCGACGCCTCGGTATTTTGAGCGTTCCCGATGAAGAATCTGAGCATTGCGTGCGACCGCGTGACCTTTTCGTGACTTTGCGAACAGGGGCGACTACGGTTAGCGAAAAGGCGCGAAACACTGGATCGCCTTCAGGCGACCCGGCGCTTTTTAGGCTGGGAGGTCGACGTGGAAATCACCGTTACCGCACGCAACCTAGGGGTCACTGACCGCTTCCGGGAGTACGCCACCGAGAAGGCTGAGAAGGTTGCCCATCTCGCTGAGAAGGCCATCGCCTTCGAGATAAAGGTGTCACGGCATCATGAGACCCGAGGGTCCAGCGGCGATGATCGCGTCGAGCTCACCCTCATCGGCCCCGGTCCGCTCGTGCGCGCAGAGGCCGCCAACAGCGACAAGTACGTTGCCTTCGACCTCGCCCTCGACAAGCTCGTCGAGCGGGTTCGCCAGGCCAAGGACCGCGGCAAGGTTCACCGTGGAAAGCACCGCCCGACCTCACTGCACGACGCCACCGCCGACGGATTCAGCCGGATGGGGCTGACCCCGGCGAGCCCCGCCGTCATCGAGGCGGTCACCACCGGCTCCGTGCCGCTGCCCACCCCCGAGCAGATCGCGGAGGACGAAGAGGTTTACAGCCCGGTCGTCATTCGCAGCAAGGTGTTTGCCGCCTCGGCGATGACCGTGGATGACGCGCTCTACAACATGGAGCTTGTCGGCCACGACTTCTACCTGTTCATCGACTCCGAGACGCACCGGCCGAGTGTCGTCTACCGCCGCAAGGGGTGGGACTACGGCGTCATCGGGCTCGACGAGCAGTATGACGACGTGCAGGAGTTCGCGGGGAGCGCAAAGCGCAAGTCGAGTCGCTAGGGGCTAAGCACAGTTTCGTGACCCCGTGCGTTGGTAGCATTACCGCTGGTAACAAACGGGTCACGAGGCTGTGCCCCAACCGACAAACAGTTGTGGAGTAACCCGTGGCCAACGTTCTCGAACGCGCACTTCGCGTAGGTGAAGGTCGTCTTCTTCGCCGTCTCAAGCACTACGCCGAGGCTGTCGACCACCTGGCCGACGACTTCAGCGAGCTGACTGACGAGGAGCTCAAGAACGAGACCGTCGAGCTGCGCGAGCGCTATGCCGCGGGGGAGTCGCTCGACGACCTGCTGCCCGAGGCCTTCGCTGCGGTTCGCGAGGCGGCATCCCGCACGCTGGGTATGCGGCACTTCGACGTGCAGCTGATGGGTGGCGCCGCCCTGCACCTCGGCAACATCGCCGAGATGAAGACCGGTGAGGGCAAGACCCTCGTCGCGACCCTGCCTGCCTACCTCAACGCCATCGCCTCGCGCGGCGTGCACGTCATCACGGTCAACGACTACCTCGCGAGCTACCAGTCCGAGCTGATGGGCCGCGTCTTCCGCGCCCTCGGCATGACGACCGGCGTGATCCTCAGCGGCCAGACCCCCGAGGAGCGCCGGGCGCAGTACGCCTGCGACATCACCTACGGCACCAACAACGAGTTCGGCTTCGACTACCTGCGCGACAACATGGCGTGGCAGGCCCAGGACATGGTGCAGCGCGGCCACTACTTCGCTGTCGTCGACGAGGTCGACTCGATCCTCATCGACGAGGCACGCACGCCGCTCATCATCTCCGGCCCCGCGTCGGGTGAGGCCAACCGCTGGTTCGCCGAGTTCGCGAACCTCGCCAACAAGCTCATTCCCGATGTCGACTTCGAGGTCGACGAGAAGAAGCGCACCGTCGGTGTGCTCGAGCCCGGCATCGAGAAGGTCGAGGACTACCTCGGCATCGACAATCTCTACGAGTCGGCCAACACCCCCCTCATCTCGTTCCTCAACAACTCGATCAAGGCCAAGGCCCTGTTCAAGAAAGACAAGGACTACGTCGTCATGAACGGCGAGGTTCTCATCGTCGACGAGCACACCGGCCGCATTCTCATGGGCCGTCGCTACAACGAGGGAATCCACCAGGCGATCGAGGCCAAGGAGGGCGTGACGGTCAAGGCCGAGAACCAGACCCTCGCCACCGTGACCCTGCAGAACTACTTCCGTCTCTACAAGAAGCTCAGCGGCATGACCGGTACGGCCGAGACCGAGGCCGCCGAGTTCATGGCGACCTACAAGCTCGGTGTCGTTCCCATCCCGACCAACCGCCCGATGCTGCGCAAAGACCAGCCCGACCTCGTCTACAAGAGCGAGAAGGCCAAGTTCGAGCAGGTCGTCGAAGACATCGTCGGCCGTCACGCCACCGGTCAGCCGGTTCTCGTCGGCACGACGAGCGTCGAGAAGAGCGAGCTGCTCTCGAAGATGCTCGCCCGCCGCGGCGTCAAGCACGAGGTGCTCAACGCGAAGAACCACGCACGTGAGGCTGCCATCGTCGCGCAGGCCGGCCGTCTCGGCTCCGTGACCGTCGCCACCAACATGGCCGGTCGCGGAACCGACGTCATGCTCGGTGGCAACGCAGAGTTTCTCGCCACCGCCAACCTCAACAACCAGGGACTCAACGCGACCGAGACGCCCGACGAGTACGAGGCCGCGTGGGACAAGGTCTTCGCGCAGGTGAAGAGCGAGGTGCAGGCCGAGGCTGACAAGGTCACGAAGGTCGGCGGCCTCTACGTGCTCGGCACCGAGCGCCACGAGTCGCGCCGCATCGACAACCAGCTGCGTGGTCGTTCTGGCCGCCAGGGCGACCCGGGCGAGAGCCGCTTCTACCTGTCGCTGCAGGACGACCTCATGCGACTGTTCAACAGCGGCGCCGCTGAAGCGCTGATGAGCAGATCGCCCGACGACCTCGCCATCGAGTCGAAGACCGTCTCGCGCGCCATCCGCTCTGCCCAGTCGCAGGTCGAGAGCCGCAACGCGGAGATCCGCAAGAACGTGCTCAAGTACGACGACGTTCTCAACCGTCAGCGCGAGGCCATCTACGCGGACCGCCGCCACATTCTCGAGGGCGACGACCTGCAGGACCGCGTCTCGCGATTCCTCGACGACGTGATCACCGAGATCATCGACGTGCACACCGCCGAGGGCCACAGCGACGACTGGGACTTCGACGCACTGTGGACTGAGCTCAAGACCATCTACCCGATCTCGATCACCGTGGATGAGGTGCTCACTGAAGCGGGAACCCGCGGTCGCATCACCGAGGCCTTCCTCAAGAAGGAGATCCTCAGCGACGCCAAGCTGGCCTACGCCAACCGCGAGACGACCCTCGGCGAGCCCGCCATGCGCGAACTCGAGCGCCGCGTTGTGCTCTCGGTCATCGACCGCCGCTGGCGTGACCACCTCTATGAGATGGACTACCTCAAAGACGGCATCGGACTGCGTGCGATGGCCCAGCGCGACCCGCTGGTCGAGTACCAGCGCGAGGGCTTCGCGCTGTACCAGAACATGATGGGCCAGATTCGCGAGGAGGCCGTCGGCTTCCTGTTCAACCTCGAGGTCGAGGTCACCGGCGGCAACGCCGTCGCGGCCCGCGGTCTGCAGCAGCCCACCCAGCCGGCGAACGCCCTCAGCTACTCGGCTCCCTCGGCGGATGCCGCCGGCGGTGTCGAGGTGCGCAACCAGAAGGGCCAGCTCGAGCAGGCAGCCACCGCGCGCGCCGCGCAGCAGCAGGCCGCCGCAGAGAGCGCCTTCCGCCAGCAGGCTCCCCAGGCACCGGCGGCCCAGCAGGGCTCGGGTTCTGGCACCGGCGCCTTCGGCCAGAAGACCGGTCCGGCGGCCCCGCCGCCCGTGAACCGGGCTCAGCGCCGCGCGCAGGAGAAGCGCAAGAAGTAGCACTGATCCCTCGTTTGTCAACCAAGCCGCCGATTATCCGGCGGCTTGGTTGTTTAACCGCGGCGTGGTTAGGTTTGCAGGAAAATCTTTGAGGAGTGCCATGCTGTCTATCGCCTACGTGAGCGCCGCGAACGGCCCGGTCTCCGATGACCAGATCGCCGAGATTCTCGTGCAGTCGCGCCGCAACAACGGGCGCGACGGTCTCACCGGTGCGCTGATCTACCACGGTGGTCGCTTCATCCAGATTCTCGAGGGACCGGATGAGCGGGTCAACTTCTGGTACGACATCATTGCCGCAGACCCCCGTCACCGCATCCTGCAGAAGGTGCGCGAGAAGCAGGTGACCGAGCGCCAGTTTCCCGAGTGGACCATGGGGTTCAGGCCGCTCAGCGACGAGTCGGTGAAAGAGCTCGAGGGTTTCGAGGACTTCTTCGGCCGCACGGGCCTCTCCCGCCTCGAGCACGCCGAGAACGAGGCGCAGCAGTTTCTCGAGTGGCTCGGCGAGTACTGGCTGCCGAAGCCCTAGCCAGCTCGGCGCCTAGAGAACGTTGACCGCCGTGGCGCGCCAGCGGCGATCGAGCCCCTCGAGGCGCACGGCGACGGCGCGGGTGCGTGCGCGGCCGCGAACGATGATGACCGCCTCGACGACGCCGTCGCGCGGTTCGCTGATGGTGGTCGATCCGATGGTGAAGGTCGGACGGGTTGCGGCACGGCCGGTCGCCTGGCGGGCGCGGGTCGAGATGACGACGCGCTTGAGCAGGTGGCGATAGACATCGTCGCTGACCCAGCGGGCGATCTGCTCCAGGTCTCGGGCGCCGGCGAGAATCTCGATGACGCAGCGGGTGAGGTTCTCGAGCAGGGGCTTGGGGTCGGGCAGGGCCTCACGTGTGGCGGGCTGGTGACCGAAGAACTCGTCGGGCACGAAGCGGGGTCGGATCGGCTTCGACGGCAGGATCTCGCGAACAGGGAGGATCTCGATCGACGGGTGCTCAACCGGGAGTGGTGCAGGAAGGGCGTTGCTCATCTCGTCCTCATCTGTGCGGCGACTGTTCTACCCCCGAGCGGGGGTGACGACACAGTGGCAGATGAAGCCACGATCTGTCTACGCCCCACCGCGGGGGCTGTGGATAACCGGCTGTAACGATCCGGATCGCTCACTACCGTCGGCCCATGCGCTGGGACAACCTCTTCGACGACCTCGAGGGTCAGCTCGAGCAGGAGATGTCTGCCGAGGAGCTCGATGTGCGCGCCGAAGAGGAGCGCTTGCGGCTCGGGCGGCTCTCACTGCGCGATCGCATCGTTGCCGTTCATGAGGCGCAGGGACGGGACAACGGAACGGGCATCCGTCTGTTTCTGTCGGATGGCACGCCCCTGGCGCTCACACCGCAGACCTTCGGCCGTGACTGGTTCAGCGCGGATGTGCTCGACGACTCGATCAGGAGGGCGCAGGTGATCGTGCCGATCGCGTCGATCGGCTCCGTGGTGTTCACGCGGGAGCAGGCCGCCGTCAGCCTGACGGCGACGCCGAGCGAGCTGAGCCAGACCTCGCTGCCGGCCCGGCTGACCATGAGCTTCGTGCTGCGCGACCTCTGCCGTCGCCGCGCCTCCCTCGAGGTGCGCACCCCGACGGGCGCGCTCTTCGGCACCATCGACCGCGTCGGGCGCGACCACCTCGACCTCGCTGTGCACGAGTCGGGGGAGGCGCGACGGGAGTCGGCGGTGCGAGAGTCGCGCGCGATCCCGCTGCAGCAGGTGCTGCTCGTGACGCTGCGCTAGGAGCGCGGCGTGAACTCGGCGAGATCGGAGTAGTCGATCTGGTTCCACAGGTTGGCGCGACGGCTCTCTTCGTAGCGAGTGGCGATGTAGGCCTCGAGCATGCGCGGCTCCACGCGCCACGACGAGCCGACCTTGATCGCGCTGAGCTCGCCACTGCGCACCAGAAGGTAGGTCTGGTTGACCGAGATCTGCAGGTAGGCGGCAACGTCGGCAATGGTCATCAACCTGCCCAGTTCGGGGGTCATCGCCTCGTTCATTCCTTGATTATGAACGTGCGTCACGCCGCGTAACCGGCTTGTGGATAACTTGCCGCGCTCTCGAGTACCGCCGCGACTATGGACGCATGACCACCACTCAGCGCAAGCGCTTCTGGTTCGACCCGCGCCTCGCCATCGGCCTCGTACTCATCGCGGCGTCGGTCGCCGGCGTCTTCGGCATCGTGTCGACGGCAGACGCGAGCACCCAGGTGCTGGCTGCCCGCGACGACCTGGCGCCGGGTGACCGCATCGACGCAGGGGATCTCATCGAGACGAGTGCGCGACTGGCCGACACCGACCTGTACCTGCTGCCGGGCGACGTGCCTGACGCGGGGCTCGTCGTCACGACGGCGGTGGGGGAGGGAGAGCTGGTGCCGCTGTCGGCCGTCGGCGACACCGCGGGCACCCGTCTCGCATCCGTGGTCGTCACGATCAACGGACAGCTGCCGGGCGCGGTCGGACCGGGAACCACCGTCGACCTGTGGGCGGCGCGCAAAGACGAGTCCACGTCGTTCGGCCCACCGTCGGTGATCGTCTCAGGTGCGACAGTCGTGCGTGTCATCGAGTCCGAGGGGCTGGTGACAAGCGGAGACGTGACCACCCTCGAGCTGCTGGTGCCGCGGGTGAAGGTCGCGCGCGTTCTCGAGGCGGTGGCCAACGTGGATGCGCTCTCGGTCATCCCCACGTCGCTGCCGCTGTCGAGGTAAGCGCATGGACATCCTGCTGGCGACCTCCGCCGACCTCGCCGACGGCGCGCGCCGCCACGGCCACGCGGTCGTCGCCGTGCCCGAGACCGGTGCTGCGATCCTCGTTGCGCTCGACGGAGGCGCTCCGCACCTTGCCGTCATCACGGGCGATCCGGCCGTGCTCACCGGCACGGTGCTCGCTGCGTGCGACGCCCGTGGCATCCGGGTCATCGCACTCATCGGCACGGACGCGCACCGTCGGCACGCTGCCGTGCTCGGGCTGCACGAGACCATCGACGCGACCGATGACTGGGCGATCATCGAGCGGGCGATCGCCGGGCAGGCGCGCGAGGTGCGGCCGGCGTCCGGCCGAGGCACGGTGATCGCGGTGTGGGGGCCGGCGGGGTCGCCCGGGCGATCGACCGTGGCGACGGGGATTGCTACAGAGCTGGCGGCATCCGGTCAGTCCGTCGTTCTCGGTGACGTCGACACGTACGCCGCGTCGATCGCGCCGTCGCTCGGCCTGCTCGACGAGGCACCCGGCTTCGCCGCCGCCTGCCGGCTCGCGGGCGCCAACAGTCTCACGGTGACCGAGCTCGAGCGGGTGGCGCAGCGCTACCCGTCGTCGCTCGGCAGCTTTCGCGTGCTCACCGGACTCGGCCGCCCGACCCGCTGGCCCGAGCTCTCGCACGACCGCGTGCAGGCGACGATCGAGCAGTGCCGTGGCTGGGTCGACTATACGGTGCTCGACACCGGCGCGAGCCTCGAGAACGACGAGGAGATCTCGAGCGACCTCTATGCTCCGCGCCGCAACGCCGCCACGATCACTGCCATCAGGGAGGCGGATGTGGTGGTCGCCGTCGCCGCGGCCGACCCGGTCGGGCTGAGCCGCTTTCTTCGATCGCACGTCGACCTGGTCGAGCTGGCCACGAGCGGCCGCGTGATCGTCGTGGCAAACAAGCTGCGCGCCACCGCGATCGGCCTCAACCCGGCGGCGCAGGTCAAGCAGACGCTCTCACGCTTCGGCGGCATCGAGTCGCCCGTGCTCGTGCCGCACGATCTGTCGGGTTTCGACGCGGCGCTGCTGAGCGCCCGCACGCTGGCGGAGGCGGCGCCGCGCAGTGCCGCGCGGCTCGCGATTCAGGAGCTCGTGAAGAGCCGCATCCTCGCGGCGGTGCCGTCCAGCCGCTAGCGATACCCTTGACCAATGTCGACCCTCAGCGATCTCGTCCAGGCGCAGGGGCGCTCCAGCGAAGCGGATATCGAGTGGCTGCACCTGCTCGTCGGCGACTGGCAGCTGCTCGCCGACCTCGCCTTCGCCGACATCGTGCTGTGGGTGCCCAGCGCTGACAACAGCTTCGTCGCCGTCGCCCACGCGCGCCCGTCGAGCAGCGCGACCCTCTTCTACCGCGACTTCGTCGGCCAGGCCATCAAGCCCGAGTGGAGCGCGCAGGTCACCGAGGCCTTCGAGACCGCGAAGATCGTCGACTCCGGTGCCCCCACCTGGTACGAGGAGACCCCCACCCGCGTGCGCGCGGTGCCGGTGCTTCGCCGGCTGAGCCCCAGCGGCAAAGAGATCAGCGAGCATCCGATCGCTGTCATCACCCGGCACACCAACCTCAGCGAGGCGCGCACCCCCGGCCGCCAGGAGCTCACCTTCAACGAGTGCGCCAACGAGGTCTTCGCCATGATCGCCTCGGGCGACTTTCCTGATCTCGGGTCGCCGAGCGGTCCGCGTCGTGGCGCTCCCCGCGCATCCGACGGTCTGATCCGTCTGGATGTCGACGGCACCGTCACCTTCGCCTCACCCAACGCGCTCAGCGCCTTCAACCGCATGGGCTTCGGCGGCGAGCTCGAGGGGGAGCAGCTCGCCGAGGTCACCACGACTCTGCTACACGGCCGCACCGTCGTCGACGAGTCGCTGCCGCTCGTGGTCACGGGGCGCGCCCCGTGGAGAACGGATGTCGAGAGCCGCGGCGTCACCGTCACCATTCGCGCGATCCCGATCCGCATTCGCGGCGAACGCATCGGAGCGATCGTGCTCTGCCGCGACGTTACAGAGGTGCGTCACCAGGAGCGCGAGCTCATCACGAAGGACGCGACGATTCGCGAGATTCACCACCGGGTGAAGAACAACCTGCAGACGGTGGCCTCGCTGCTGCGCATCCAGGCCCGCCGCACCCACTCGGATGTCGCCCGCGACGCCCTCGGTCAGGCGATGCGCCGCGTGGCCGCGATCGCCGTCGTGCACGACACCCTGTCGGAGGGCCTCGCGCAAGACGTCGACTTCGACGTGGTGTTCGACCGCGTGCTCATGCTCATCGCCGAGGTGGCGTCGAGCCACAACACGACCGTGCACCCGAAGTCGAGCGGTAGCTTCGGCAACCTGCCGAGCGAGTATGCGACCCCGCTGGCGCTTGCCCTGACCGAGCTGGTGACGAACGCCGTCGAGCACGGGCTCGCCGGCCGGGCCGACGGCCTCGTCGAGATCATCGCGAAGCGCACCGACGAGAAGCTCACCGTCAAGGTGCGCGACAACGGCGTCGGGCTGCCCGAGGGCAAGGTGGGCTCCGGCCTCGGCACGCAGATCGTGCGCACCCTCATTCAGGGTGAGCTCGGCGGCACCATCGACTGGCACACGCTGATGGGCTCGGGCACCGAGGTCACCATCGAGATGCCGCTGAACTGGCTGACCCGAAGCTGACAATAGCCATCGGATGCACGAGGGCGTAGCTTCGGGGCATGGCGAACATTCTTGAGAAGCTTGCAGATTCGGTGCCGTCGTGGGGCGCAAAGCTCTCGTACGGCGAACCCACCATCGTCGGGGGCCAGGAGCTGGTGCCCGTAGCCCTCGTCGTCTTTGGCTTCGGTGGCGGCGAAGGCTCCGGCGACTTCGCGGAGGGCGCCGCTGCCGGGCAGCGCGGCGAAGGCAGTGGCGGTGGCGGCGGGGGATATGCGCTGCCGATCGGCGCCTATGTCGGCACCGACAGCGGAGCGGTGTTTCGCGCCAACCCGGTCGCGGTGATTGCGCTGGCAATTCCGCTGGCAAGCGTCGTGGGCTGGGCGCTGTCGCGCATCATCCGTGCCGCGCGTTAAAGAACTGACTCCCCACCCCGGGGTAAGCGGGGAGGGGAGTCGAGGGTAAGTGCTGAGCGCTAGGTTCTCAGGACTAGGAGGCGCGGCGGGCGCGGGCGGCGCGGCGCTTGAGGGCGCGGCGCTCGTCTTCGCTGAGGCCACCCCAGACGCCGGAGTCCTGGGAGGTCTCGAGCGCGTACTGCAGGCACATCTCGGTAACGGAGCAACGACCGCAGACAGCCTTGGCCTTGTCGATCTGGTCGACGGCCGGTCCAGTGTTTCCAACCGGGAAGAACAGCTCGGGGTCGGCGGTCAGGCAGGCTGCTTTATCGCGCCAGTCCATTGTGTGCTCCTTGTTTTGTTGCATGGCCCTGTTTTATGGCATGACACGTTTTATGGCATGACACAGGGCCCATAATTCGGGTGGGGAAGTTTGTGGGGGAGGGGCTCACTGCATCGGGAGCCGCAAATCAACCTCACATAGACTCTCATATCGAAAGATGCAAATCAATGGTTTCTGCATGGGATGTGGCTGTGAACGACACGGGAAAACCCGATGAATTCGAGACTAAACAGTCTCGTCGACACCCCGCGATCGCCGCATTGGTGGCAGTTTTACTGCTCGAGTGCGCTGCCCTGGTAGCCGCAACAATCTTTTTCGTTATTGAGCTTCTGGTCGCCGAATCGTCGTCGGTGGCGAGCGCGATCGGCATCACCGTCATCACCGCGGCGGGTGCTGTGTGGGTCGCTTTCATCGCGCGCGGCGTGCTGCGCGGCCTCGCCTGGACCCGCGCGGCGGTGGTCGTCGTGCAGGTGCTCGTGGGCGCGATTGCGATCGGCAGCTTTCAGGGGCCGACGCCGCGGCCCGACCTCGGCGTCATCCTGCTTGTTCCCGCGGTGGTCGCGCTCGTGCTGCTCTTTCAGAAGCCGGTGCTGGCCGCGACAGCGGGTCGCGACGACCAGCAGCACACCTACTAGCTGAGCTTCAGCTTCTTGCGCAGCATCTCGAGGTGGCCCTTCGCCTTGACGTTGTAGAGCGCGTGCACGAGCACGCCCTTCTCGTCGATCACGAAGGTGCTGCGCAGAGTGCCGAGATAGGTCTTGCCGTAGTTCTGCTTCTCACCCCAGGTGGCGTACTGCTCGTGCACGGTCAGAGACTCGTCACTGAGCAGTGGAAACGTCAGGCCGTACTTCTGCTCGAACTTCGCGAGGGACTCCACGCTGTCTTTCGAGATGCCGAGCACGACGTAGCCCTGCGTGGTCAGAGAGGCGAGGTTGTCGCGAAAGTCGCAGGCCTGGGTCGTGCAGGCGGGTGTGTCGGCCTCCGGGTAGAAAGTAGAGGATCACCTTCTGCCCCAGATAATCAGAAAGCGAGACGGATGCTCCGCTCTGGTCGGTGAGCGAAAATGCTGGAGCCTTCGCCCCGGCTTCGAGCCTCGTCGCAGTCATCGTTCTCCTTGTTCGCGGCGCCTGTTTCTCCATGCTAATCTTGCTAGTCGGTTCGGCTTTGCCAGACCTACGCACCTCTAGCTCAATTGGCAGAGCAACTGACTCTTAATCAGTGGGTTCCCGGTTCAAGTCCGGGGGGGTGCACCACCTCTTCACTAGCATCGACAGATGACTGACTCGCTGCACGTGCGACCGGCGCTGATCTCGGACGCTGCGGGCATCGCGGCCGTGCACATTCAGTCGTGGCGCGAGACCTACACCGCGCAGCTGCCGGGGGCGACTCTGGCAGCACTGGATGAATCGGAGTTCGCCGCGCGGTGGGCGGGTAATTTGAGCGGCGGAGCCTCATCCGTCTGGGTCGCGCTGATCGGGCCGACGGTGATCGGCTGGGCCTCGTCCAGCACCGGCCGCGACTCTGACCGGCCGCACCCGCTGGAGCTCGAAGGCATCTACGTCGTGGCGAGCCACCACGGCACCGGTGCGGGCCAGCAGCTCATGGATGCCGCGATCGGTCGGCACAATGCCTACCTCTGGATGGCGGTCGGCAACGAGCGCGCCCTCGCCTTCTATCGCCGCAACGGCTTCGCCCCCGACGGGGCGCTGAGCACCAAGGAGCTGCGCGGCACTCCCGTCGAGGTGATGCGGCTCGTGCGACCGCTAGCATCAGCGCATGTCACCTGAGCCACTGCGCATCGAGGGAACGCTGCGCTCGTGGGACGACGACCGCGGCTTCGGCTTTCTCGCCTCGCCCCAGGCGCCCGATGCCTTCGCGCACATCAGCGCCTTCGACGGCAGGCCACAGCAGGGCGAGCGATTCAGCTACGTGATCGGATTCGCGGCTGACGGGCGCACGCGGGCGGAGGAGGTGCGGGCGCTTCGCGCGGCGGCGCCGCCGGTGTCGATGCCGCGGCGGAAGGCGGCTCGAGGCTATTCGGTGGGCCTGCTCGCCATCCCCGCGTTTGCCCTGCTGTTCGTCGTGCTGATGGCGCGGTGGGGGCTTCCGGACTATGTCGCCCTGCTCTACCTCGCCGGCAGTGCCCTGACCTTCGTCGTCTATGCGGTCGACAAGCGCGCGGCACGCGCGGGCTGGCAGCGGGTCTCGGAGGGATCGCTCATGATGCTCGGCTTCGTGGGCGGCTGGCCGGGCGCCCTGCTCGCTCAGCAGCTCCTGCGGCACAAGACGGTCAAAGAGAGCTTTCAGCGGCAGTTCTGGCAGAGCGTGCTGCTCAACGTGATCGTGGTGGTGGGCATCGCGGCCGTGCTGCACTACCGCCTATTCGTGTGAGCGGTGGTCGGCCCGCCATAGGTTGATCGCAATTCCGAGAGCAAGGCCAACGCCGATGCCAACCGCGATGCCGGCTCCCACGTTGCCGAAGACGACACCGAAGATGCTGGATGGGATCACCCCGATCACGATGCCGAGGGTGAGCCCCGTCCAGTCCCATGCGCTGTCGTCCATGGATCGACGCTAGGGAACGTGCCTGACATTTGCCCGAAACCTCACTGCGTGAGGATGAACCATGATCGACCTCGACACCTACCTGCACCTGCTGCCCAAGGCCGAGCTGCACTGCCACTTCGTCTCGGTGATGC
>Ga0247738_10000506_pt1 | contig 14814 bp, 10 predicted proteins | sample UWRJL013104B2_FD_180936 | JGI IMG/M metagenome (GOLD analysis project Ga0247738, IMG submission 180936) | Plant litter microbial communities from Arlington Agricultural Research Station in Wisconsin, United States - UWRJ-L013-104B-2 | ecosystem: Environmental > Terrestrial > Plant litter >...
AGATTTAGTTTTTACTGTCTTCCTTTTCCTTTTTTAGGAGAAAGCATCACACCCATCCTCTTACCTTCCAGTTTAGGAAGTGATTCTGCAACTCCAATGTCTTCAAGTTCTTTCAAAAACTTAAGGAGTAATAACTCCCCACGATCCTGAAATACGATACTTCTACCTCTGAATTGCACGTAAGCTCTCACTTTAGCACCTTCATCCAGAAAATTTCGTGCATGTTTTACCTTGAATTCGAAATCATGATCATCTGTATTGGGACCGAAACGGATCTCTTTGATGACAGTTTTGACAGTTTTTGCTTTAAGCTCTCTGTCTTTTTTCTTTTTGTTGTAAAGAAACTTCTGATAGTCTATGATCTTTACGACAGGTGGGTGCGCATTTGGAGATATCTCCACCAGGTCAAGGCCTGATTTTTGTGCCCAGTCCAGCAAAAGTCCTGTTGAATAAACTCCCGGCTCTACTGCATGTCCGGCTACTTCGCTTATGGTTTCAAATTCGTCTCCGATAAGTCTTACTTCGGGTACTCTGATTAGTTCGTTAATTCTGAATAAAGCCTTTTCAGGTGCTTTTTCTTGTCTTTCTCTTTTAGCCAAATTCTAATTGATGGTTTTTAAAAATGTAAATATTGTAAAGAAAAATAAACTTCTTCACGACGGGAACAACGTTCTTCCACATGATTAGGTTCATTTTCATGCCAAAAGTAATTGTTTTTTATGAATCAATAACTTATATAATTTATTTTTTGATCAGATTTACGACAAATGAACAAAAGCTATTAAGTTAAGGAGCAGATGTGGAAATATTTTACCTATTTACCTTAATGTCTCAGTAGTTCTTTCATCCAGTATTGCATTGATTTTTTGGAAGTATGATTTTCACCAATATCAAGCCATTCGAATTCACTTACAAGTCCATCAACTTGTTTATACCCACGATGCAACCAGAATTTGTCATTTGGCCGGTAATTATCAGGTCTTAGTGGGTGGTCATCCGGTCTGATCACCGCGCAAAAGCAAGCGTGGGTATAAGTTCCGAAGGACTGAGCATGTTTTTCTCTTTCATCAAAAAAAAGATGACCTAATCCAATGCCCCGGTAAGGTTTTAAAAGTATGCTTTCCCCAAAATAGAATATGTTGCTGATGTCATAATTGGTCTTCAGAAAAGGCATAATGACTTCGGCGGCCTCATCTTTCAGCGGTATGCAGGTGGTTGCTCCCACCATCTTATCTCCATCGTAAACACTGAAGATCATGGACTCTGTGCTTGTAGCATAAATGTTCAGATATTCCTTTTCGTAATCATAACTTCCTTCGTATAGATAGGGAAAATCGCGAAATACTTCCATCCTTAGCAAAGCCAGATCCTCAAACAACTCACTCGCCGAAGCTCCGGTTTTTGTGATATATTTCAGATCGTTAGACATAACTCAGGAAACCAGGTCGATCCATTGTTGAAGATTGTAATAAGTGGTCACACTCGCGATCTTTTGATCTTCAACCACCAAAAATGCCGCTGCCGGAAGTACATATTTCTGACCACGGGCCTCCGGAAAACCTTCATCGCCGACTTTATAAATGCCGCTCACTGTAAATTGGGCAGCGATCTTAGTTTCATCATCGGAAGTATAGAAGGTCATTTCAGACAACTGTTCCTCATAGGCTGTGTCCATGCTTTCCAGGAATTTAATAAACAAAGCCTTACCTGACCGAAACTCTCCTTCATTCGGAAAGTGTTGGATATCATCAGAAACGAGATCCAGCATTCCCTGCCAGTTTTGATTGTTGAAGTGGGTGTAGTATTGTTTGACGATATTTAAGGAGGACATTTTTAATATTTTGAGTGGTAAAAGTATTTATTGTAATCTTATTTTCCAATTTCATAACAAAAAAAATCCCCGTAAAGTCAGACTCTACGGGGATCCATTTAATTTTTAGTGCAGATTATTTAGCTGAGCCACACTGAGTATTATAATCACCTATGATCTCCTTACTCATGTCCACGAGCTTTGAACCATTAACACGGTTCACTTCATTTTTGATCATTTTACCCATTCCGCTTCTTTTCTTTCCGTCTTTCTCCGGAACGTAGCTTGGGTATTCACCTTTCTCCATTTTCGTTTTTACAACATCGCATTTTGCGACAAGTTCTGTAATGCTTTCAACATCCACTTCCTGCAATTTATCTTTTTCACCACCGAAGATGATGCTGGGATAATCACGCAGGTTTTGCTCAGCTGATTCCATTTCTTTGACATCTCCTGAACCAACCGCAACCGGGGAAGGATAGCCATACAATCTGTACACCATTACCGGACCTTCGACAACTACTTCAGCCAGGTGAGTAGTAGATGCAAGATTTTTGATAGACTTCACAGATCCACCTATTCCACCGCCTGTATTAGAAATACCTTCTCTTTTGTTGGTGAACTTGATCATTTTGAATTTTCTCTCCACACCATTTTCATCGATGGCTACATATTCTTTAAGATCATTGTCGTCCATTTTTTTGAACTTCAATTTTTTAGAATCCGATTTGATCTCATCTTTAGCAATAAATTTCACCTTTTTCTGATTGTCCCATGGACGTGTGGCAGAACCGGTCATCTTAACTACGCCTTCGATCTTTTTATCGTTTTTATCGATGATGTAACCTAATTTTTCATTAGATCTTAGTTCATAGCTGTCATCGGATGACTCCTGACCAAATAGGGAAAAACTGATCAACATCAGTGCGCTTAATAATAATTTACTTTTCATATATATTTTTTGAAATTTTGTGCGAACCTAAGTATTTTGTTTAACAAAGTATGATATTTAAGGACTTTCATGCAATTACGAATGCGCTGAAAATTAGAATTCTATTATTGAAAGCACCATTATTTTAATAATATTTTAAAACAAAACCTGATTTTAATCATATTAAGCATTTGTATAATGTAGTGCATATAGGGAGGGAGATATATAAACTGTAGCTATTTATTGCATTTTTACCTCTGAAGTTCAAATTAGAGAAATCAACCTATTTTAGAATTTATTTAGTGTTAATTTTTTTCCTTAACTATTATTTATTCAAGTTTCATTGTCTATTAAAGCTTTTAATACCATTACATTACACATTATAAATGCCGAAAAATGATTTTATAGATAAATGAATATCAATAAGTTACTCTACAGTATTCAATTTTTAATATAAAATATTCAACCGCACCAATTAATCCAACACTTTACGAAATAGCCTTCTAACTTCTCTTATATAACTAGCAGTAAAGACTTGAAATACAACAATTTAAAGTTTGACGAAAAGATAGATCGGTGTAGCGATGGCCTTATAAAATTTAGTGAATGAGCGGAGAAAATGCCAAAAAATAGTGAGCGACGAAGGAAGGACACCAACAGGAAGGTGTCATTACAAGGAGCGAAACGAAGGTAGGAAGAAGTCCCTACTTATTCCGTACCGCAGTGGGTATACAGCGCAGTGAAACGGAGCCTTATACGCCGAACGTAATTTTTTGAGTAATTTCGGAGAGAGTGAGCGTTAAAAATTTTATAGAGCCTTGAATTTCTTTGCTTCTTTCTTTTTTCAAGAAAAGAAACGAAGAGATAAAAGGCAACTATATGTTATCTTTTATGATTTTGGAAAAATGATTTCCAGTTGAACTACCCTCTAAATTCTACTTTAAATCGCACTATATCAATGTGTTATGGTATTTTAATCACTACCGAAACTTAAGTTCTTTATACAATCCAATGCAGGACTAAATTTATTCATGCAGTTAAACTAATTTGCCCTGTTAGCGTCTATGATGAAAACATGTTATGGATCATAGATGGTTACAAATAATTATAACTTTTATACTTTCTACCACACTAAAAGTTAATGCACAATCTCCTTATTTTCCACCGGTAACCGGAAACAATTGGGAGATTACGGACCCTGCCAGCCTTGGATGGTGCACTGACCAAATACCAAATCTGTATAATTATCTCGAAACATCCAATTCCAAAGGGTTCCTGGTCTTGAAAGATGGTAAGATCGTTCTCGAACAATACTTCGGCACCTTCACTCAGGACTCTTCATGGTACTGGGCTTCTGCCGGGAAATCCCTGACATCATTCCTGATCGGTCAGGCACAGCAGCAAGGCTTGTTAAATATCGAAGATCGGGCATCCAAATATCTGGGTGAAGGTTGGACATCAATGACCTCTGTACAGGAAGAAAAAATACTTATCAGACACATGCTCACTATGACTTCCGGCATTGATGATAATGTCCCGGACCAATTTTGTGACGAACCGCAATGTCTGAAATACAAAACTGAACCAGGCACGAGGTGGGCTTATCATACAGCAGTTTACGGGTTATTGATCGACATCATAGAGGCAGTCACCGGAAAAAATGTCAATCAATTTCTAAATCAATACACCGCCAATCCTATTGGTATGAAAGGCCTCTGGACCTCTTCCGGTTATGGAGAATTGTATTTTACGAATGTCCGGTCTATGGCTCGATACGGTCATTTAATTTTAAATGAAGGAATTTGGGATGGCAATGACTTGCTTCAGGATCCAAATTATTTCTCTGCTATGGTAAATACTTCACAACAACTCAATAAATCATACGGCTATCTCTGGTGGCTCAATGGAAAGTCATCATTCAAGGTGCCCGGTCCGCAGATCGACTTTCCGGGGCCTTTAATTCCCAATGCTCCTGAAGATATGATCATGGCCCTGGGTAAGAATGGCCAGATGATTTGTGTAATTCCTTCTCAAAAACTCGTTATGATCCGCATGGGACTTCCACCGGATGGTTCCGGAGAACTGGTTACGCCGGCGTATTTAAGAGATATCTGGACAGAATTGAACAAGGTCATCTGTAATACATCTTCAATTAGGCATACATCAAACGAACTGAAAATTGATCTTTACCCAAATCCCGTAGTAGACATACTGAATATAAATTTAAACGAGAATATAATATCCAACCTTGCCAACTTTGAAATCACGGACATCTCCGGAAACAAAATAATTACCGGTGAAAAAGGAGAAATAACCACTCAAATAAATGTTTCAAGCTTACTTCCGGGAAATTATCTGATAAGATTTATTGATCATAAAGGAAAGATTTTGGCAGTCAAGAACTTTGTCAAAATTTGATTTAATTAGTTACAAAAAGAGGTTGACTGTAGTGACAGGTCGCGACCTGTCATTACAGTCAACTTCTTTTTGTTCGGATATTTTTCGAATTTATCAAATATGGTTTTTGTATTTGCGCAATGCATTGCGCATCTCACCAACAGTTGATGTAGGATATTTTGCTGTATCTCTCCTGATTCCGGCTTTCCCATCCCAAAGCGTCGTTCATCCTCGTGGGACTCCTGCCTTCTCATTGTTCCGGCAGATAAGTCCGCTACGCTCCAGCTTCCTACTTCATAAATTAGAAATCAGAATTTAGAAATCAGAATAACTCCGTCTAACCTGAATATTTTATTTCCAAAACAAAAATACGACTTAACCGTCTTTCTAACTTCCTCACCTCCTAACCTCCTCACCTCCTCACCTCCTCACCTCCTCACATTCTCACATTCTCACCTCCTCACATTCTCACCTCCTCACATTCTCACCTCCTCACTTTCTCACCTCCTAACCTCTTCCCCTCCTCACATTCTCACCCTCTCACTTCGTCACCTCCTCACTTTATACTATCTTTGCACCTTATTTTTTGAAATTACATACATTCCATGGCATACAAAGAACATAAGTCGCTGGATCTGACAGCGATAGATAAAGACATACTTAATTTCTGGCAGGAAAATAACATTTTCGAAAGGAGCATTAGCGAACGTGAAGGCGCGAAACCATTTGTATTCTACGAAGGTCCGCCTTCTGCCAATGGTCAGCCCGGCATCCACCATGTCATGGGACGAACAGTAAAGGATATTTTCTGTCGTTATCATACGATGCTGGGTGAAAAAGTCGAGCGTAAAGGTGGGTGGGACACCCATGGTCTTCCGATCGAACTCAACGTCGAGAAAGAACTGGGAATCACCAAAGATGACATAGGAAAGTCCATAAGCATAGAAGATTACAATGCCAAATGCCGCGAGACGGTCATGAAATTCAAGGACAGATGGGACGACATCACCCAACGTATGGGCTACTGGGTGGACCTGGACAATCCCTACATCACGTTTGACAATAATTATATCGAGACAGTATGGTATCTCCTGGAAATGCTTTATACCAAGGATTATTTATACAAGGGTTACAGCATCCAACCATACTCTCCTGCTGCAGGAACGGGACTTAGTACCCATGAATTAAATATGCCCGGTGCCTATAAAGAAGTTAGAGACACTACCGTGGCGGCGCTATTCAAAGTTATCCATGATGAAAATGCTGCCTCCTTATTTGATTCCCCCGATGAAGATGTGCGTTTCGCAGCATGGACGACTACGCCATGGACATTGCCATCTAATACAGCGTTGGCGGTGGGACCCAAAATTGATTATGTAAAAATTAAATCTTTTAATCCTTACACTGCCGAGCCTCAGAGTATGATCATGGCCAAAGACCTGGTAAACAGTTGGTTCAAAGCCGAAGGATTAAATGCTGAAATGGCGTATAATGCCACTGATAAGATCGTGCCATACCAGATCGTGGCTGAATACAAAGGTAAAGACCTGGCTTTCATTAAATATGAGCAATTATTACCATATGTTCAGCCGGAGGAAGGAGACGCATTCAGAGTTATCGTCGGTGATTTTGTGACCACTTCAGATGGAACGGGTATCGTACACATCGCGCCATCATTCGGTGCGGATGATAGAAGAGTGGCCATGGCTAATGGGATCGGAAGTCTTACTCTAGTAGATCGTCAGGGAAAATTTGTAGATGAGGTTGGGCCATTCGGTGGACGTTATGTCAAGGATTATAAAAATGAAGGTGCCAATTATAAAGATGTCGATGTAGATATTGCAATTCTGCTTAAAAATGAAAATAAGGCACTCAACGTTCAGAAATTTGTCCACAACTATCCACATTGCTGGAGGACAGATAAACCGGTTCTTTATTATCCGCTTGATTCTTGGTTCGTAAGGGCCTCTGCTGCCAAGCAAAGGATGGCCGAATTAAATAAAACGATCAACTGGAAACCGGAGCACACCGGTACAGGAAGATTTGGTGTCTGGTTGGAAAATGTGCTCGACTGGAACCTTTCCAGATCTAGATACTGGGGTATTCCGCTACCTATCTGGAGAACTGAAGACGGTGCTGAAGAAACGATCATCGGTTCAAAAGAGCAGTTGCAGAAAAAAGCAAATGCCGCCTATAAAGCAGGATTCTATAAACCTGAAGACAAGCCGGGAGCAATATTTATTGTAAATGCTCAGGACGAACTGGAATATAGAGAAGGATTTGATCTTCACCGGCCATATATTGATGAAGTGGTTTTATTAAGCCACAATGGTCATCCGATGAAAAGAGAGTCCGACCTCATAGACGTTTGGTTTGACAGCGGCGCTATGCCATATGCGCAGTGGCATTTTCCTTTTAATAATCTGGAGAAATTCAAAGCGAACTTCCCGGCTGACTTTATTGCTGAAGGTGTGGATCAGACTCGTGGATGGTTTTATACATTACATGCGATCGCTACCATGTGTTTTGACAGTGTTGCCTTCAAAAATGTAGTATCAAACGGACTTGTACTGGACAAAGAAGGTCTCAAAATGTCCAAGTCCAAAGGTAATGTAGTGGATCCGTTTGTAACCCTGGATCAATATGGTGTGGATGCTACCAGATGGTACATGATCACCAATGCGCAGCCATGGGATAATCTAAAATTTGACCTGAATGGAATAGATGAAGTGCGTCGTAAATTCTTCGGAACACTATACAATACTTACTCCTTCTTTGCATTATATGCAAACATTGACAACTTTACTTTTTCAGAAAAATATATTCCTCTAGAGCACAGAACGGAGATCGACCGTTGGATCATTTCCAAATTGAATTCCCTTGTAAAAGAAGTAGGGGAGAGCCTTACAGACTATGAGCCTACCAATGCCGGAAGACTGATAGAAAAATTTGTCGATGAAAATCTGAGCAACTGGTACGTGAGATTGTGTAGAAGAAGATTCTGGAAGGGAGACTATTCTGAGGACAAGATCGCCGCTTATCAGACCCTTTATGAATGTATGTCTACGATCTCTAAATTGATCGCACCTATAGCACCATTTTTCTCTGACTGGTTATATAAACAACTCAATGAAGGTTCGAAATTAGAGAATAGTGATTCAGTTCATCTTGCATTGTTCCCGGTAGCGAAGGAAGAAGCCATCGATCTGGATCTGGAGAAACGTATGGAGTATGCGCAACGCATCAGTTCGCTTGCACTATCATTACGTAAGAAAGAAAAGATCCGGGTGAGACAGCCGTTACAGAAACTGATCATTCCGGCATTAAGTCAGGACTTTAAAGAAAAGGTGGAAGCAGTGCAGGACCTCATACTTTCAGAGATCAATGTTAAAGAAGTTATCGTCACTACTGAAACAGAAGGACTTATAAAAAAAGGCGCCAAAGCGAATTTCCAGACATTGGGGAGAAAGCTTGGAAAACAAATGAAATTGGCCCAACAGGTTATTTCGGAAATGACGCAGGAGCAGATTGGACTATTGGAACGAAATAATTCTTTCGTGCTCAATACTCCTGATGGAGATTTCGAGTTAAATCAGGAAAACATCATCATCACTTCGGAAGATATTCCAGGTTGGTTGGTCGCATCAGACAATGAGATCACAGTGGCACTTGACATCGCCATCACTCCGGAATTACAATCTGAAGGTGTGGCACGGGAACTGGTCAACAGGATACAGAATATACGTAAGTCAAGTGATTTTGTAGTGACAGACCGCATTAATATTCAAATTCAGCCGATAGAAATGACTACTAAAGCAGTGCAAGATTTTGAGGAATATATTGCGAATGAAGTGCTTGGTGATTCAATAACACTTTCAGAAAATGACGGAGAATTGATTGAGCTTTATGAAGGAGTTGAAGTAAATATTAAAGTGGTAAAAGCGTAATTATTATAAAATATAAAATCAAAAAGACCTTGCTTTCATCGCGAAAGCAAGGTCTTTTTTAATCAATTATAAAACTTCAAAATTGCGGGAAATTCCTTCTTATTTATTTTTATAAAATTAATTCCCGATTTTGACTATGCGTTGTTTAAAGGTCCGTCAGATTTGCCTGAGCATTAATATTTGTGTATACCAAATTTATTAATTCACTTCAGGCTTATCTATGATTTACTTGTCCGAGTTAATTTGATTTTATAAACTTGACATATTGTTGTCCTGATATGCCATTGATTTTAGCATAATAAACTCCCTGTTGAAGGCTTGAAATATCAATGATGACGGAGGATGAGTGAAGGTTCTTTACATCCATTTTTAAATGACCCATTGAATCAAATATCGAGTATCTTTCAATTAAGGAAAATTGATCGTTAGCATCCATTTGAATTGTTGACCCTGCAGGATTCGGATATAATTTAAATAAATTTCCATCCGTAAATTCAATATCCTGAATATTTGAATAAGTAATTAACCCATTTTGATCTACAATTTTTAATCTGTAATAATTTATACCGGCGTGGGGCTTTCCATCTATTAATTGGTAATTATTTTTGAGGGAATTGTTTATTGCATTTACGCGACCAATTGAAAGATATGATCCATCTGAATTACTTCTTTCTACCATGAATTCTTTTATATTTTTTTCTCCAGTTGTATTCCAATTTAATTTGACGGAATTGCCTTCTTTGGTTGCAACAAATGATAATAGGTTTAATGGTAAAACGGTTTTTGCCACTACGCAGACTTCGATCTCCCAGCTATTTAACGTTCCGCCATTTCCTGCATACCAGTCATTTAGTGACAGCGTCCATTGCCCATTAGCAGGTACACCATTATGCACATTTAGAAATTCCTGTGGTTTTATCATAGCTCCGCTAGTAGGAGGACATGGCACAGACGACGAACTTGCACCATCATCAAATCCGATATTAATATCGTCATTAGAACCACATTTGTCATAGACTAATATATTATTCGTTCCAAACCCGGATTCAAGATTGATCTGAAGGTCACCTACTGCAGAATGTGTCGCATTAATATTAGTTACACTTACTTTTGAAATTTGGTCGTTGGGATTGAAGCCGGAAATGAAGATGGAAGAAGAATATATCCCGGGTGATCCTGCAGGGATTGAAACGGGTGAATTATTGCTGTAGGTCTCACATTTTATACCCGGTCCTCCGATCGTAAATGGTACATTACTGATATCATAAAAAATATTGTTTGAACAGACAATTCTTATTCTCACCTGGTTTGAGCTGATTCCTGCAGGGATATTCCATGTATAAGAACCATCATTGGCCGTGTTGTCTGCTATCGTCGTGAAGGAGTATCCGTTGTCGAAAGATATTTCTATATCAACATTGGGACAGCTAATTGGCGCTGATGTAGTTCCATTAACATTCCACGTAATATTTTGAGTGCCCGGACTTGCCCATGTTACAGCTGTATTAGGAGCAGTGATCGCAAAACCTGAATTACTGATTACATTAATAGAAGTGTTCTGACGACAGATACCTCCTCCTGTGGCATGATTATCTCTTGCAGTTACAATGAAATTTAAAGTTCTGGCCACAGAAGGTAATACTTCACCATATGTGACCGTATTATTTAATACATCATGCAATCTCGGGAAATATCTTCTGCCTGACGTAGTAGGATTGAATGACCTGAAAATAGGATTAGTGGTGGATGCACCGTCAATATCTCCCGCAGATCCAAGATCATTTTGCTCCCAGCAATATGTGATGATATCCCCGTTAGGATCTGTCGCTGTAGCATCCATGAAAAACGGAGTATTTGCCGGAATCGACTTACCTGAGGTATATGCGGTGATTTGTGGTGTTGAATTATTGGTGCCGGGTACGTTCGTTTCACATGTTGAATTCATATTCACGTGAGTAAGCATTTGGAACAAGCTGCGATGTACAAAATATGCATCAGAATGTGGAGAAATATTTTGAGGGGAGCAAATTCCTGCATAGGCCTGAATTGTAGATCCGCTGCCGGGTTCGTATGCTGAAGTTGCTGATCTGTTGCCACCACAACTTCCTGCATTTCCGTTGAATGTGTGTGAGCCGCCATATTGATGTCCCATTTCATGAGCGACATAATCGATATCAAATACGTCGCCGATCGGAGTACCGCTTCCTGTCACACCACCTGCCTTATTGCTGTTGCAGACACATCCAAGATATGCTACTCCACCACCACCTGTACTCACTACGTGGCCGATATCATAATTGTTGATGCCGATCACTGCATTGATAGTTGTCTGATTCTGACCCAACATTGTAGAGCCATTTCCGTTGGTGTAGGGATCATTTGCAGCGGTATAACCATTTCCTGCGGTATAAAGAATGCTTGAGTTGGTTCCTATTAATATCAATCTCACTCCAAGATCTTTTTCATACACTCCTGAAACTCTGTTGACTGTAGTGACAATAGCTGAAAGAGCCAGTGCAACTGTTCCTCCATGAAATGCAGCATATTCAAATGTACATGCTACTGCGGTCCTGTGTGAGACCAGATTCATCGAACTGTTACAAGCCAATGGATCTCTCACTTCCAGGCTTTCATCCGTGAATTCCGGATCCTCTGTTCCGCATATAAAGTCCTGTGGTGTTTTATTATCACTTTTGTAATAGGTAATTAAAGATTGTTGATTATTTAAGGAGGCCGGTTCGATAAAGTAAGTATCTCCGTCTGTAAAAATCATACCGTGAAAACCTTGTTCTGTGATATCAATTCTCCCATGCTCCACTTTATTTCTCGAATTGACGGCAATATAAGTTCTGATATTTGGAAACTTACTGTAATCAGGTTCAGCAATGATGGGAGATTCATAAATGTCAAATGTAGTGAATCCTCCATTCGGATTCGGTAAGTTCATTTTTACTCCAGGTAAACCAAGATTGTAGGCTGCTTCTATAGGAGCATTGCGCAGTGTCGATCGAAGAGCGTTTATATTATAGTTTACGTAATGTTGCTTTTCAGGACTGATATATACTTTCGATTCGTCAATGAAATTAGCTTGTTCTTTCGTCGTAAAATCAAATATGGTTTGAGCTGTTGAGATTACCTGGCTGGATGAAATTATCAGAAAGATCAGAAAGCACTGTACACTTATGTATTTCATTGGAATCAATGATTTAGGTTAAAAAATAAATTGGCGGGAATGATGGGCAAATATATGTTTTCTAACTTATTTTCATAAATTTTAAAGAGTTTTTTTGATACATATCTATAAAAGAATGTGAATTATTGCTACATTCCTGATAAAAACAACCAAATTGTTATCTCAAGTTTCGGTGTTTATTACAGCTTTTAATATCATTACATTACACATTATAATTGCCGAAATATGATTTTATAAATGAATGTCAATAAGTTACCCTGAGGTATCCAATTTTTAGTGTAAAATATCCAATGGCATCAATGATTACAGCATTTCGCGAAATAGCCTTTTAAATTCTACCCTCTACCTTCGATCTTTAAACCTCAGTATATTAATGGGTTAGAACATATTAATCACTACCGAAAATTAAATTATTAATTAAACCTGTAACGCAGGAGAATTTAATTCAACCAGTTTGACCATGGAATTCTTGACAGAATGAAAATGAGCCCTACACCATAAAATGCCAGCATGGTCCTGAATTTTTTATCACTTGCCTCTATTCTTTTTGATTTGCTGTAGCCAATGGTGATGAGCACCACAGCGATCAGCATCATGAGCGGATGCTCCAGAAAATATAATCTGGCATCACTATCTTTCATATTTGCTTTGGAAATATTGTTCATGCCGAGATCTGAAACAAAATAAAGCAAAAGACCCAAAAGAAACTGAATATGAGTGGCGATAAGTCCGTACAATGACCATTTTCTGTTTGCTTCTGAATATTTTTTTCCGGACATGAAAGCTGATGCATTAAATATGATTGCAATGACTAGCACAGCTAAAAGCAAATAGGCAAGGTAAGAGTGTAATGGTTGTAAAGTAGCGTACATGTTGATCTATTGTTTTTGAATTGGTAAGATATGCAGAATTTTATTAAAAAGTAAGATGTTATGATAAATATATTTAATGTATAAACTACAAGATTTTCAGAATTGTCATCATATGTTAAATTTTAACTGTTTAATTAATGACTTAAAAAGGAATTTAAAATAATTGTCATTTAATCTTATTTTTCAAAATAAATAAAATAACTAACTCTCACCGATCTTAATAAATCATTATTGTACAAATAATTTTTATACCAAAGACCCTGATCATTTTGAATTGTTATTTGTTTTGTGGTTTTAATTTTTTCTTTTATTACAGGTCTTTTTTTGCTGGTATAAACCACATAATTCGAATCTAAATTTGTAATTTGGGTAATTGTTTTAGGAGATGAGGTGTAAATAAAAGTCGCGCTGGAGTTAATTTTTCCGTTTTCCAGAAAGGATATTTCAGTGTCCAATTGATCATTTTTATAAGTGAGCATTCGTTTTCCTATTCTTCCTTTTGGATAATGAACTGTATCTGGTGCCCCGTATGTATATTGCTCTTCAATCAATACTCCGGAGGGATTGTACAATGAAGTTTTTTCCTGATGGAATACTTTGCCGTTGAATTGTGTTTGTTTGGACTCGAGACTCTGGCTGTTATATTGGTATTTGGTAATAGATATATTCTTTTTATTAAAGTATTTTACTTCAGTTAATCTCCCCCAATCATCATATTTATTTTCCTGAGTTACTTTAGAGGATTTCCCTGTTTTTTTGTAAGTTTTCGTTCTGTTTCCTTTTTTATCATACCTGTATTCCATTGTATACAGCAAATGATTAGTGGCGATAAAATATCTTCTTTCCCTTATGCAAAGAGTATCACTGATGTATTCATATTCGGAAAGATATTTTCCTGATTTATAATTGTCTGTGCGTCTGGTTCTTATTCCGGAACTGTTGAATTCTTCCAAAGAAACAAGTGTTGAATCGGCAATTTCAATACCATTCACAATTGTTTTTTCATAATTATAAATTGCTGAAATATTATTGTCGCGATAAAAGCCAGGCATTATATTTTCCTGGCAATTTCCTGTTTGGGTGACAACTAAAAAACTTAAGGCAAGTAGTGAAATTAGTATTTTTTCAATTAAAAAATTAATAGAACTCAGGGTCATATGAATTATTATGTCAGGCAAGTTTTATTCTCAGGTTGGATTGTCTCCACTGATCGATCAGCTTATTTAACTGGACCTGCATGTAATGGGAATCTATCAGCAGATCAAACCTTTCTGTGTGCCCTTTTTTGCTTATTTCAATAAAACCTGAATTTGTATTTCCGTTTTTAACAAACTCCTTGAGGTCGTCATCATTCACAACATTCTTAATAGTCATTTCTTCTATTTCAGAGATAGAGTAATTGACAATTTTTTGACCATTTTCAAAAACATATAGGTTGTTTTGATCTACTTCAATAGTTTTTTTTGAAAATAAGCTCCTGTATATTTTGCCTTTTTTATATACAAAAAATAATACAATAAAATATAATGTTACAACCAATAAGGTAATATAAACAGGAAAAAAGGAGCTGCTGTAAAAACCTATCAGAAAATACATGGGTAGCGAAATGATCAGCAATTGCATTTTTAGTTTTTGCCATAATTTCACATCCTCTATAATTTTAG
>Ga0247738_10000509_pt1 | contig 14793 bp, 9 predicted proteins | sample UWRJL013104B2_FD_180936 | JGI IMG/M metagenome (GOLD analysis project Ga0247738, IMG submission 180936) | Plant litter microbial communities from Arlington Agricultural Research Station in Wisconsin, United States - UWRJ-L013-104B-2 | ecosystem: Environmental > Terrestrial > Plant litter >...
AATATCTTCATGTTTTGAGGTTGTTGGAAAACCAACGCCAATGGTAAAAAGTCCCACTTCTTTAAAGTTCGTTGCACTGGCATACGCATAAATTCCCATACGGCTGTCTACAAAAGTCTTGTTTAAAATCGCCGAAGGTCCCGAGCCAATAATTTCACCCAAAATATTTAAAGCCGGTAAATCTTCATGTAAAGCACCCGGAATTTTATAAGCTTTGTTTACAACGCCCAATTCTCCCGGTTTTTTAACTACAATTTTACGAGGCCCATATTGTTGAGGTTCTTCTGTATACGGCTGTGGCATTTTGTTTGGCGCTTTGGTAATTTTGCCAAAATATTTCTCTACTAACTGAAAAACATTTTCTTTTTGAAAATCACCAATAATGGTCAATGTCGCATTATCCGGCCAATAATAAGTGTTATAAAAATTACGTAATACTTCAATTGGTGCTTTTTCAATATCTGATTTCCAGCCAATTGTCGAATGATGATACGGGTGTGCAATATATGCCGAAGCCCAGATTTCTTTGTCCAATAAACTATTTGGGTCATTTTCGCCACGTTCAAATTCGTTACGAACTACCGTCATTTCTGCTTCTTTATCTTCTTTTAATAATAAAGAATTACGCATTCTGTCGGCTTCAATTTCTAATGCCAAACCAATTTTATCACTTGGCAAAGTTTCAAAATAATTGGTACGATCATACCAGGTTGTAGCGTTTAATTGTGCTCCGGTATTTTGAAGAACATCAGTAATTGTATTTCCGTTTTTTTTATTGAAAGCTGCAGTTCCTTTAAACATCAAATGTTCAAGAAGATGCGTTGAGCCTGTGTTTCCTAAAACTTCATTTTTAGAACCCACGCGATATACAATTTGAACGGTTGCAACCGGAGATGCATTATCCTGCAAAAGCAAAATATTCATACCGTTTGGTTCATATAAATATTCTTCGATTCCGCCTAACTCTTTTATTTTCTTAAAGTTAACAGATTTATTCTGTGCTGAAATTAAGGTACAAAACGCTAATGAGCAGTAGCCCAAAAAGATATATTTTTTCATTTTTTGTGATTGATATGTTGTTTTTAGATTGAGATAACTTTCTCAAAGTTAAAAACTTTGAGAAAGTTTAGCTGCTTATTTTTTATTATTTAAGACTTACTGAAAATTTCTTTCAATTTTGACTGAAGTGCTTCTTCTCTAAGATTTTTGGCAACGATTTTTCCGTCAGGTCCAATTAAATAATTTGTTGGCACTAATTTTACGCCATATAAAACAGCAGCATCGTTTTTCCATCCTTTTAAATCAGAAACATGAGTCCACGTTAAACCATCTTTTTCAATTGCTTTTTCCCAAAGTTTCTTTTTATCATCCAAAGAAACGCCTAAAACATCAAATCCTTTGTCATGATAGGTTTTGTAAGCCACAACCACATTTGGATTTTCTTTTCGGCATGGACCACACCAGCTTGCCCAGAAATCTACTAAAACGTATTTTCCTTTGTAATCTGAAAGTTTAACCACTTTTCCGTTTACATCAGTTTGGGAAAATTCAGGAGCTGTCACGCCAACAGCCGTTTTATCATTAAGATCGATTGCTTCTTTCAACTGTTTTCCGTAAACTGATTTTTGTACTTCCGGAGATAAAACAGCGTAATACGTTTTTACCTGTTCCGGAGTTCCGTATGATACAATTCGGTCATTAATTACTAAAGCTGCAGCAATTTTATCTTTATTTTTTTTGATAAATTTATCGGTTAAACCATCAGCAAAAGTTTGAAGATCTTTCCACTTTTTATCCATCATCGTTTGCTGTTCACCAGCCAGCTTTACTTTTCCGTTTTGAGTTAAAGAATCTGATAATTTATAAATCGGACCTGCAATAGTTTGTATTTTTTTGAATTCGTTGTCGTAAAACGATTTGTAAATATCGTTTTGTGCTGCACCGCTTACTTTAGCTTTAAAAATAGAATCTTTTTTGGCTTCGACTTTTATACTTTCATTATCCAAAAGAAAAAAAGCACCATATTCTTCTCCTTTTAATTTTATGGTATGTAATAATGGTTCTGAAACTTTTCCTGTAAATGAAAAAGCTCCGTCTTTATTAATTTGAGCAGAATCTGCTATTTTTTTGTTTCCTTTTTCATCTGTATTTTCCAGATAAACAGTTCCCTTATCTAATCCGGCAATTGTACCGTTAATAGTAAATCCTTCTTCTTTTTTAGAGCATGAAGAAAGTGCGGTTAACATTGCCAATGCAGCGAAACCTGATTTTAAAATTGTACTTTTCATTTTGTTATTTTTTTAGTTACGCGTGTTTTTTTAACACATAGAATCATAGACATTGTAAGCTTTAAAAAGGCATTTCATTTATTAAAACAAACCTAGTTTATGGGGTTCTAAATATTTTTAATTTTTAATTTGAAACTAAGATTTCAATAATTCTTTTAATTTCGCTTCCAATTCTGCACCTCTTAAATTGTCGCTTATAATTACACCTTTACTATCTACCAAATAAGTTGCGGGAATCGTTTTTACATTGAACGATTTACTTACTTTATTATCGTCTAAAAGATTACGCCACTGCATATTTTCCTGACCTAAAGCTTTCTGCCAAGCTTTTTCATCTTTATCAATTGAGATACTTAAAATTTCAAATCCTTTTTCAGAATATTCATTATAAGCTGTTTTAAGGTTTGGGATTTCCTTACGGCATGGCGCACACCACGAAGCCCAGAAATCAATTAAAATGTATTTTTTTCCGGCTACAATTTCTTTTGCTGTATAAGCTTTTCCATCTTTATCTTTCAAATTGAAATTAGCAACACTTGTCCCGATTAACGATGTAGGATTCAAATCTTTTTCTACCAATTGTCCGTAATAACTTTTCCTGGCGGTTTCAGAAAATTGTTCAAAAAGAGGTTTTTGGTCGGGCGTAAAATAACTGAATTGTGTTATCATGAAAAATGGTCCCCACCAGGTCGCTTTGTGTTTTGTTATAAGGTCTGTTGTCGTTTTTTCTACTTTAGCAAAGAATGCTTTTTCATCTGCTTCAAACTTTTTCCATTCAGGAGTATTCGCAATAGAATCCATTACTTTTTTATTTCCGGTAGTTCTCGCTTTAGAATATAATTTCCCTAATTCCTCGGTACCTTTATGATAATTTTCGTAATCTTTGTTTAATTCTTCTTTAAAAGCGGTTTCCTTTTTGTAATAATCATTTGATTTAGATCCTGTAATAACTTCGTTTTTAAAACTGATTCGTTCCTCTTCCTTGTTTGAAACTTCAGCATCAGCAGTAACTTTTATTTTAGCATTTTCAACTATTAAATGAATGTATCCTTTATTTTTTCCAAAAACAAGATAGAAAAAACGTGGTTCGTTTAATTTTCCTGCAAAAGTAAATTTACCCTCTTTAACCGTTGTTTCAGCAACTGGGACTTCAGAAGAATGTGTTGCTCCCGGAACTAATTGTACAGTTGTTCCCTCCGGAAGTCCGGTAATATTTCCTTCAATAGCATAAGACGTCGCCGCGGGAGCTGCTGTCTTTTTCTTTTGTGCAGTACCGCTGTTTGAAATCAAAAACAAACAGATGGATAATGCTGTTATTTTATATTTAATTGCTCTCATTTTTTGATTGATATTTTAAAAAAAGCTTCCCTTTTGGAGTTCCTAATCAGGAAGCTTTTGATTTTTTATTTAGCTACATTTTGCGTAATTGTTCCGTTTCCTGGATTTTGTGTAGCACCTTGAGGAAATGGCATTGTCCATAAATGAGAATCTGATGATAACGTGTAAGTATTTCCGTTTGCTGTTTTGGTGTAACTTACTTTATAAACACCTTCAGCATTTAAACGACGTGCATCTGCAAAAGGAATAATACTAAAAATCAGTTCGTTATTTTTAGTTTTAAAAATAGCATTCAAAGCAGTAGTTTTATCTGTTGTTACAATATCCTGATAAGAATCCGGCAGAATACGAGTTTTACGAACTGTATTTAATATGCTCAATGCATCGCTGATTTGGTTGTTACGAGCCAGACATTCTGCTTTAATCAAATACACTTCTACAGTTGTCATTCCGGAGTGATTAAAAACACCCGATAAAGTTTTTCTGTAATACGTTTCTGCACCTACAGTATAAATTTTCCAACGAGAGACAAAACGGGCATCCCCAGCTTCAAAACGCTGCGCACGTTCTACAGGAATATCAAATTCTGTAGTTAAAGTTGTGTTATACTGAATGTTGCCATGATGACGCAAATTGTAATTTTCTACGTAATTATATCCCATAGGTGAAACTGTTCTTGTATAAGAATTTGGAGTATCAATAATGGCTTTGTTCGAATTGTAATACCCAATCCAGTCATACAATTTATTATTTTCTGCTAATGCTAAATCTGCATATTTTAGGGCTTCTGTATAATTATTCATTTGCAGATAAACTCTTGCATAAAATGCGTAACCGGCACCTAAATTTGGGTGTAAAGCTGTCTGAGAAACTTTAGGTAAATAAGGCAGTGCGTCTTTCACATCATTCAGGATAAAATCATACATTTCCTGAATTGTAACTTGTTTATTTGGTGCATTGATATTAGCACTCGTAATTAACGGAACTGATAATTTTGTGGAAGCTGTTGAGGCTACATAAGTATCAGCATAAAAATTAACCAGATTAAAATAGTTCATGGCGCGTAATACTTTTGCTTCTGCCCAAACTACTCTTTGTTCTGCTTCGGTTGCTTTAGTGGTATTTAATGCATTTTCGATAATTAGATTAAAAGTAGAAATTCCGGCATAACTTGCATAATAAGTAGTTTCATCGGATACCTTCAATGCAATTCGATCTGCATTTTCGTCCCACATATAATTTGCATTAAACAATCTATAACTTGCTAAGTTGGAAAGAGTTACATATTGGTCATTTAATAATTGTAAAGCTCCGGTAATATCAACTCTTTGATTGCTGTATTCGTCACGCAAAAAAGCTTCATAATCTGCTAATGTTTCTGGTGATTTTGATCCTTTTGGAACATCGCTCAAGTAATCTTCGCAAGAGACTAATGTTAATCCTAAAACCAATAAACACGCTATCTTTTTATATATATTTTTCATCGTCTAGTCTTTATAAATTAGAAATTAACATTTACACCCAAAACAAAACTTGGAGAAGTGAAACCACCTAAAATGAACTTAGCATCTCTGCTTTTTGCAAAAGTATATACGTTTTCTGCGTTTAAATTGAAACGTATGCCGTCTAGTTTTACTTTTTTCATAAGTGCACTTGGCATTTGGTACGCTAATGAAATGTTACTTAATCTTACATTTGAAGCATCCAAAATATTAATATCTGCGTACGAATAAATAGTACGGGAATCTGAATTAAATTCAGGATCATATTCGTATACTGCTCTCGGAACATTTGTAAAAGCTTCGTCACCAGGCTGCATCCAACGATCTGCAATATGATTGTTTACTACTGTAATATCGGTTACGTAACCTCCTGCCGCTCCATTGTAATTATTGTTTAGCATTGGAAGGAACGAATTTCTTACCTTGTGCCCTAACTCATAAATGAAAAGTGCCGAAAGCGAGAAATTCTTATAATTAGCAGAAGTATGGAATGAACCACTATGCGTAGGAACTGTTGAACCATAATCTTCGATCGCCTCTAATTGTCCCGGATTGTATTTTACCGCAGTTCTCGACGCATCATAAACTTGCGGAATTCCTGTACTGCTTAGCCCTGCCCATTTATAACCATAAATAGAATTAAAGTTGGTGCCTACTCTTGGAAAAGCCTGTGGCTGATCCAGCTGCAGGTAATAAACAGGTGCTTTTACATTTACATAATCTACGCTGTTTTTGTTATTAGCATATAAAACAGCTGCGTCCCAAGAAAATGAAGGTGTTTTTACAATAGTTCCTCTTAAACTAACTTCGATACCTTTATTAGTCATTTCGCCATTATTGATTTTATAAGTAGAATATCCCCATCCTTCTGTTGGAATTCCCTGACTGCTCGCTAATAAATTTTCACCTTTTTTGTTATAATAATCTAAAGTCCCTCCTAATCTGTTTTTGAAAAAGGAGAAATCTAAACCAACGTTTGTTGTAGTTGTTTTTTCCCAGGATAATTCCGGATTTGGTCTTGCGCTAACGGTTCCCTGATTACCTCCAACATTTGGATTAGAATTATAGTAAGCTGTTAAATACGGTGCAGAATCTTTAGCAATATTTCCACCAATACCATACGATACACGAACTTTAAGTGCGTCTACCCATGAAGCACTAAAGAAAGATTCTTTATCAATATTCCATCCGGCTCCGGCAGACCATGTAGGCTTATTTTGATATTCACTGTCTGTTCCCCAAAGATTAGAACGATCCCAGCGTAAACTTCCTGATACTGAATACTTTTTATCATAAGTATAACCTCCTGTTCCATAAACAGAAACATAACGGTTTAATAATTCTTTTTCTAATGAAAATTCGTCTTGTGTCATATAACCACCAAAAACACTTCCATATACTTTAAGAAGATCTGACTGATTTATTGGTGTAAAACCTAAAGTCTGACCATCATATCCATAACGTGTATTAGTATTAAATTGTAACTTACTGTGGCGAATTTCCATACCTGCAATAGCAGAGACATCATGTTTTTCGTTAAAAGTTTTATTGAAATTTAACTGCTGACGGAAATTATAAGCATTTGTAATCTGCTCTGTATTATTTATAATATCTCCGTAAGGCAAATTATAAACTGCTTTATTATTAGCAATTGTCACCATACCATTTACCTTGCTTCTTACATAATACGAGTCTTTATCAAATAACTGGTTTGAACGATCTGAACCAAATTCGTATTGAAACATGGCATTATAAGTAAATGCATTACTGAATTTTACATTAAACTTGGCAAATGTTCGGTTTAAGAAATTTTTACTTTCTGTAAGATTTCTTCCCAACTCATCCATTGGCGTAATGTTCATATCATAAAGACCATAGTTTTTGATAGAATTTAGCGTAAAAGCATTGTAGCGGGATTCTGGTGTAGAAACAAAATTAGTACCATCATTATTAACTAACTGATTGTATGGCATATATTTATAACCAGGATTACCTGCCATACTAACTGGATTATTAGGCAGATAACTCTGCGTATCTCCCGTTCCAAAATTGGTATAAGATCCTAAATCCAAAGACAGCCAGCTGTTAATCTCAGTTGAGTTTTTTAAGTTTAGGCCAACTGTTTGGTTTTCAGAATATATATCTTCAAGCTGATTGCTTTTGTATGTCAAAGAAGCATTAAAAGTATTTGTTTCTGTTGCTTTGCCTAAACTAAGATTGTGCTGTAAAAAATATTGATCACGTTTAGCATATTTAGCTACATCGTCATAATATTTATAACCTTGAGACCCAAGTTGATCTAAACGACCGTTCATTTCTGTTTGCGAAATATTTCCTGCATAACCATTTAAAATAGTCTGCATTCCTAAACTTGTAAATACAGCATTATTAAGCAATGATTGTGAATAAGTACTTGCATTAGCCGTTTTTAAATTAGGGTTTCCGTCTGCCCATCCTCTTTCTAATCCTATAATATCTGCAGAATCTGTTAGGTTTCCTGTGTAATTTCTATAAGGAGTAATTGTTAAATTACTTGAAAACGAAATATTTGTTTTTCCTGCTTTTGCTTTTTTAGTTGTAATTACCACAACTCCATTAGCTGCACGGGCACCATAGATAGAAGAAGCTGCTGCATCTTTTAAAACCGTAATCGATTCAATATCTTCTAAATTCAGATTAGGTACATTTTCTTCTATAGTGGCATACGGAGTTAATTTTGTATTCTCTACCGGAAATCCGTCAATAACATACAATGGAGCACTTACACCGGTCATAGTAGTTGTACCACGAATTTTTCCATTTTGATATCCAACGATACGTCCTTCCAAAATGTTTTCTAAACTATTTAAACGCTGCTCCTGAAAATCCTTTGCTTTTAAACTGGAAAAAGATCCTGTCGCTTTTTCTGCACTAATATCCTGATAACCTGTTTTTAAAACAAGCCCTTCTAATTCCAGAACATCTTCCTTCAAAACAACATTTATAACGCTTCTACCCTCAACTTTAATTTCCTGTCTCTCAAATCCCAAATAGGCAAAAGCCAAAGTAGTTTCACTGCTTACTGCAATAATTTGATATTCACCATTAAAATCAGTCTGCACACCTCTTCCCGAACCGTTATCAGAAATCGCGGCACCAACTAAAGGCATTCCTTTTTCGTCTGTAACTCTACCTTTTACAATAAAATCCTGGACTTCTTTTACAACTGGTTTAGGTTTGGTTTCTTCCGGTGCTTTTTTGGCACTTAGAATAATATGAGATCCCGAAATTTTAAAATCCGTTCCCGTATTATTAAAAATTACACTCAAAATATTTTCCATCGAAACATTTGTTAGACTAATGTCTATCATTCGATCGAGATCAACAGATCTAACATTATAAACAAATCTGTAATCTGTAGTATACTCAAGCTTTTCAATCACTTTTGCAACAGTCATATTGCTTGCATTGAAAGAAATCTTTGCTTTTTGTGAGTAAGAGACTCCGGCTTGCATTACAGTTAAAGTGGTCAATAAAAATATTGTAGTCAATTTCATTTTCAAATCAAATTTCAAAAAAGGCTTATCAAACCTAATTTTGTTCAAGAGTTTTTTCATACTTTTAAATGTTTTTTAGTGTGGTTGGTTAATTAACTGATCGCATTTTATCTACCGGAAAATGTTGGCGCATTTTCCGGTTCTTTTTTAAACACGATCCTTTTAGCGGGATTTTTGCTTCATAGGCGTTTTTTAATTTTAGATGCTTATTTAGATTTTAGATTCTGTATTAATTCTATTTTCTATTCTCTATATTCTATTCTCTTGTCTCTTGCTTCTTAACCAAACTACTTAATCACAATCTCATCTTCATCAATCTTATAATCAATAGCATAACTGTCGCTGAAATATTTTAAAACCACTTCTATCGGTTCATTATCAAAACGGGCGTTAAAAATTTCTTTTCCTAAAACTTTGTTTCTATTGATGAAAGTTACATTGTAATGACGTTCGAGTTTTTTAATGATCGATGCAAAAGATTCATTTTTAAAAACCAGACTACCTTTTACCCAGGCAGTATAATAATCTGTATTTACTTCTGCTTTTGTAATTGTCGATTGTCCTTTTACATTCGTTCCTTTTAATCCGGGTGTTAAATAAACCTGATTTTGATTTGTTTTTTCACCTTTATAAAGCGAAACTTTGCCTTCAACCAAGACAATATCGGTGCTTGTATCTTCTGTATACGAATTCACGTTGAACTTCGTTCCCAAAACTTCAACATCAACTTCCTGAGTATTTACCGTAAACGGATGCGCTTTATCTTTGGCAACTTCAAAATAAGCTTCTCCGGTTAGAAAAACTTGTCGGCTTTTATTCTTGATAAACTGAACCGGATATCGCAAGGATGTTCCTGAGTTTAAATGTACAATAGTTCCGTCTGATAATTGAACTTCAAACTTTTTACCGTACGGGATCTTCAAAGTATTATAAACCAATTCTCCGCTCGATAAGGTATTTGTATAAACCAATTTGCTTTTGCTTTGTTTTCCGATTATGTTTCCAAATTTATCGGTAACATTTCTTTCTTCAGACAGATCAAGCGTTTGTTCTGACTCGTTACCAAATTGTAAAACAATTTCATCTTCTCTCGGAACCACAACATTATCTTTATGTTGAAATAGAGTCGGGTTTGTATAGAAATAAAAACTGCCCAAAACCAATATCAATATCGCTGCATATTTATAATAAGAGGAGAATCTTCTTTTATAGAAAACATTTTTCTCACTTTGAATTCTTTCAGATAATTGTTTTTTCACTTCCGTAGAATCAAAAGTGTACATAACCTTATCAACGGCATAATTCGTTTTTACAAACTCCTTAAACGTGATTTTGTTCTCGTCCTTTTCAAGCCATTTAGTTAACTTTTCAATTTCTTTTTGATTGGCCTGATTGGTGATAAATTTCACAATTAATCGTTCTGACTTTTTCACTGTCATTTTAGTTGTTTTTAATATTATTACGAAGCCAAAAAACAAAACCCTAACAATTTGATAAAGTTTTTTTCATTTTGATGAATTTTATGTTTTTCACATTTTTTTTCTCATAATAAAACTATACTAATTCAATAGAAATAATAAAGTAAATAATTTATCTTTGCTTTTTTAGCTCCTTTTTATTTGTAATAAAATTCAAGTAAAAAATGGTAAAACACCGATTCTGAGCGAAATTAAGCCACTAAATGAATCCTAAAACCCCATTAATTTATATATTTGTTTCTATGAAAAATGATGATTATAACGATAACAGCGTGCTGATTGAAGCTCTGAGAAACGGAGATGAAAAAGCGTACGCCTATTTAATCGATACATATCATCATAAACTTTGCGTTTATGCAAATAGTCTGGTAAAAAACATTTACAGCGCCGAAGACATCGTGCAAAATGTTTTTATTAAAGTGTGGGAACAGCGCACCAGATTAAAATCAGATCACACCCTTAAAAGTTTTCTTTATAAATTGGTTTACAATGAATTTATTGATTTGTACAGAAAAAACCAATCGTTGTTTTCTCTGGAAAAGTCGTATTATGATGCTTTAAATTCTATTGTTTTTGAAGATGATTCAGAATCATTTCAGCGTGTTTTAAATGTGGTAAACAAAGAAATTCAGAACTTACCGCCAAAATGTAAGGAAGTATTTATTTTAAGTAAAAAAGAAGGTTTAACCAATATAGAAATTGCCGAACATCTTGAGGTTTCTGTAAAAACTGTCGAAGCTCAAATCACTAAAGCCTTCTCTATTTTGCGCACCTCTCTTGACGAAAAGGTAAAAAATGTATTGTTTTTATTATTCGGAAAAAAGAAAAATTTGGACTACACTAAATTCTGATCTTTTATAAATTCTTTTAATTCCCAAGAAATTCATTCTCAAAAATAAAAGCACCAACCTTATATGATTTGCAAATAAGATCTCTATATTTGCAACCAAGTTGCGTTATTTGCCACAAAAGATTTTCCAAAATCAAGAATGAAGAAAAAGAAATTTTTAATAATTAATCTTTTAATGTCGTTGACAGTATTGTTCGCCATGCTGTTTCAAACGATACATTCTTACGAGCACGTTTATAAGCAATTAACAGAAAAACCTTGCGAGCATAAATACACCGCTCATAAAAATCAAATTACACACAGTCATAGTGTAGAAAATAATTGTCCTGTTTGTCATTTTACATTTAGTACTTTTATTTCAAATTCATTTCATACTTTTTCATTTCATAAACAAGAGGTTTCAACTTTAACTGTATTTTTTTACACTAAAGTAACTTCAACATTTTTTAAGGGCAGTCTCTTTGCTTTAAGAGCACCTCCTGCCCTGTCTTAGTTTACTTAACGATATTTATTTTAGAATGAACTTTTGCTTTATTTAAAGCAAAGAGCATCACTATTTCATTTTTGATGAATTCTATTTTGGCGAATAGAACAAAATCTCAAAATGTGTTTTTTCTCTCTTGGAGAAAACTGCTTAATTCGTTAGTAAACAACACCTTCCACTATTCTATAATATTCTGATTAATAAGCTTTAAAAAGTTCATTGATCAGATAATCTTATTATTAAAATTAAATCCCAAACAAATATAAAACCATGCTTACAGCAGAAAATCTGACTAAAAAATACGGCGATAATATTGCCTTAAACAGCTTGAATTTAACAATTAACAAAGGAGAAATTTTTGCTCTATTAGGGCAAAACGGTGCCGGAAAAACGACAACGATAAACCTTTTTCTTGGATTTATAAAACCAACGCAGGGAGAAATTAAAATCAATGATATTTCGGTTGTAACCGATGCTGAAAAAACAAAAAAAGATGTGGCTTACATTCCCGAAACTGTAATGTTATATCCCAATCTTACTGGTTTAGAAAACCTTAAATTCTTTTCTTCGCTGGCCGGATTGAACTATTCTACCGGAGAACTGACTTATTTTCTAGCAAAAGCCGGTTTGCAAACCAAAGCACACGATCAAAATCTTGGCGGATATTCTAAAGGAATGCGACAAAAAGTGGGAATTGCAATTGCGATTGCCAAAAAAGCAAAAGTGCTTTTATTAGACGAACCTACAAGTGGTTTAGATCCAAAAGCTTCAAATGAATTCTCTCAAATCCTGAAAGAACTTTCTGCAGACGGAACGGCAATTTTAATGGCAACACACGATATTTTCAGAGCGCGTGAAGTCGCAACACATATCGGAATTATGAAACAGGGAAATCTGGTAACGGTTATTGAAGCTGAAAAAATTTCGGCTAATGAACTGGAAAATTTGTATTTACAAACGGTTTAAAAGGAAGTATTTCCATCAACATAAAAATGAAACAGCTATTTTCCTTTATATTTTTAATAATTGGGACACATTACGTACAATCTCAAACTAATAAAGTTAATGACAGCATTGCTAAAGATTCTATCAAAACAGAAGCACTCAACGAATTGCAAACCGTTGAAATTGTAGGCCGGTCTACCAAAAAATACAACAGCGATTATTCTTTTGCAGCGACAAAAACAGCAGCCTTAAACAAAGATATTCCGCAATCTATTTCGACTGTCACCAAAGAATTAATTGCCGATAAAGCTGCTTTTTATCTCGCCGATGCCGTAAAAATGACAAGTGGAGTAATTCCGTCAAGTTATTACAACCAATACACCATTCGCGGAATCAGCCAGAACGAAGAAGGTCAGATTATCAACGGAATGCGAACGCGCCAATATTATTTTCTTCAGCCTTTGACCACAAATATTGAACGTGTTGAAGTCATAAAAGGGCCGTCGAGTGCAACATTTTCTTCTGTAGATCCGGGCGGAAGTATTAATTTGGTAACTAAAAAACCTTTGGCGACAGACCGAAAAGAAGTGACTTTAAGTGCCGGAAGTTTCAGTACTTTTCGCGGAACACTGGATTTTACGGGACCTTTAAACGAATCAAAAACACTTTTGTATCGTGTAAACGCAGCCTATCAGGAAGCCAAATCGTTTCGTGATTTAGTGGGCAATAAATCGTTTTTGCTTTCTCCGTCATTCAGTTATATTCCCAATGAAAAAACTGCTATCAATGCCGAATTAATCTTAAGCGACATGACCGGAATTCTGGATCGAGGTCAGCCCATTTTTGGAGCCGTTGCCGGAGTTACCAATCTAAACAAAACGCCAATTAGTCTGAATCTGGGTGCGCCAAGTGATTTTTTTAAGTCGAAAGAAGTAATTCTGATGACCAATTTTGCGCATAAATTCACCTCAAAAATTGGTTTTAATGCCCAATATATGAAACAATCCTGGACAGAAGATCTTCAGGAACACAGAACAACAAATGCTTTTGCGGTCGATATGAACAATCAGCCCGTAACAAGTTTGGCGATGATGCAATTTGTTCAGCGTGAGCAATATTGGAACGTTGACAATTTAAGTACCTATTTTAATTTTGATATTAAAACTGGAAAACTAAAACATAAATTATTGGCAGGTTATGATTTAAGCAGTTGGAACAAAACCAAAGGCGGCGGACAAAATGCAGCAAGAGGATATTTATTAAACGACGGAACTGTTGCCAGTACTTTTGTTCCTGCAAACGCTTCAAACTATCAAACCATAACAGTTGACGGTGTTGTATTGCCAAAACCAAATGTAAATTTTTTCAACTTAAATAATCCGGTATACACAGTTCGAAGTCCCGAAGATTATACCTTGAATGTTAGAACAGCATTGCCATCGGCATTAACGACAACCAATGCTATTTATATTCAGGATATGATTCAGTGGGAAAAATTTACTTTTTTATTGGGTTTGAGAAACGAATGGTTTGAAGACATTACGAATTATGAAACCAAGAATGAATTAAAAGTAAAAAAACAAGCTTTACTGCCTCGTGTTGGTGTTACCTATGCTGTAAATAAGGCTATTAACGTATATACAACTTATCTTGAAGGCTATCAGCCACAATCAAACACCGTTACTTTAATGCCGCAAACAGGCAGTTTACCAGCCGGAAGTTTATTTGATCCGCTTGAAAGTAATTTGAAAGAAGCAGGTTTTAAAGCAACCTTTTTGGACAATACAATGAGTTTTAATGCGGCAGTTTACGAAATCAATCAACGCAATATTTTGATGAATGCCAATGATCCTGCAAATCCTGATTTATTGGTTACCAGAGGTGCCGAAAGAAGCCGTGGTTTCGAGTGCGATTTGGCGGGATATATCACGCGCGATTGGCAAATCAACGCTTCATACAGTTATATAGATGCCAAAATTGTAAATGATCGCGACGCTTCGTTAATTGGTGCAAGAAAACAAAACACACCAAAAAACAGCGCCAATTTATGGACACGCTACAACTTCAGTTCTGATTCTGCTTTGGATGATTTTGGGATTGGTTTGGGAATGCAATATCAAAGCAGCAAAATTCCCTGGTTTACCAGAGATTTTACCCTTCCTGATTTTACCGTTTTTGATGCCGCTTTATATTACAAACCCACAAACAGCAATATGCAAATTGCCATTAATGCGGGCAATATTTTCAATAAAACCTATTGGCTGGGTGCACAAAATTATCTGCGTTTATTTCCTGGTGCGCCACGAAATGCAACGCTTACTTTAACTTATAAATTTTAATAAAAGCCATGTCTTTACACGTAGAAATTTTAA
>Ga0247738_10000511_pt1 | contig 14776 bp, 9 predicted proteins | sample UWRJL013104B2_FD_180936 | JGI IMG/M metagenome (GOLD analysis project Ga0247738, IMG submission 180936) | Plant litter microbial communities from Arlington Agricultural Research Station in Wisconsin, United States - UWRJ-L013-104B-2 | ecosystem: Environmental > Terrestrial > Plant litter >...
GATCCATTACGCGATGAAGCAGTCAATGCAACAACAGTAGAAATATTAGAAGATTTCTTAATACTGATAGACAAGCAAACAGAGCTTGAGCAAATGCGTGAAAAAGGCACGCTGCAAAAAACTGCCGACTGGCTTGACACTCAGGTTGGAACTTTCAATTCGTTATTAGGCGAGCTTCGCGGACTCATAACGGCGGCTTGGGATGCTATTCAGCCTTCGAATCTGGCAAACATTACTGATAATCTTACAGCACTTGCAGCTCAGGCGGGCGGGTTCCTACAACGTGTTTGGGATTTTGCCTCTGGCGTGGCTCTCAAAGTATTAGAACTTGTTAAAGACTCATTGTTAGGATGGCTGTCTTCACAAGCCGCAACCGTAAGAGGTTATTCTTTGATAAAAGTAATTATAGGGCGTGATCCATTTACAAATGAAACTGTCGAAAGATCGGTTCCAAATCTCATTAGAGGTTTTATGAGTTTGATGGAAGGTGGCGAAGAACAATATGCCCAAATGGTTGAATCTGGTGCAATAGCCAGAATTGCCGGCGAAATTGAAGCGGCTGTTGCTACTCTAAACATGACGCCTGCTTCAATTATTCAACTCTTTACAGATCTTTGGAATTCGTTTACCATCAACGATCTTATTAATCCTCTTGATGCTTTCATTAGAATTATCGACAAATTCGGAGAACCAATCGGCAGACTGATTGCTTTTGTGGCAGAAATCATCAGGATTGTGATTATGGCGATTCTTCAAATCATGAATTTCCCATTTGATCTTATAGGAAACATCATTACCAGAGCTTTAGAAGCAATTGACGATATTAAAAAAGACCCAATTGGTTTCTTAAAAAATATCTTTAAAGCCCTGAAACAAGGATTTATTCAGTTCTTCGACAATATCGTTACCCACTTAATTAATGGTGTAACGGGCTGGCTTATGAGCGAGTTAAAAGATGCCAATATTCCGGTACTTACTGATTTTACTTTAAAAGGTGTTATTACCTGGGTAATGGAAGTATTGAATATATCAATGGAAAAAATCTGGGAAAAACTAGCGGCACATCCTCGTATAGGACCGGCAAGAGTTGCCAGAATTAGAAGCATGATTAATACTCTCGAAGGCATTTGGACATTCATTAAAGATGTACACGAAAGAGGAATGGCTGCTATTTGGGATAAAATTCAGGAACAGCTCAGTAATTTATGGAATACCGTTCTCGACGCTGTAAAAAACTTTGTGATGGAACGCATCGTAAACCGCATAACAGCGAAGCTTTTAAGCATGTTAGACCCAACGGGAATCATGGCAATTATAAATGGAGCAATAGCTTTCTTCAACGCCATACAAAGTTTTATAAAATACCTGCGTGAAATGCTGGAAGTCGTTAACTCTTTTGTCAACGGTGTCGCAGATTTAGCTAAAGGCAATGTAACAACAGCAGCCAATTATCTGGAAAGAACCATGGGGCAAGCCATGCCAGTCGTGATAGGTTTCCTTGCCAATCAGGTTGGGTTAACAGGAATTGGAGCAAGAATTGGCGAAATGATTATTTCTGTACAACAAATGGTTGATGAGGCGCTTACATGGCTGGTGAATAAAGCTGTTGATACGGGAATGGCGATGTTAGACAGAATTATGGGAAGAAGCCAGCCAGAGGCTGCTGCAGCACCCGGAGGCAATGAACAAAATTTTGAAGTTTCCACCCCTACTCATATGAAGGCTACTTCTCATACATTAAAAGCGGAAGTGATTAATGGCAAATTGCAGTTTATTTTACAATCTGATCCGGTTATTATTGAATCAACATTAGTGCAGGTTATAGCTGATATGCCCGATAACAATCCTAACAAACAAGTTCTCACTGGTTTTCTTGGGATTGTTAGAGATATTGAACACGATTATAGCGCAAATGAAAATGAAATTTTAAGAGGGGTAACTGCCAATACTCCTGAAACTCGACGTGCCGCCAAAGAAGCCTATATTCTTAGAAGACAAGCAGAAATTTCGAATACTTTACAAAATGTGGCAAATCTATTTCAAATAACAGAACTCAATGCATTCTTTGCTGCGGCTCCTTCACAACGTTATATCCCAGGAAGCAGCCAGCAGGAAATTGGCGGATTTATTAGATCCAATTTATATGACAATATGCATTCTTGGTCTACTTTTAGAGATAATTATATGAGTACTCACCTCACACCGCTTATTTCCAGAATAAATGGAGTTAAAGCAACAGGAAATATGACTTCATGGCAATTATTAAAAACAGAAGGAGTAATAGAAGAAAATGCTGATATTACAAATTATAACCCATCTACAATTATCTATGCGCTAGATCATGACACACCTGTAGCACAGCTATGGAATAGTCAGGGATATGATGCAGATAATGACAGTACAAGACGTAATCATTTTTTAGATACAAATAATTTAAAAATAATGACCCGAAGACAAAATTCTGCAAAAGGATCTGGCGGTATACAATATACTAAATATGTAGGTCCGAACTTTGTTAGTAGTATTGCCGATGGAGGTGCTAAGAGTGCAAAACGTATTGCAGGGCAAAAATTTAGAGATGCCAGTGGTAATGAGATTAATTAACATAAACTAAAAGAAAATGTTTTACAAAATTGAATTTCCCGTATTCTCATTTGATATTAATGGAGCGGATTTAATTGCAATCATCTATCAAAATAATGGAAAAAATGAGTTGACAATTAGGGATCTAAAACTAAACAAAGAATTATTTTTTTATCCTTTAGAAACCTCTGTGTTACATGTAAAAATACGATTTTTAAATACTGAAAAAGCAGTTTGTTTTGATGGCAATAAAATAATATTTATTGATTTCATTAATAATAACAATTCTACAATCAAACACGATATTGACAACTGTACGATTATTAAAGACAGAATAATTGCTATTTCAACAAAAGGCGAAATTTTTATAATAAACTCAAACAAAGAAATTTCTGTATTGGGTTTAATTGATAATTATGTTTCAACAAAAGAAATTTATTCATCTCAATTAATTGATTTTTCATACGAAGAAGGCAATGTTATTATTGCTTGTAACTCTGAATTTTACTTCATAAATTATATAACTCCTAATTCAGTTCTAATAAAATTTGATTTGAAAAATATGGGTAAAGTAAAATACATAACCGTTGGCAATTCATTAGATTTTATCGGATGTATCGTTGAAGAGCATAACAAATTGATTTCCCTGTCAAAAAACAAATCTGATCTCATATCAAACGACTTTTTAGACATTCGAAATTGTGCCTGCATTAAAATTATTGAAAAAACAGACTGTATTATTATCGCATCCAATGTAGGATATCTTTCCATTCTAAATATGAAATTATTATCACTCATTTATTCCGAAAAAAAACATTCCAACACAATAAGGGATTTAAAATTTGATAATGACTGCATTTATACCTCTGGTGATGATGGATTAATTGTTAAAACCGATATAGATAAATTAGATTTAAAAAAAGCATAATCAGATAGAAACTATTTTGAACATTTAAAACAATAAAGTCATGCAAAAAACATCCTACCAAAAAGAGCTGCTTATAAAAGCAACACAACAAAAAAAAGGAGTGAATAACAACAAAAAAGACGTTGAAAAAATTCAGTCCTGGCTAAATTTATTTGCTATACAAAATCCAGAATCAGGAACCGCAACCGGAATTGATGGTGATTTTGGTCCGGCGACAGAAAAAGCAGTCCTTAATTTTCAAAGAGTTAACAACCTATCGCAAAACGGAATTGTAGATCAAAAAGTTTTTGACAAACTTGTATCTCCTCTTAAAAATGCTTTTGAAAATTCAGTATCAGGCAATAATTTGAGAGAATTAGTACTGAATACAGCCAAAAACCATCTTAAAAATCACCCTTTCGAACTTGTCATCAACAACCAAAGCAATACGGGTCCGTGGGTGCGAAGTTATATGGATGGAAACGAAGGAGCCGACTGGTTTTGGTGCATGGGATTTGTTCAGGCAATAATTGATCAGGCAGCTTCTATTCAGGGGGAAAACTTCAAAACCCTAATGCCGTTAACATACAGCTGCGATACTGTTGGTGTAACCGGAATTCAGAAAAAAATATTGACCCGTTATCAAGCGGCAAGAACAAATCCGGCTTTGATAAAACCTGGAGATATATTTCTAATTCAAAAAACAACAAACGATTGGTTTCACACCGGAATTGTAACTGCAGTTCACGGCGATATAATTGAAACTATTGAAGGCAACACCAATATTGATGGTTCTCATAACGGAAACGCCGTCATGAACAGAATCAGAAATTACAAACAATCAAAAATTGATTTTTTCTCAATCGAATCATTAGTAGTTTAAAAATGGAAAATGTATTCATATACCTAAAAAACCAATTTATTTTTCAGCTTGACACACTTTTTCAAGCAGAAAGTCCTATGGAAAAACCCGTTTTAAAACAACAGGATTCTGATGGATTTATCAGCGAATTTATTATCGAAAATAACCTGAATGAAACAGATATTCTTTTACTCGTTTTGGCACTTGTTCCGCATCTTAAACCCGATTTTTTAAGTTCTATTATTGCCGAGTATTTACCTAACGGCGGCGAATTACCAGAAATTGGTGGAATTAAGACGAAAAACCATCGTGGAATTTTACCAACAGGTGAAACGGCACAATTTTTAATTGCAGGAAATGATTTATATGACCGGATTTCGTTCTACAATTACTTACACAATGAGTCCTTTTTGTATCAAAAAAGAATTATCAAAATAGAAACTGTTCCATATGGCGAACCCAAACTAAGTGGCTTGCTAATTTTAGAAGACGAATACATTGAAAAATTCATAACCGGAAAAATTTTAAAACCTCAGCTTAGCAGCATTTTTCCTGCTCAATTAATCGAAACCCAACTAGATTGGGAAGACCTGATACTTAATTCTTCCACTTTAAATCAAATTAAGGAAATAGAAACCTGGCTCAAATTCAACGAAATTTTACTTCACGAATGGGATATGAAAGCCAAAATAAAACCAGGTTTCAGAGTCATGTTTCACGGTGCGCCGGGAACCGGAAAAACACTTACGGCTTCCCTACTTGGAAAATACACCAAAAGAGATGTATACCGAATTGATTTATCTACGGTGATTTCAAAATACATTGGTGAAACCGAAAAAAATCTTTCTTCTCTTTTTGACAAAGCTACTGATAAAGAATGGATTCTCTTTTTTGATGAAGCCGACGCCGTTTTCGGAAAAAGAACAAATGTTAGGGATGCACACGATAAATACGCTAACCAGGAAGTTTCGTATTTGCTGCAACGTATTGAAAATCATCCCGGATTGGTAATTCTGGCTTCTAATTTTAAAACAAATATTGATACCGCTTTCACCCGAAGATTTCAGTCTATTATTGAGTTTGAAGTGCCTTCTTATAGCGAGCGCTTAAAACTTTGGCAGAATAATTTACCAAAAGGAATTAGAATTGCTGAAGATGTGAATCTTAATGAAATTTCAAAAAAATATGACATTACCGGTGCTAATATTGTCAATATCATTCAATATGCCTGTTTGAGAACATTAGAAGATGAGAACGAAAGTATCAACCTTGATCACTTGCTTCAGGGAATTAAAAAAGAATATGCGAAAGAAGGAAAAATGATGTAGAACTGCATTTAGTACAATTATAAAACATCTAATTTGTTTGATTTATTACGGCAAAATTCTGGTTTAGTTTCGGTTTAAAATAAATTATATATTAGCTAAAGAAATTAAAACCAAAAACTTTAGTCATAAAAACCAAACACTCAATGACCAAAAAAACCATAATTTTAATCGGATTTATAATTTTAAAATTTGCTTTACAATATATATTACTAAGCCCTGAATATGATTTGCAGCGTGACGAATACCTTCACCTCGATCAGGCACATCATTTAGCATGGGGTTATTTGTCGGTTCCGCCAGTTACTTCCTGGTTTTCGTATGTTATTCTTTTACTTGGAAATTCTGTTTTTTGGGTCAAATTCTTCCCTGCCCTTTTTGGAGTTTTAACGCTCATACTAGTCTGGAAAACTATTGAAGTACTTAAAGGAAATTTATACGCTTTAGTTTTAGGTGCAACTTGTATTGTATTTTCATCATTGTTGCGAATTAACATGCTTTATCAACCCAATTCACTAGATGTTTTGTGTTGGACAGCTTTTTATTATGTTGTTATTCAATATGTCACAACCGAGGAAAAAAAATGGTTTTATATTGGTGCTGTCGTTTTTGCTTTTGGTTTTTTAAATAAATACAACATTCTTTTTCTGCTTATTGGTCTTTTTCCGGCGTTATTACTTTCTGAACAAAGAAAAATATTGACGGAGAAAAAGCTTTATTTAGCCTTGATTTTGGGATTGATATTAATTCTGCCGAATCTCTTATGGCAGTACAACAATCAGTTCCCTATTGTGCATCACATGAAAGAATTGGCCGAAACACAATTGGTAAATGTAGACCGTTTAGGATTTCTTAAAGAACAATTATTATTTTTTATTGGTTCATTATTAGTGATTTTTTCATCGCTATATTCTTTGTTACTCTTCAAACCTTTTAAAAAATATAAATTTTTCTTTGCATCAATTATTTTCACACTGGCGGTCTTTTTATACTTTAAGGCAAAAGCTTATTATGCAATTGGTTTATATCCAATTTATATTGCCTTTGGATCTGTTTTTCTTTCAGAAATTCTAAAAACAGGCTGGAAGCGTTATTTGCAGCCCATATTTATTCTGATTCCGTTGTTGCTTTTTATTCCGATGTACAATTTAGCTTTTCCAAATAAAAGTCCGGAATATATAGTCGGACATCCCGAGAAATATAAAAAACTGGGAATGCTTCGTTGGGAAGATGGAAAAGATCATAAATTGCCACAAGATTTTGCCGATATGTTAGGTTGGAAAGAACTTGCCCTTAAAACAGATTCTATTTATGCCAAACTTCCAAATCCCGAAAAAACCCTAGTACTTTGTGACAATTATGGTCAGGCTGGTGCCATTAATTATTATACAAAAAAGAAAATTAAAGCTGTTTCTTTTAATGCCGATTATGTAAATTGGTTTAATCTTGATATACAATATAAAAACCTAATCAGAATTAAGGAATTTGAGGAAAACAATACTGAATTTAAAGAAACAAGTCCTTATTTTGAAAATTCAAAAATTACAGGCGAAATTACTAATCCAAACGCCCGTGAATACAAAACCACAATTTTTGTTTTCACCAATGCTAAAGTCAACATTAATAAAAGGATAGAACAGGAAATTAAGGAAGAAAAAAATTACAGTAAATAATGACAGACTTTACTAAGATAGAATATTTAAAAAATGGAAATCAAAAACAGGTTCTGGCTTATAAAATACTGACAGAATATGAAGTCTTAGCAAACATTGCTGAATTTGAACCCATTTTAGTTGGAACCATTCCGATAAATATTGATATCGAGAACAGTGATCTAGACATTATTTGTTATTGGAAAAACAAAACAGATTTTATTGAAAAACTGGAATCTTTTTTTGGAAATAAAAATGAATTCACAATTAGAGAAACAATAATTGAAAATGAAGAAACAGTCATAGCAAATTTTAAAATAGAGCGTTTTGAAATTGAAGTCTTCGGACAAAATATCCCCGCCAAAAATCAAAACGGGTATAAACATATGATTATAGAACATAAGATTTTGCAGTCTAAAGGTGAAAATTTCAGATTAGAAATTATTAAACTCAAACAAAAAGGTTACAAAACCGAACCGGCTTTTGGTTTTTTATTAGACTTAAAAGGCAATCCATACCAAGAATTATTAAATTATAAAATTGATTCTGTCTATTAAATCACTTTCCAAAACACACAAACACCTGTTTACTAATGAGTTATTAAATTTAATAGTACTTAAAAAAATATTTTCAATTTTTCTTTGGATAACCGTATATACTGCTTATCTTTGCACCCGAAACATCGCGGGATAGAGCAGTAGGCAGCTCGTCGGGCTCATAACCCGAAGGTCACAGGTTCGAGTCCTGTTCCCGCTACTAAGAATGACCCATCAAAATTTTGATGGGTTTTTTGTTTTTTATAACCTCCCTCATTCTTTGAAAACATTGATGCCAGTCTAAAAATCATGTTGACATTTTTGGTTAGATATTCTCTGTTTTCTGCCTTAATTGACAAACCCTCAGGAAATACTAATTTTTGAATCCTTCTTTTTCTTTCAATATCTCCTTCTTTCCAGTATTTATTAATATTAGCTACTTGTTCTACCACTTTATTAATATGTATGCTGTGGTTAGATATATTTTTTGTATTTAAGTGTATATGGGTTTCAATCATCTTAAGTTCGGTCTCAAACTGAAGCGCATATCTATTGTATTTTTCATCTCCAAAATTTGAGTTCTCAAAATAGCGTTTATCCAAATTTTCGATTTTATTTTCGATCTCTTTTTTCTTTACAAGCAGGCTTTCCATTTCCTGTTTTCCGTGTTTATTTACAATATCAAAGATTTTATTTAATTGCTCTTTAAAAGGTTCTACAAATCGTGCGCTTAATGTATAGCTCGTCAGCAGTCTTTCAAAAGAATCATTAAGTCCCTCAGTTTTTGAACTTGGAGTAGTCAATGCATTAAAGCTGGCATTTCTGCACTTTTGGCATTTGTAATAATGCTTTCTTTTTGCTCGAACTTCATAGCTTGTCAACAGAGAACCGCATTCGCATTTTAAAAAGCCTGTGAGCGGTCTAAATTCATTAATTCTGCTTTTAGAATATTGTTTAACAGCAACTATGGTATTTTCTGAAAGCATATTATCAACTTTTAGAAAATCTTCCTGACTGACTAATCCACTCCAATTCCCTTTTACCGGCTCTTCCAATAATGAGTTTACTAAAATCCCGCAGTAAAATGGATTTCGCCACATAGAACTCAAAGCTTGCTTTGTAATCTTCAAATTTAACTTTTCGAGTTTCTGTCTGATAATATAGTCTCTCTGTCCTGCCAGCTTCCATTTCCAAGCCTTTCTTAAAATTTCTCCTTCCTGATTAATAGAGATGGATTGTGTTTCTTGGATTAATGCATAATCAGATACTTTTTTTCCTCTCATTGTATAGCCTCTCGGCGCTTTACCGAGCCAGTTTCCTGACCGTAATAAAGCTTTCATTCCCGGAATTGTTTTTTCCAGCCTGTCCATGTTTTCCCTTCTGGCATCAAGCAGTTTACTGTAAATATCCAGTTTACTATATTCATCGTTTGTACATAGTCCAGATGATGTTTCAATTAAATGGACGCCAAGTTTATCTACGAGTTCCTGAACAATGGTAATTGCATTACCGCCTGTTCTGGAAAATCTGCTGATAAATTTAATAGCAATTGCAAAAGGTTTCTTTTTTGCGCTTTTAACCTCATCCAATAGTTTTGTAAATTCTTTGCGTGTGAAGTCTCCAGATGCACTTTCATAAGTTCCTCCGAGAATATTTTTCAAAGCATAACCATTTTTAATTGCAAACTGTACAATCTCGCTTTTCTGTTCCTCTAAACTATTGTTGACCAACTGCGTTTTGGAGCTGACTCTGGTGTAGCCCCAGATTTCTTTAACTTCAATCTTTTCAATAATTTTTTCTCTTTGAAATTTTTTAAAATTTTCAATTCCCATAACCTGACATTTAAAAATTATACACAATTAATGCTAATTGAAATAAACTTTCAATTATTTCATTACCCTCCGATTCTGAGACTGTTTCAAAACCTTTACACCGTCTTAATTCCTCAATGGTCAATCTGCCTTGATTTATATCAGAATCTTGTTTTGCCTCAAACGGCATTGTCTCTCTTTCTCCCAGTTTTAAATCCAGTCTTTCAGACTGGGATTTTACCAAGATTTTTTTTCGATTAATTCTTCTTTTCTCATCCGTTCCTTCATTTCCCATCATGCACCATCAGCTTTAAACAGTAAAAGACCGTTTACAACGGCCTTTACTAATTCCACATCATTCTCACTTCATTACAAATATAAAAAGGAATCTTTTTTCGATGATAAGTAAAATATACTTATGAAAAACATAGCCTTCTGTTTTTCACAAAGTTAAAACATATTTTAATTATTATCATGATCAAAATATGTACATGAAATAAACAAGTTGAACTATTAATAGAGAATGAAAAATGTAATAAGGAAAATAAAAATTATTTGAAAAGTATCCAGTAAGGAGAGTTCAATTCGTAATTTAACGAGATTGAAAAGTTATGTATGTATTGAAGAATTGAAAAATAATTCTCTTTGAAAGTAAATTAAATGTCTAATAATTTAAAAAAATCACACAACTTGATTTCTTTCGCTTCACAAATTCTAATTATAGTATTTAGACTTATAGTGTAATCTTTATTATATTTTATTTCTCGAACAGTTTTTTCGTCAATATTGTGTTCCCTAGCAAATGAGCTTTGAGATTTGGCTTTTGAAGCCCACTCCACTGCTATGTAATCAACGATTATACGATTCTTATCCTTCATAATTAACAAAGTAACTTTTTAAAGCTTAAAATAATTCGGATTAAAATCCGAATTATAGATTATTTTGTTATATTTGTCACTGAATTAATATATTTGCGATTCTTCATTTAAAAACATATGAAGCATTCGCTTGGAGTCTCGTTTCCGAAAACTGCTAATTTTTAATCACGCGAGATGACTAAGTGTAAATGCTCACGCCTCTAATAATTGGCGTGGGCTCACTTATTCGCGTGAAAAGGTTCTTAGCAGTACCTCGGAAGCGGATATGTTGAGTTCCGCGCCTCTTTTATTTTTAGAGATTCATACTACTTAACCTAAATTCTTAGCACTGCTTTTTATTTTAATTGTCTCGCTTTTAGATTTATTGTCTAACAAATAAACCTACATGCTTATGAATTAAAAAAAGGCAGAATTAAATATAGTATAGATGCACCTTCTTATTTCTAATACTATAAAAAAAAGCCCTCTAACCCGCGATCAAACAAGTTTAGAGAGCTGAATTAATAAAAACTTTCGTTTCAAATTAACTAACCCAAAATTATGAAAACTATTTCATTAAGCAATGGGTTGGTGTCACTTTGGTACCCGTTTATTTTCGGGTTCTATCTCTTTTGCACACCAGCCTTAGCACGGAATACCTTGCAGTCTTCCGTTTCACAACAACAAACACAAATCACCGGTATCGTGACCGATGGTACACTTCCACTTTCCGGAGTCAGTATTTCGGTAAAAAACCAGAAAAATACTGTACTGACCGACTTTGATGGCAAATTTTCCATAACAGTATCATCTGATGCGAATCTTATTTTTACCTATATCGGTTTTAAAACAGTTGAAATTCCTGTTGCCGGGCGTTTGGTAATCAATGTTAAGATGCAACAAGACGCAACAACACTTCAGGAAGTAAAAATCAATGCTGGTTATTATTCTGTAAAAGAAAGCCAGCGTACAGGCAGTATAGCCAAAATCACAACAAAGGATATCGATAAACAGCCCGTGACGAGCGTTCTCTCCGCCATGCAAGGCAGAATGGCTGGAGTCACAATTACCCAAACCACCGGCGTACCCGGAGGTGGATTTGATGTCCAGATAAGAGGAACTAATAGTTTACGAGCTGATGGAAACCAGCCTCTTTACATTATAGATGGTGTTCCTTATGCTTCAAATTCTATATCTAATAATAACATCTCCTCTATTATAATCCCAAGTGCAAACGTTAGCCCTTTAAACACCATCAATCCTTCTGATATTGAAAGTATTGAAGTGCTCAAAGATGCCGATGCCACCGCCATTTACGGATCTCGTGGTGCCAATGGAGTTATACTGATCAGTACCAAAAAAGGCAAAGAGGGAAAAACAAGATTTACCATTAATACCAATACAGCTCTTGGAAATGTAACCCGATTTATGGATTTAATGCATACCGAGGACTACCTGCAAATGCGAAAAGAAGCCTTCGCCAATGATGGAATTGTAAAATATCCCGCAGCTGCATATGATGTAAATGGCACTTGGGATCAAAATCGATATACCGATTGGCAAAAAGTACTCACTGGAGGCACAGCACAAATAAGCGATCTTCAGACATCCATAACCGGCGGATCAGCTCAGACGCAGTTTCTTATCAGCGGTAACTACCACAATGAAACAACCGTTTTCCCCGGTGATTATAAATATAAAAGAGGCGGGGTAAACTTTAATTTAAACCATCAGTCAGCAGATAATACCTTTAAGATAAATTTCACTGCTTCCTACTCTTCCCAAAATAATAATTTACCCGGAACTGACTTTACAAGAGAATCAAGATCACTCCCTCCTAACGCCCCTGCTCTTTATGATGCGAAAGGAAACCTAAATTGGGAAAACGGAACTTTTAATAATCCTTTGCGTAATCTTGAGGCTATTTACAAAGCCAAAACAGGCAATCTTATTGCCAATACAATTTTATCCTATCAAATAATACCCGATTTAGAAATAAAAACAAGTATCGGATTTACGGATCTCCATTATGATGAGACCAGAACCTCACCTTCCACAATATACAATCCTTCACTTGGTCTTGGGAGCGAATCCTCATCACTTTTTATCAATAATAGCACGAGAGAATCATGGATCATAGAACCTCAGATCAACTGGAATAAAAAAATAGGGAAAGGTAAAATTGAGCTTTTAGCCGGAGCTACATTCCAACAGCAAAAAACTGGACAACTGGTTCAGGAAGCAGACGGTTTTACAAGTAACAATCTAATTTACGATTTAGCTTCAGCCGCTTATCTTTATGTATTTACAAATCAGCAGACACAATATAAATATCAGGCATTCTTTGGTCGTGCCAACTTTAGTTGGAAAGAGCGTTACATTGTAAATCTTACAGGTCGCAGGGATGGCTCAAGCCGATTTGGTCCGGGAAATCAATTTGCCAATTTCGGCGCTATTGGAGTGGCTTGGTTATTTTCAAAAGAGCCACTACTAGAGAATAAAATCATAAGTTTTGGAAAGCTCAGAGGTAGTTACGGAACGACCGGAAATGATCAAATTGGAGACTACAACTTTCTGGACACCTATAGTTCTGCCGGTAATAATTATCAAGGGGTAGTTGGTTTGCAGCCCAACCGTTTATATAATCCCAATTTTGGATGGGAAACCAATAGAAAAATTGAAATAGCATTAGAATTAGGCTTTCTTCAGGATCGCATTTTTCTAACCACTGCCTATTACCGCAACCGGTCTTCCAATCAATTAGTAGGCGTTCCATTACCGGGCACAACAGGATTCAATTCGATCTTAGCAAATCTAAATGCAACAGTAGAAAATACAGGGCTTGAGGCTACCCTTAGAACTGTGAACATTCAGAAACCAAATTTCAAATGGATAACCAATCTAAATTTAACTGTTCCGAAAAATAAATTGATTGCTTTTCCACAATTAGAGAACTCAACCTATGTTAATCAGTATGTAATTGGAAAATCCATTAACATTCAAAAGGTGTACAACTATACAGGTCTTAATAACCAAACCGGAATCTATCAATTTGAAGATATCAATAAAGACGGAAAAATTTCGTTTCCGGATGACAAGCAGGCTATCAAAGATTTCAGTCCAAAATATTATGGTGGATTGCAAAATCAGTTCAACTTTAAAAGATGGCAGCTTGATTTTTTATTCCAATACGTTAAACAGGAAAATTGGAATTCCATAAACATGCTGGGACTGCCCGGTGGCATGGCTAATAAAACGATTGAAGTCTTAAACCGCTGGCAGAACCCGGGAGATTCAGGTCCTTATCAAATGTACAGTTCGGGAACAAACTCTCCGGTAGTAAGTACCAATAGTTGGTATACAACCAGCACTGCAGCCATAACTGACGCATCTTATCTCAGGCTTAAAAACATTTCAATATCCTATGATCTCCCCCAGAACAGCCTAAAAAACATGAAATGCCGTATCTCGCTTCAAGGTCAGAATATACTAACATTCACTTCTTATAAAGGAGCCGACCCTGAGTTTATTGCATCAGGTTTTTTACCTCCGCTGAAAATATATGCGCTGGGAATTCAACTTAGTTTTTAACACTAAAAAAACGATCATGAAAAATCATGTACAACAATTAAAAATTCATTTTTTTAAAGATAAAAAAATGAATTTATCCTATAACTTCATTTCTCTGAGCGTGTTTTGCTTGCTAATCTACGGCTGTGATAGTTTTGTAGAAGTAGACTTACCTACTTCTCAATTAACAGGAAACACCATCTTTGACGATAAAAATACAGCCAATGCAGCGCTGGCAAATATTTATGCCCAGATAAGAGATAACGGACTTATGACCGGAAAATCAAACGGTATATCCAATCTGTTAGGAAATTACAGCGACGAATTAACTTTTTATGGTACAGATGCCAATTCTGCCAAAGATTTTTATAACAATGCCATTATACCATCCAATACCACCGTTACAGGATGGTGGAATAATAGCTATAAACAAATATATGCCACTAATGCCATTATTGAAGGAGTTTCCAATACTACAAAACTGGCAGAATCAGACAAAAATCAATTATTGGGTGAAGCTCTTTTTACCCGGGCTCTGCTTCATTTTTATCTGGTAAATCTCTTTGACAATATTCCTTATATAACCACAACTTCCTACCAGACAAATGCTGTTGCTTCCAGAAAACCAGTCCCTGAGGTATATGCTGATATCATCACTGATTTGCAAAAAGCA
>Ga0247738_10000512_pt1 | contig 14767 bp, 12 predicted proteins | sample UWRJL013104B2_FD_180936 | JGI IMG/M metagenome (GOLD analysis project Ga0247738, IMG submission 180936) | Plant litter microbial communities from Arlington Agricultural Research Station in Wisconsin, United States - UWRJ-L013-104B-2 | ecosystem: Environmental > Terrestrial > Plant litter >...
GCCACCCAGTTCGGTCTGCGCCTCGTCGCTCAGCGCCCGGGACTGGTACCACTCACCTTCGACGGCGACGGCTGGGCGCCTTACGCCGGGCTGGCCGGGCTGGCGCTGCCGGTGCGCATCGAAACCGGCGAGAAAAAAGGCCGCATGGCTTTCCTGGAAGACCTGCTGTTCACCCACCGGGGCCTCTCCGGTCCGGCGGTGCTGCAGATCTCCAGCTACTGGCAGGACGGCACACCGATCCGCCTGAACCTGGCGCCCGAGACCGAACTGCCCGCCGCCCTGGCGCGTGCCAAGGCCACTTCGCGCAAGCTGCTGGCCAACGAACTCGCCAGCCTGGTGCCCAGTCGCCTGGCAGAGGCCTGGGTGCAGCAGGACGCCGACTGGCAGCGCCCGGTGGCCGAAGCCACCGACAAGGCCCTGGCCCGCCTGGCCGAGCGTCTTTCCCGCTGGGAAATCACGCCCACCGGCACGGAGGGCTACCGAAAAGCCGAGGTCACGCTGGGCGGCGTGGACACCCGGGACCTGTCGTCCCAGACCCTGGAATCGACGCAGCCAGGCCTGTATTTCATCGGCGAAGTCGTGGACGTGACCGGCTGGTTGGGCGGCTACAACTTCCAGTGGGCCTGGGCCAGCGCCCACGCCTGCGCACAGGCGCTGTAGCCAACTGGCGTGAAAGGGCTATAATCCAGGGCTTTGCTGGCAAATCCCCGTCGGCCAATACTAGTTAATGACGGGACATTTTGCGGAAACGACGCCCGGGCCCGATCTTCCCGTTCATCCTCTTTCCGCGCATTCTGGATATCTTTCGCCAATGACGACCATCCGTGTAAAAGACAACGAGCCCTTTGACGTCGCCCTGCGCCGTTTCAAACGCACCATCGAAAAGCTCGGCCTGCTGACCGATCTGCGCGCCCGCGAGTTCTACGAAAAGCCCACCGCCGAGCGCAAGCGCAAGAAGGCCGCCGCCGTCAAGCGCCACTACAAGCGTGTGCGCTCGATGCAGCTGCCCAAGAAGCTGTACTGAGCACGAGCCACCGGGCCCCGCCCGGTCGCGCAAAAGCCCGCTGGAGGACGCTCAGGCGGGCTTTTTTGTTTCCGATCCCTCTCGACCCATTCCCAGGAGCCCTCCATGAGCCTGAAAGAACAGATCACCGAAGACATGAAAGCTGCCATGCGCGCCAAGGACAGCGAGCGCCTTGGCACCATCCGCCTGCTCACCGCAGCGATGAAGCAGAAGGAAGTCGACGAGCGCGTGGAGCTGGACGACACCATGGTCATCGCCATCGTGGACAAGCTGGTCAAGCAGCGCAAGGACAGCATCGAAGCCTTCACCAAGGCCGCGCGCCAGGACCTGGTGGACAAGGAAGCCGCCGAGATGGCCGTGCTGCAGGGCTACCTGCCCGCACGGCTGTCGGCCGATGAAGTGGCCGCCGAGGTGAAGGCCATCGTGGCCGAGCTGGGCGCCAAGGGCCCGGGCGACATGGGCAAGGTCATGGGCGCGGTGAAATCGCGCCTGGCCGGCAAGGCCGACATGGGCCAGGTATCGGCCGCCGTGAAAGCGGCGCTGGCGGGCTAGGACAGAATCATCGCGGTGCCCGCCACGGCGAGCACCGCGCCCAGCCAGGCGCCCAAGGCGGGTCGCCGACGGTAGACCATCCACAGCAGCGGCAGGATCAGGATGGGGGTCACCGATGACAGCACCGCCACCAGGCCGGCCTGCCCTTCGCGCATCGCCGCAAGGATCAATGTCATGCCCAGCGCCATGGCAACAGCGGCGCTCAGGAAGATCAGGCCGGCGTCCCGCCAGCGCATTGGCTCTTTCGCTCGCGCGCCCGACCAGCCCACCCCCAGCAGCACCCCGTGCGCCAGCAGCGCCATGCTCATGCGCATGGCGCTCGCCGCCACCGCATCGATGCCGGTGGTCATGAGCGGCTTGAGCATCAGCGTGGCGACCGACTGGCACAGCGCCGCCACCAGGCCCAGCGCCACGCCCACCAGGAGCGGCCCGCGCGTCTGCTCCCAGCCATGCACTTCATCGCCCCGCCTGCCCCACAGGATGGCCAGCATCACACCCCCTACCAGCAGGCCGCTGCCCAGCAAGGCCCAGCCCCAGAGCACTTCGCCCAGGAAGGCCCAGGCCAGCACGGCCGAGAACAGCGCATGGCAGGCAAACAGCACGCCCGAGCGGCGTGGCCCGAGGCGGTTCATGCAGCCAAAGAGCGCGGTGTCGCCGATGAAGATGCCGATCAGGCCCGACACCGCCAGCAGGCCGATGGCAGGCCCATCCAGGCTGCGCCAGCCGCCCCCGAATAGGGCCAGGCCCCACAGCAAGCCGCTGGCGAACAGCATGCGCCAACGGCTGAACGCAAACGCCCCCAGCCGTTGGGCCGGGGGCGCTGAAAACAGACTGGATACCGCCCAGCAAGCCGCCGCCAGCAGGGCCAGGGCTTCAGGGCGCATCCAACATCAGCTTCCGGCCACTTTCATCCGGTTGATCAAGATCGAGCCGGTGGTCTTCGCGCCGTAGTTGTAGGCGTCGGCACCGATGCCCTCGATACCCAGCAGCATGTCCTTGAGGTTGCCTGCGATGGTGATTTCGTGCACCGGGTAAGCAATCTCGCCGTTTTCCACCCAGTAGCCCGAGGCGCCGCGCGAATAGTCGCCGGTCACGTAGTTCACGCCCTGGCCCATGAGCTCGGTGACGAACAGGCCACGGCCAAGCTTCTTGAGCATGGCACGCAGGTCGTCGCCGGGCTGCGTGAGCCGGCTGGTGAGCGTGAGGTTGTGCGAGCCGCCGGCGTTGCCGGTGGTGCGCATGCCCAGCTTGCGCGCCGAGTAGGTGGAGAGAAAGTAGCCTTGCACCCGCCCCGCAGAGAGCACCTTGCGCTTGGCCGTGCGCACGCCCTCGTCGTCGAAGGGCGCGCTGCCTTTGCCGTTGCGCACGTGCGGCTCTTCCAGAATGTCCAGGTGTTTGGCCGTCACGCGCTTGCCCAGGCTGTCGTGCAGGAAGGTGGTGTTGCGGTACAGCGCGCCACCGCTGGTGGCCTGCACGTAGCTCCCCAGCAGGCCGGCCGCCAGGGGCGACTCGAACAGCACCGGGCATTCGGTGGTGGCGATCTTGCGGCCGTTCAGGCGCGCCAGCGTGCGTTCGGCAGCGTAGCGCCCCACCGCTTCGGGCGAGGCCAGCTCGTTGGGCGAACGCATCGAGCTGTACCAGTAGTCGCGCTGCATGTTCGCGCCTTTACCGGCGATTGGCGCCACCGACAAGCTGTGGCGCGAACTGGCGTAACCGCCACTGAAGATGCCGGGCTTGCCGCGCTCGCCGCCGCGCAGGTGCGCGGTGAAGAAATGCGACTGCTGGGCCGAGACGCCGGCGCCCTCGCTGTTGTTGATCTTTTTGCTGGTGGCGAACGCCGCTGCCTCGCAGGCCAGGGCAATGCGTGCGGCCTCTTCCGAGTCCAGCGACCAGGGGTGGAACAGGTCCAGGTCGGGGTAGCTGTCAGCGACGTCCTGGGCGTCGGGCAGGCCGGCCACGGGGTCTTCTGCGGTGAAACGGGCGATGTCGTAGGCGGCCTGCACCGTCTGGCGCACCGCAGCAGCGGAAAAGTCGGAGGTGGAGGCATTGCCGCGCTTCTGCCCCAGGTAGACCGTGACACCCAGGGACTTGTCGCGGTTGCGTTCCACGTTTTCCAGCTCGCCCTTGCGCACCGAAACGCTCAGGCCAGCGCCCTCGGAGACCTCGGCCGCCGCATCGACAGCACCGAGCTGTTTCGCGTGGCCCAGGGCCAGATCAACCAGTTCCTCGAACTGGCTGCGGGCGTACTGGAAACCGGAAAGGGGAGAACGGGAGGCGGCCGCAGGGGCTTGGGAGGGGTTTTTCATGTCGACGGCTATGATACTTGCCGCCCCTTCCGGCCGCTGCCGTCCGTGCAGAAGCCCATTCAACGATCCACATGTCCCGCAAACCCACCAAAGGCTATTTCGTTCGTGGCCAGTTCGTCGCCCTCGGCAGCGAGCTGGACCTGGAGCTCAAGCGCGAGCTCAAGGGCGATACCGAAATGAGCAAGACCGACCTGAAACGGGAGAGCGACCGCCTCCAGGCACTCGGCGAGAACCTGCTCACGCTGCGCGCCGACCTGACGCAGAAGCTGGACCTGTCGGAAAAGCTGCTCGACGCAGTGGCCGAGGCCAAACGCATCACCAACTTTGAAGGCCGCCGCCGCCAGATGCAGTTCATCGGCAAGCTGATGCGCGCCCTGGACGAGGAAACGATTGCCTCGGTGGAAGCCGCGCTCGACGAACAGAACAAGGGCTCGGCCAAAGGCACGCTCTCGCTGCACCTGGCCGAACAATGGCGCGACCGCCTGATTGCCGACGACGACGCACTCACCCAATGGCTGCAGCTGGATGCCGGCGCCGAGGTGCAACACCTGCGCGCCCTGATCCGCCAGGCGCGCAAGGATGCGCAGGCCACGCAGGCGCAGGAGCGCCCCGGCGAGGCCGTGCGCCACGGCAAGGCCTATCGCGAGATCTTCCAGATCGTCAAGGCCACGCTGAACCAGGGCGACGAAGATGGCGCCCCTTCCGACGAAGACCAGCCATGAGCGAGACCACACCTGCCCCCGCCGACACGGTGCGCATCGGCATCGTGTCCATCAGCGACCGCGCCAGCACCGGCGTCTATGAAGACAAGGGCCTGCCCGCACTTCAGGAGTGGCTCACGCGAGCCCTCAAGAACCCGATTGCGTTTGAGCCGCGCCTGATCCCCGACGAACAGGCGCGCATCAGCGCCACCCTGATCGAACTGGTGGACGCGGGCTGCTCGCTGGTGCTCACCACAGGGGGCACCGGCCCGGCGCTGCGCGATGTGACGCCCGAGGCCACGCTGGCCGTGGCGCACAAGGAGATGCCGGGTTTTGGCGAGCAGATGCGCCAGATCAGCCTGGCCTTCGTGCCCACCGCCATCCTCTCGCGCCAGGTGGCCGTGGTGCGCGGCCAGAGCCTGATCATCAACCTGCCCGGCCAGCCCAAGGCCATTGCCGAGACGCTCGAGGGCCTGAAGAACACCGACGGCACGCAGCGCATCAACGGTATCTTTGCCGCTGTGCCCTACTGCATCGACCTGATCGGCGGCCCCTATCTTGAAACGCACGACGAGGTCTGCAAGGCCTTTCGCCCGAAGTCCGCCGTGCGCCCTGCCCGCTAACCTTTCACGTTCAAGCGACCCGCCATGAAGATCACCAAAGACACCATCGTCACCCTCACCTTCCGCGCCGTTGACGCCAAGGGCAAAGTGCTCGAAGACGGCAAGGAACCCCGCGCCTACCTGCACGGCGGTTACGGCAACACGCTGCCGGGCGTCGAGATGGCCCTGGAGGGCCAGGAAAAAGGCTTCAACACCACCATCAAGCTGCTGCCCTCGCTGGCCTTTGGCGAGCGCGATGAAAGCCTGGTGACCTCGATCCCGAAGAAGGACTTCCCGCCCGGCGTGAAGGTGGGCGGCCAGCTTGAAGGCAGCGATGCCGAAGGCAACCGCCAGATCTTCACCGTGACCAAGATCAAGGGCGACACCGTGATGCTCGACGGCAACCACCCGCTGGCCGGCCAGGACCTGACGTTCACGTTGAACGTGGTCGACGTGAAAGCGGCCTCAGCCGAAGAGATCGCTCACGGCCACGCGCACGGCGCACACGGCCATCATCACTGATCTCCCCCGCGCCGCACTTGCGGCGCGTCACCCCCTCAAGGGGGCAGCGTCTGCGGCCCGGCAAAGCCGGTTCCGCAACGCGGCTGGATGGACAACCTCTCCGGCGGGACGTGTCTGATCCAGAGATGCCGTGGAACTGGCTTTGCCAGGCCACAGGCATCGCCCCCTTGAGGGGGTGACGGCCCGAGCATCGGGCCGTCGCAGGGGTGGGGTTATTTCCCCACGAGCTGATTGAGCTTTTCCGCCTCGAAACACTCTTCGCGCGCCGCGTCCTGCGGCACACAGTCGCGCTTTTTCGTCTCCGCCAGGGTCTCGATCGCCTGCCACAGCAGCGCAATCTGGTGCTCCTGCCCGGCGGCGTTGTCGATCAGGCCGCGCATCGCCTGTGACAAGGGGTCGTCTTCCTGCGTGATGCCGTAGGCATTGAACTTCTGCCCCTGCTCGGCCACATCGGCGCTCTCGCCGGTCTTGCTCAGGATGATGCGGGCCGGAATGCCCACCGCCGTCGCGCCCGCAGGCACCGGCTTGATCACCACCGCGTTGCTGCCGATCTTGGCGCCGTCCCCCACCAGGAAACCACCCAGCACCTTGGCGCCCGCACTCACCACCACATCGCGGCCCAGCGTGGGATGGCGCTTGGTGCCCTTGTAGAGTGAGGTGCCGCCCAAGGTCACGCCCTGGTAAATCGTGCAGCCGTCCCCGATCTCGGCGGTCTCGCCCACCACCACGCCCATGGCGTGGTCGAAGAACACCCGCTCGCCCAGCTTGGCGCCGGGGTGGATCTCGATGCCTGTGAACCAGCGCGAGATGTGCGAGATGAAGCGTCCCAGCCACTTGAAGCCATGGGTCCAGCACCAGTGCGCCGGGCGGTGCAGCCAGACGGCGTGCAGACCGGGGTAGCAGGTGATCACCTCCCAGGTGCTGCGCGCGGCCGGGTCGCGGTCAAGCACACACTGGATGTCGGAGCGGATGCGGTCGAACATAAGGCGGCAGTCTATCGCTTCGCCTTGTTGGCGGCTTGCAGCATGGCCTTGGCGACACCTCGAAGAATGTGGATTTCCTCGTCGCTCGGCGCGGCACGGTTGAAAAGCTGGTTGAGGCGCGGCATCAGCTTCTTGGGTGCGTCGGGGTCAAGGAAATCCACCGCCACCAACGCACGCTCCAGGTGCTCCAGCATGCCGGCCAGGGCCTGGGCATCGGCCTGGGGCCGCTCGGCCACCACCGCCGGCGCCTCGAAACCACCGAGCGCCTGGCGCCAGTCGTAGGCGATCAACTGCACCGCCGCCGCAAGGTTGAGCGAGCCGAACGTCGGCGCGGTCGGGATGCTCAGCGCCACGTGGCAGCGGTACACGTCTTCATTGCGCATGCCGAAACGTTCGGATCCGAACAGGAAGGCCACCCCTTGCGGGGGATCGCCCGCGCCCAGCAGCCCGGCGAAGTGCTCGCGCGGTGCACGCGTGGGTGGACCGAAGTCGCGAGGGGTCATGGCGGTGGCGCAAAGGTGGCTCATGCCCTCAAGCGCCTCCTCCAGCGTGTCCACGATGCGCGCCTTGGCCAGCACGTCGTTCGCACCACTGGCGCGCTGGATGGTTTCCTCGCGGCGCAGCACGTTGGCCCAGCGCGGTTGCACCAGCACAAGGTCATCGAAACCCATGACTTTCATGGCGCGGGCGACGCCGCCGACATTGCCGGCGTGGCTGGTCTGGATCAGGACAAAACGGGTGCGCATGCGAAAAAGGGCGGGGACGGTAAAATCCCGGGTATTGTCGCCGCCCGCATCGCCGGGCTGCGTCACCCGCTCTTCCACCACTGCCGCGCCCTCCCCTGCGGAGCGCGCCGAGGTTCACAATTCATGTCGTCCACACTCCACCCCATGCTCAACGTGGCCATCAAGGCCGCACGCACCGCTGGTACCCTCATCAACCGCGCCGCACTGGACGTGGAGTCGGTCCGGGTCTCCGTCAAACAGACCAACGACTTCGTGACCGAAGTCGATCAGGCCGCCGAGGCCGCGATCATTGACACCCTGCTCACCGCCTACCCCGATCACGCCATCTGGGCCGAGGAATCGGGCCAGCGCCCGGGCCGGCACGGCGGTGCAGACCATGTCTGGATCATCGACCCGCTGGACGGCACCACCAACTTCATTCACGGTTTTCCGGTCTACTGCGTGAGCATCGCGCTCATGGTGGGCAACCGGCTTGAACAGGCCGTCATCTACGACCCTTCGCGCAACGACCTCTTCTGCGCCACGCGCGGGCGCGGCGCCTACATGAACGACCGCCGCATCCGGGTTGCCAAGCGCACCACGCTGCGCGACTGCCTGCTCTCCACCGGCTTCCCGTTCCGCCCGGGCGACTCCTTCCAGACCTACCTGCAGATGTTCGGCGACGTGATGCCGCGTGTGGCCGGCGTGCGCCGCCCCGGCTCGGCCGCGCTCGACCTCGCCTACGTGGCCGCAGGCTTCACCGACGGCTTCTTCGAAATGGGCCTCTCCCCCTGGGACGTCGCGGCCGGTGCGTTGCTGGTCACCGAAGCCGGCGGGCTGGTGGGCAACTTCACCGGTGAGTCCGACTTCCTCGAACAAAAGGAATGCCTGGCCGCCAACCCCAAGATCTACGGACAGCTGGTGGGCCTGACCGGCAAGTACAGCAAGTTCGCGAGTGCGGGCGACAAGGCGGCGGTGCGCCAGGCACGCAAGACGGCAGCCCAGGCGCCCGAGAGCACCGCTGACGCGGCCCCGGCCGATAACGACGCCCCCGACGCCGCGAACTGACGCGGCGCGCGCGAAGGCGTCAGCCCAGCGGGAGGCGCAGCCAGAAGGTCGCGCCCTCGCCGGGCGCGGATTCGGCCCAGACACGCCCCCCATGGCGCTCGACGATCCGCGCCACAATCGCCAACCCCACGCCCATGCCGGGCACGTTGCTGCCCGCGTGCAGGCGCTGGAAGAGGCCAAACAGCTTGTCGGCATGCGCCATGTCGAAGCCCATGCCGTTGTCGCGCACGAAATACGCGCGCTGGCCCGAATCGAACCCCACCATCAGCTCGGGTTGAGCAAGGTGGCGCGAGTACTTGAGCCCGTTGTCGATCAGGTTGGAGAACACCTGGCGCAACAAGGTGGCATCGCCCATCGCCTGCGGCATGGCCTGGATGTCGATGCGCGCGTGGTTGGTCTGCGGCGAGAGCGTTTCCACCACCGACTGCGCCAGCGCAACCATGTCCACCGGCACGGGTTCGAGGTCCACGCGCACCACGCGCAGCAGTTCCAGCATGTCGGTGATCATCTGGCCCATGTTGCGCGATGAGCGCGCGATGCGCTCGAACATGTCGCGCCCGGTCGGACTCAGGCGATCGGCCTCATCCTCCAGCACGATGGACGCGAAGCCGTTGACCGAACGCAGCGGCGCGCGCAGGTCGTGCGCGATGGAGTACGAGATGGCCTCCATGTCGCGCATGGAGCGCTCCAGCTCGGCCGTGCGCGCGCCCACCCGTTGCTCCAGGCTGGCGTTGAGCGCCTTCACCTGTTCCTGCGCGGCCACGCGCTCGGTGATGTCCAGGTGCGTACCCGACATGAACGTGGCGCGGTCCTGCGCATCGCGCTTATGCACCCGGCCGCGCGTGTTGACCCAGATCCAGTGGCCCGCCTTGTGGCGCATGCGGATGTCGCACTCGTAGTACGGCAGGATGCCCGCGATGTGCTGGTCGCGGATCTCGTCGGCCCGTTTCAGGTCGTCGGGATGCACCAGCGCTTCCCAAGTCTCGGCGCGCATCGGCTGCAGCTCGCGCAGGGTGTAGCCCAGCATCTCGGCCCAGCGTTCGTTGACCGTGAGCACGTTGTCAGGGATGTTGTTTTCCCAGATGCCCGGCCGCGTCGCCTCCAGCACCCAGGCCAGGCGCTGGCGCTGCTCGCGCAGGGCCTCCTGGGCCTGCATGTAGGAACTCACGTCGGTGAAGGTGCGCACCAGCCCGCCATCGGGCAGCATGCGGGTGCGCATCTCCAGCGTGCGGCCGTCGCGCGTCTTGCGCCAGTACTTCTCCGGCGAAGGCACCTGCGGCCCGTGCACGATGTGGCTGTGCGCGATCGGGTCCACCCAGGCCAGCCCGGGACCGAAGTCGCCCCGTTCGGTCTGGAAACGCCGCACCTGGTCCATGGTGGGCTGCCCCTGCAGCAAGGCCTCGGGCAAGTCCAGCATGTCGAGCAGGCGGTGGTTGTAGGCTGTGATGCGGTTCTCCGCATCCACCCGGCACAGGCCCTGCTCGATGCTCTCCAGCGTGGCCTGCAGGTCCAGGCTCTTCTCGGTCAGCAGCTCGCTGGTGATCTCCAGCTGCTCGCGTGTGCGGCGCCGCTCGATGTGGCCGCGCCAGGCCAGCACCAGCTGGCGCACCGCGCCCAGCAGGGGCTGCAGGAACTCGATGTCGTCTTCGCTGTAGCCACCCGGCTGGTTGGCCAGGCCGACCATGGCCACGAGCCGATCGCCCACGGCCAGGGGCACGCACAGGAAGGCGTCCATGCGCGGATGCCCACTCGGCAGTCCCCCAGCGTGCGGGTGGCTTGCCGGCTGGTTGGCGATCAAGGGCTCGCCGGAGAGCATGGCGTGCCCGAACAGGGTGTCCAGGTTGCGAAACGCCATGCCCGCCTCCGCCTGGCTGGCGTGCATGAGCCGGGACGCCTCGTCCCAGGCGATGTTGGTGATCGCGCTGGTGCGCAGGTAGGGGGCGCCTGCGTCGCTGTAAAGCACCTCGCCCACGAAGCCATAAGCGCTGCCGGTGACCGAGAGGAAGGCCTGCAGCAGCCCCTCGAAAGCCTTGCGCTTGTCCTCGGCTTCGATGAACACCGACTGGGCCAGGCGCACCGCCTCGATCATGCGGTGCTGCCGCTCCAGCTTCTGCGTGGCCAGCCGCGCCTCGGTCACATCCGTGGAGAACCCATGCCAGACCACCGAGCCATCGGCCTCGCGCTGGGGCACCGCCTCCACATGGTGCCAGCGTGTTCCAGCTTTGGGCAGGCACACGCGGTAAGTCTGGCGCCACGAAGTCAGATGCCGCGCAGATGCGGCCAACGAGGCGATCAACTCCGCGCGGTCATCGGGATGCACCCGCTGGAACAGGACGCCCGCATCCTGTTCCAGATCGGCGGGTTCGATTTCGAGCATGGTGCGAACCACGTCGTTCACGTACGAGATCACGCTCTTGCCATCTGGCCGCAAGCGCGCCTGGTACATCATGCCCGGCACCCGGGCCGCGATGTTCTGCAACAGCTTGAGTTGCTCGGCCAGGCGCTCGCTGGCCTCGCGCTCGGCCGTGATGTCCTGCACCACGCCGAAATCGGTCTGGGGGTTGCCGTCCACGGTGGTCTGGCCGATGCGGGTGCGAAACCAGCGCTGCTGGCCATCGGGCAAGCGCCAGCGGAATTCAACCTCGCGCCCGTCCATCGCCTCGCGGGCGGCCTGCCAGGCCGGCCGGTCGTCCGGGTGAATGCCCGCGCGGCCGTCGGCTCGGGGAATCAGGCCGCGGGGTTCCAGGCCGGCGATCTCGAACAGCCCGAGCGACCACACCACGCTGTCCGAGTGCTGGGCGTTGGTCCAATGGCCCACACGCGCCAGCTTCTCGATCGCGGTGTGCAGCTCCACTTGCTGCTGCAACCCGAGGTTCGCCTCGCGCAAGGCCTCTTCGGATTGCCGGCGCGCTTCTGCGGCCTCGAACTCGCGGGTGGCTTCGGTCATGTAGACCAACGCCAAGGGTTCTGGCAGCACATCCATCACCGTGCAGTGCAGTCGGACGCGGTGCATCTGGCCATCGCGAAGGCGCAGGTGCTGCACGGTCTCGCCAGAAGGCAGCTTGTGCACGAAACGCGCGCGTTCGTCGGCGCTCGACCAATGCCCAAGCTCCACGGTCGTGCGGCCGATCACCTCCTCGCGGCGCGAGCCGGTGAGCGCCAGCCAGGCATCGTTGACCGCCAGCAGGCAACCGTCGCTCAAACGCGATACGGAAGCGGCCAGCGGCGAGGCCATGAACAAAGCCTCGAAAGGCAGGTCAGAACCCGGCGGCAAGGGATTGGCTGCGCGCCCGACGGAGGGCTGGGGTTCGGGAACAGCTTCGGCCATGCGCGCTCGTGGAAGAATTGAGAGGACGGGAACCAGGCCCAAATTGTGCCGGACAGTTCGGCCCTCAGTGCGTGAAATTGGCCTGCTAAAGTGGGTGGCTGTTCACAACGATGCGCTCAGGAGACCGTCCGTCATGCCGACGACCGCACGTCCAGCCCCGGCCAAACGGGGAGGCCTTTCATGAGGCCCACCTCGCTGCGCCAGCAGCTCACGCGCGCAGCCATGCTCACCACGTTGCTGGCGATCCTGCTGAGCGCTGGCGCCTTGCTCACCTACGAACTGATGGTGTACCGTCGCGTCGGCATCGCCGACATGCGCACCCAGGCCGATCTGATCGCGCGCTCCACCGCTCCCGCACTGGCGTCCCGCGACGCGCAGGCCGCGTGGGAAAGCCTCTACCTGTTGCGCCAGCAGCCTCAAATCCGGGCCGCTGCGGTGTACGGCCGCGACGGCGCGCTCGTCGCCTCACACACCACCACCCCGAAAAATGAGCTGCATGCCCGCATCCCGCTGGCATCAGACGCCTGGGGGCCGCGCTTCAGCGGCTCGACGCTGGAGATGGTCCGTCCGATCGAGCACAACGGCGCCCGCATCGGCATGCTGTACCTCAAGGCCGAACACGGCGTGTGGCAGCGCTTCGTTGACTTCGCACTGATCGTGCTCGCGGTCAGCGCGGTGAGCCTGGGCGCTGCCTTCTACCTGTTCGTGCACCTGCAGCGCCGCATCACCGCGCCATTGGAAAAAATGACCTCGGTGGCGCGCGACGTGATCGGCAGCCACGACTGGTCACTGCGGGCACCGGCCACCGACTACAAAGACCTGGACGTGCTCGTCAACGCCTTCAACCGAATGCTCTCCGAATGCGAGACGCGCACCACCGAACTCGAACGTGAGATGGTGACGCGCCAAGGCATCGAACGCGAACTGCGCCAGGCCGACCGCCAGAAGGACACCTTCCTCGCCACCCTCGCCCACGAGCTGCGCAACCCCCTCTCGCCCATGACGAGCGCCGTGGCCCTGCTTCAGATGCCGCAGGTGTCCCCGCAGGCTCGGGACAAGGCCCTGGTGGTGCTCGAACGTCAGCTGCAGCACATCGTGCGACTGGTCAACGACCTGCTGGATGCCTCACGGGTCACCACAGGAAAACTGTCGCTCGACATGGCCCCGGTGAACATCGGGGAGCTGCTGCACACCGCCACCGAAGGCGCTCAGACACTGGCCCAACAGCAAGGCCTTCAGCTGACGCTGCACCTGCCGGCCGATGCGCTGTACGTCAACGGCGACGCGGTCCGGCTGACGCAGGTGTTCTCCAATCTGCTGAACAACGCTTGCCGCTACACGCCGCACGGCGGCCGCGTGGACCTGACGTTGACCTCCGAGGCATCCTGGGTGGAAGTGGCCGTGGTGGACAACGGCATTGGCGTGGAGCCGGCCATGCAGGAACGCATTTTCGAGCTGTTCGAGCAGGCGAACCAGTCCATGCAGCGCGGCAGCGCCGGCCTGGGCGTGGGGCTGACGCTCTCGCGCCAGATCATCCAGTTGCACCACGGCTTGCTGTCCATGCACAGCGAGGGCCTGCATCGCGGCTCGTGCTTCACCGTGCGGCTGCCACGCCTGCACCCCGAACCCCGACAAGCCGAAACGACGCGCGGGGCCGCCACGCCCACAGCCCCCCTGCGTCCGCTCCGAATCCTGATCGCCGACGACAACGTCGATCTGACGATCAGCCTGTCGGCCGTGCTGTCTTCGCATGGGCACCACGTCGAGGTCGTGCACGACGGCGAGGCGGCAGTGCGTGCGGCGCGCGCGCAGGTGCCCGACATCGCATTGCTGGACATCGGCATGCCCGGCCTCGACGGGTATCAGGCGGCGCGGGCCCTGCGCGACGATGCTCGAACCCAGGGCATTCATCTCGTGGCCATCACGGGCTGGGGCAGAGACGCCGACCGCGAGGCGGCGCGCCAGGCCGGCTTTGACCAGCACCTGCTCAAACCTGTGAACCCCGAGCACCTCCTGCGGCTGCTGAGCGAGGCGCACGAGGCATTTCGCGCACCACCTCCCGTCTGAAAACCGGTCAGGCCGAGACGGCCAGGCCGTCGTGGCGCTTGCGCCGGCCTACCGCTTCGATGCGCAGCATCTGGCGGTATTTGGTGACCGTGCGCCGCGCCACCGTGAGGCCCTGCTTGGCGAGCTGCCGTGTGATCTCCGCGTCGGACAGTGGCCGATCGGTCGATTCGGCTTCGATGATGTCCTGGATCAACCCACGGATTGCGGTGCCCGAACACGCCTTGCCATTGGCGCTCACCATCGCGCGGGAAAAGAAGTGCTTGAGCTCGTAAACGCCGGTGGGCGTGGCCATGTATTTGTTGTTGGTCACGCGCGAAACCGTGGATTCGTGAATGCCGACCTCGTCAGCAATCTCGCGCAGGCCCAGCGGCTTCATGGCCATGCTGCCGTACTCGAAGAAGTGGCGCTGACGGCGCACAATGGCCTGCGACACATCAAGAATGGTCGAGAAGCGCTGCTCGACGTTGCGCATCGTCCAGCGCGCTTCCTGCAGGTGCGCGCCCATCTCGGCGTTCTCGGCGCACCGGTGGCGCTGGAACAGCTGCGCATACACCTCGTTGAGCCGCACCTTGGGCACGACCGCCGCGTTCAGCCTCACGTTCCAGGCCCCTCGGTCCTTCTTCACGATCACGTCGGGCACGATGTAGTTCACCCGCGAGGAGCTCAGACGCCAGCCCGGCCGCGGGTCGAGGTGGCGAATGCGGTCGCACACCGCCTCGATCTCGCCAGCCGTGGCGCCGAGCGCCCGGGCCATTGCAGGCACATCCCGCGCCGCCAGGCTGTCCATGTGATCGTGCACGATCGTGCGCGCCAGCGCGCGCAGGTTGGGGCATTCAATCTCGCCAAGCTGAAGGCTGAGGCATTCCGCCACATCGCGGGCGGCCACACC
>Ga0247738_10000513_pt1 | contig 14740 bp, 12 predicted proteins | sample UWRJL013104B2_FD_180936 | JGI IMG/M metagenome (GOLD analysis project Ga0247738, IMG submission 180936) | Plant litter microbial communities from Arlington Agricultural Research Station in Wisconsin, United States - UWRJ-L013-104B-2 | ecosystem: Environmental > Terrestrial > Plant litter >...
GTGTCGCGCGCGACGCAAGTCAGTTCTTCGATGTGGATCGTCGTGTAGCGGTCTTCCTGGACGACGCGCTCGGAGATGAGGATCGAGTCCTCGAAGTTGTAGCCGTTCCACGGCATGAACGCGACGAGCATGTTCTGGCCGAGGGCCAGCTCGCCCAGATCGGTCGACGGCCCGTCGGCGAGCACGTCGCCGATCTCGACCTTGTCGCCGACCCGCACGAGCGGACGCTGGTTGAGGTTCGTGTTCTGGTTCGAGCGCGTGTACTTCGTCAACGGATAGATGTCGACGCCGGCGTCGTTCTCGCCGATTTCACTCTCGTGAACGCGCACCACGATGCGCGCGGCATCGACCTGGTCGATCTCGCCGCCGCGGCGTGCGGCGACGATCACGCCGGAGTCACGCGCCACCGCGCGCTCGATACCGGTACCGACGACCGGCGTCTGCGCGCGCAAGGTCGGCACGGCCTGGCGCTGCATGTTCGCGCCCATCAGCGCGCGGTTGGCATCGTCGTGCTCGAGGAATGGCACGAGCGCGGCCGCGACCGATACGGTCTGCATCGGCGAGACGTCCATGTACTCGATGTCGCTGGACGGACGCAGCTCCGATTCACCATGCGAACGACAGGACACGAAGTCCTCGACGAAGCTGCCGTCCTTCTTGAGCGGCGAGTTGGCCTGCGCGATGACGTGGTCGCCCTCGTCGATCGCCGACAGGAACTCGACGTCGTTGGTGATCTTGCCGGCCACCACCTTGCGGTACGGCGTTTCGAGGAAGCCGTATTCATTGGTGCGCGCGTACACGGCGAGAGAGTTGATCAGGCCGATGTTCGGACCTTCCGGCGTTTCGATCGTGCAGACACGACCGTAGTGGGTCGGATGCACGTCGCGAACCTCGAAGCCCGCGCGTTCGCGGGTCAGGCCGCCCGGCCCGAGCGCCGACACGCGACGCTTGTGCGTCACTTCCGACAGCGGGTTGTTCTGGTCCATGAACTGCGAGAGCTGCGAGGAGCCGAAGAACTCCTTGATCGCCGCAGCCACCGGCTTCGCATTGATCAGTTCCTGCGGCGTGAGACCCTCGGACTCGGCCAGCGACAGGCGCTCCTTGACCGCGCGCTCGACGCGCACGAGGCCGATGCGGAACACGTTCTCGGCCATTTCGCCGACCGAACGCACGCGACGGTTGCCGAGATGGTCGATGTCGTCGACGGTACCGCGGCCATTGCGGATCTCGATCAGCACCTTGAGCACGTCGAGGATGTCGGACCCCGTGCCGAGCTCCTTGACCATGCCCTTCGACGTCTCGTCGTTGCGGTCGCGGAAGTAGCGTCCATCGAACAGCACGCCCGGACCCTTGTCGTCCTTGCGGCCGACACGGCGGTTGAACTTCATGCGGCCGACGCGATCGAGGTCGTAGCGTTCGGCTGAGAAGAACAGGTTCTGGAACAGGTTCTGCGCTGCATCCTTGGTCGGCGGCTCGCCGGGACGCATCATGCGGTAGATTTCGACGAGCGCCTCGAGCGGCGTCTTCGATGGATCGATGCGCAGGGTCTTGGAGATGTAGTCGCCACGATCGAGATCATTCACCCAGAGCGTCGAGATCTTCTCGACACCGGCCTTGCGGAAGGCCTCGAGGTGCGAATCGGCGATTTCGGTATTGGCGGCCGCCAGCAGTTCGCCGGTCTTCGCATCGACGATGTCGTTGGCGAGGATGCGTCCGACCAGGTACTCGTCGGGAACTTCGAGCGACTTGATCTTGGCGCCTTCGAGCCGGCGCACGTGGCGCGCGGTGATGCGCTTGCCGGTCTCGACGATGATTTCCTCGCCGACCTTGAGGTCGAAATTCAGCGTCTCGCCACGCAGGCGTTCGGCAACGAGCTCGAGCTCGGCGCCGTCCTTCTTGCCGAGCTGGAACACGTTGTGCTCGAAGAAGATGTCGAGCATCTGTTCGTTCGTGTAGCCGAGCGCGCGCAGCAGGATCGTCACCGGCAGCTTGCGGCGGCGATCGATGCGGGTGAACAGCGCGTCCTTCGGGTCGAACTCGAAGTCGAGCCACGAGCCGCGATAGGGGATCACGCGCGCCGAGTACAGCAGCTTGCCCGACGAATGCGTCTTGCCGCGATCGTGGTCGAAGAACACACCCGGTGAACGATGCAGCTGCGAGACGATGACGCGCTCGGTGCCATTCACGATGAAGGTGCCGGTGTCGGTCATGAGCGGCAATTCGCCCATGTAGACTTCCTGTTCCTTGACGTACTTGATCGCCTTGTTCGACGACTCGCGGTCGTAGATGACGAGGCGCACGGTCACGCGCAGCGGCGCGCCGTAGCTCATTCCGCGCGAACGGCACTCACGCTCGTCGAACGCCGGCTCGCCGAGGCGATAGCTGACGTACTCGAGCGCGGCGTTGCCCGAATAGCTGGAAATCGGGAACACCGACTGCAGGGCGGCATGCAGACCCTTGTCGTCGCGCTTGTTCGGATCGCCCTCGAGCTGCAGGAACTCGCGGTACGAGTCGACCTGGATGGCCAGCAGGAACGGAACGTCCAGGACCGGCGGACGCTTGCCGAAATCCTTGCGGATGCGCTTCTTTTCAGTGAACGAGTAGGTCATCGTGGGGTACCGCCTCGGAGCGTGGCTGGCGCGGGGAACGCCGGCCGGGGTTTGAAAGCAGGGAATCGGGATTCGGCATGCGTGCGTGGCGCCATGGCGTCGCACGAATGCCGGATCACGAGTCCCGTCGGATGCAACGGACAAAGCCCGGGGGTTTGCACCCCCAGGCCTTTTTCATCTCCAGTGATTTCCACTGGATCCCGGTCCAGCGTACGTCCCTGTACTGTCCGGGATGAGGACTCCTGTCCTCACTTGACCTCGACGGTCGCGCCAGCTGCTTCGAGATCCTTCTTGAACTTCGCGGCGTCGTCCTTGCTGACGGCGTCCTTGACCACGGAAGGAGCGGCCTCGACGAGGTCCTTCGCTTCCTTGAGGCCGAGGCCCGTGATGGCGCGGACGACCTTGATGACTTCGACCTTCTTCTCGCCGGCAGCCTTGAGGCCGACCGTGAACTCGGTCTGCTCTTCGGCCGGGGCGGCAGCGGCAGCAGCCGGACCAGCGGCGGCGGCCACCGGGGCGGCGGCGGAGACGCCGAACTTCTCTTCCATCGCCTTGACCAGCTCCATCACCTCGACGAGGGACTTGCCGGCGATCGCATCGATGATCTGTTCATTGCTGAGGGACATGATTCAACTCCTGAAAACGGCTATTGGATTGACGGGATACCGAATGGCGATGGCTCAGGCAGCCTGCTTCTGCTGCGCGACCTGGTTGGTCGCACGGGCGAGCTGCGACGCCGGCTCCGAAAGGAGACGGACCAGCATCGTGGCGGGCTGGATGAGCACGCTGAGAAACATGCTGAGCGCCTGTTCACGGGTCGGCAGCGAGGCGAGCACGTCGACGTGCGTCCCCGGGTATGCCTTCCCGCCGATGGCGACCAGTTGCGGCTTCAGCTTGTCATTGGTCTTGGCGAATTCCTTGATCAACCGACCGGCAGCACCGGGATCTTCAGTCGAAAAGGCGTACAGCAGCGGGCCACTGAGCGTGTCCTTGACACACGCGTAGTCCGTGCCATCGACGGCGCGGGACACCAAGGTGTTTTTGGCAACCTTGAGGTAGACCCCGTTCTGTCGAGCCTTCTTGCGCAGCTCGGTGAGCTGTTCGACGGTCAGACCGGCATATTGGGCGGCAACCAGTGAATGAGCCTTGGCGGCGACATTCGCCAGTTCGGCAACGACCTCTTTCTTTTGCGCAAGATTGAGCGCCATTGCTTTCTCCGGACGGGCTCCGACAGCGCTCCTGCGCGCCGGGACCCTGAAACGAGCGGACCGCGATTCCTTCGCGAATCCGTCGGCATCGCGAGATGCCTCCTCTGGTGGCCGTTTCAGGAAAACCTGTCGGGCAACACCATCTGCGCAGGCTTGCGTTTTGAGGCCTTGCCGACGAGACCGGGATCGTCCATCGCTGCACTTGCATCCGTGCGTCCCGATCGCGCCGTGTTGGCCGCCTGCGGTCTTTGACGGCAGACCGGGACCCTTGCGGAAAGCCCGGACACGCCCTCAAAACCTTTTGCCGTGGCCGCACACGCGACCACCGCGAATCATTCGCCGCGGCGCGGGACGGTGCGACGTCCCCACGCCTGCGACGCGTGTCACTTACTTCAGCGGCAGGCTCGACGGATCGACCATCACGCCGACGCCCATCGTGCTCGACAGCGACACCTTCTGCACGAAGATGCCCTTCGCGGCAGCCGGCTTGGCCTTGACGAGATCGGCCAGCAACGCGCCGAGGTTCTCGCTGAGCGCATTCGTCTCGAAGCTGACCTTGCCGATCGTGCAATGGATGATGCCGGCCTTGTCGTTGCGGAAGCGCACCTGGCCGGCCTTGGCGTTCTTCACCGCGTTGACCACGTCGGCGGCAACCGAGCCGTCCTTCGGGTTGGGCATCAGGCCGCGCGGACCGAGCAACTGGCCGAGCTTGCCGACGACGCGCATGGCGTCCGGCGTGGCGATGACGCGGTCATAGTTGAGCTCGCCAGCCTGCATGCGCTCGGCAAGATCATCCATGCCGACCGCATCGGCGCCGGCAGCCTTGGCCGCCTCGGCCTTCTCGCCCGCAGGGCAGAACACCGCGACGCGCACGCTCTTGCCGGTGCCATGCGGCAGCACGGACGAACCGCGCACGCCCTGGTCCGACTTCTTCGCATCGATGCCGAGGCGAATCGCCACGTCCACCGACTCGACGAACTTCGTCTTGGCGCCATCCTTGACGAGCTTGAGTGCGTCATCGAGGCCATAGGCCTTGCCCGGCACGACCTTGTCGCGGAGGGTCTTGTAGCGCTTTCCGATCGTTGTCATGTCTTAGCCCTCCACCACCAGACCCATGCTGCGCGCGCTGCCGGCGATCGTTCGCACGGCGGCGTCCAGGCTTGCCGCAGTCAGATCGGGCTCCTTCGCCTTGGCGATGTCCTCGAGCTGCTTGCGCGTGACCTTGCCGACCTTCTCCGTGTTCGGGCGCTTGGAGCCCGACTGGATGCCGACCGCCTTTTTCAGCAGGATCGTGGCGGGTGGGGTCTTGGTGATGAACGTGAAGCTGCGATCCGAGTACGCCGTGATGACGACCGGGATCGGCAAGCCGGGTTCGAGCTTCTGCGTGGCGGCATTGAACGCCTTGCAGAACTCCATGATGTTGAGGCCGCGCTGACCGAGCGCGGGACCCACGGGCGGCGAGGGGTTGGCCTGACCGGCCTTCACCTGCAGCTTGATGTAACCGACGACTTTCTTTGCCATTCGAACGACTCCTGCGAGTGCTGGCGCCTGTTGTCAGGCTCCTCGCGTGTGGGGAAAAACAGAGGCCAGGGTCTAGGGGCGAGGGCGCAAAAATCGAGCGTTGCTCCGATCTTCACCTTCTCAAGCAAAGGCCGGTGTTTGCGCCCTCGCCCCTATTCCCTACCCCCTCCTGTCAGGCTTTCTCGACCTGGCCGAACTCGAGTTCGACCGGCGTCGAACGCCCGAAAATCAGTACCGCGACGCGCAGGCGGCTCTTCTCGTAATTGACTTCCTCGACGACGCCGTTGAAGTCGTTGAACGGGCCCTCCGTCACGCGGACCATTTCGCCCGGCTCGAACAGGACCTTCGGTTTCGGCTTGTCGACGCCGTCCTGGACACGCTGCACGATCGCATCCGCCTCGGAATCCTTGATCGGCAACGGGCGATCGGCAGTGCCGCCGATGAAACCCATGACCTTGGCGGTTTCCTTGATCAGGTGCCACGAATCGTCGTCGATGCGCAGCTTGCGATCCGACTCGTCGGTTTCGATCTGCACCAGCACGTAGCCGGGGAAGAACTTTCGCTCGCTGCGACGCTTCTGTCCGCCGCGCATCTCGATGACTTCCTCGGTCGGCACGAGCACCTCGCCGAACTTCTCCTGCATGTCGGCCCGCACGATGCGCTCCTTGAGCGCGCGCGCGACCTGGTGCTCGAAGCCCGAGTAGGCGTGTACGACGTACCAGCGCTTGGCCATGTTTTGTCTTACTGCCCGAGTTTCAGCAGCCAGTCCATCACGATCACCTTGAGCAGGAGATCGATCAGGCCCAGCACAATGCTGATGATGATGACGACGACGATGATCACGCCGGTCGTGCGCAGGGTCTCGTCACGCGTCGGCCATACGACCTTGCGCAACTCGAACTGCGATTCGGAGATGAAGACGCGCAGGCTGCGCCCGGTGTGCGTGGCGATGCCGACCAGCCCGGCCAGCACGAAGGCGGCGAGCAGCGCGACGACGCGCACTGCCGTCGACCATTGGCCGGCGAAATAGTAGAAACCGATCAGCGCCGCGACGACGATCAGTCCGGCCAGGGTCAGCTTTGCAATATCCGCCGAGGTATTGGCGCCGGCGTGTTCGACCTTTGCGTTCATTCGTCCTGCCGTGGTGTATCCGTTGCTGGCCGACCCGCACCCGCGACGACATCTGTTGCGATGGCACGCCAGGAGGGACTCGAACCCCCAACCTGCGGTTTTGGAGACCGCTGCTCTGCCAATTGAGCTACTGGCGTAGGTATGGCAATCGTCCTTGACCGTCGCATCGGCGCCGCCTCCATGGCCACGCCTTCCTGGATCGTTCGAAACCGCCGCGCGTCGCGAGGCGAGGAAGCCCGGCTCGATCGCCGCGGCTTCCCGCCCTCGTCACGCAGGTATTACTGGACGATCTTGGCGACGACGCCGGCGCCGACGGTACGGCCGCCTTCGCGGATCGCGAAGCGCAGGCCTTCGTCCATCGCGATCGGCGCGATCAGCGTCACCACCATCTTCACGTTGTCACCCGGCATCACCATCTCGACGCCTTCCGGCAACTCGCACGCGCCCGTCACGTCCGTCGTGCGGAAGTAGAACTGCGGGCGGTAGCCCTTGAAGAACGGCGTGTGGCGACCGCCCTCTTCCTTCGACAGCACATACACTTCCGCTTCGAACTTCGTATGCGGCGTGATCGAGCCCGGCTTGCACAGCACCTGGCCCCGCTCCACGTCGTCGCGCTTCGTGCCGCGCAGCAACAGGCCCGCGTTGTCGCCCGCCTGGCCCTGGTCCAGCAGCTTGCGGAACATCTCCACGCCCGTCACCGTCGTCTTCACCGTCGGGCGGATGCCCACGATCTCGATTTCCTCGCCCACCTTGATCACGCCGCGCTCGATGCGACCCGTCACCACCGTGCCGCGGCCCGAAATCGAGAACACGTCCTCGACCGGCATCAGGAACGGCTTGTCCACGTCACGCTGCGGCTCCGGGATCCACGTGTCCAGCGCCTCGACCAGCTTGATGATCGCCGGAACGCCGATCGGGCTCTGGTCACCTTCCAGCGCCTTCAACGCCGAACCGTGCACGATCGGCGTGTCGTCGCCCGGGAAGTTGTACTTCGACAGCAGCTCGCGTACTTCCATCTCGACCAGCTCGAGCAGCTCGGCGTCGTCGACCATGTCCGCCTTGTTCAGGAACACCACCACGTACGGCACGCCGACCTGGCGCGCCAGCAGGATGTGCTCGCGCGTCTGCGGCATCGGACCGTCCGCCGCCGAACACACCAGGATCGCGCCGTCCATCTGCGCCGCACCCGTGATCATGTTCTTCACGTAGTCCGCGTGTCCCGGGCAATCCACGTGCGCGTAATGGCGATTCGGCGATTCATACTCGACGTGCGCCGTCGAGATCGTGATGCCGCGCGCCTTCTCTTCCGGCGCTGCATCGATCTGGTCATACGCCTTGAACTCGCCGCCAAAACGCTCCGCGCCGATCTTCGTCAGCGCCGCCGTCAGCGTCGTCTTTCCATGATCCACATGGCCGATCGTGCCCACGTTGACGTGCGGCTTCTTGCGCTCGAACTTCTCTTTCGACATGGCGGCGTTCTTCTCAGGATAGCGATGAAAGGATGGGGAAACGCGTGGTGCTCACGAATGGAATCGAACCATCGACCTCTTCCTTACCAAGGAAGTGCTCTACCGACTGAGCTACGTGAGCGGATTTGGATCAGGACCTGCCGTTTGCGAGCGCCAATGGAGCGGGAGACGGGAATCGAACCCGCACAATCAGCTTGGAAGGCTGAAGTTCTACCATTGAACTACTCCCGCCCGGCGCGGAAACCTCTCTACCAACTGCCTGCCGCGGGGATCGATTTCAACCACCCCGAAGCAGTGGATCTGCAGCCCAGCCGAGTCACGGCCAGGCCTTGAAGCGATGAAACCACCGAAGCTTCATCGCTTTCGGCGAAAAAACCTGGTGGAGGGAGGTGGATTCGAACCACCGAAGGCGTAAGCCAGCAGATTTACAGTCTGCCCCCGTTGGCCGCTTGGGTATCCCTCCAAAACGGAGCCGCGCATTTTCACGGAGCGGACCGGGAGTGTCAACTGCCTTGCAGGCGCCAACCCCGGACGAGCCCGGGCTGCGACGCGCCGGATCAGTCGGGACGCAGGGCGGCGGCTTCCTCATCGACGCGGCGGACCACCTCCATGACCTTGAGGGCATAGCGCGCGAGGGCTACATCGTCCTCCGACTGCGGGGTCCATGGCGGCACGGCGACCGGCTTGCCCTCGGGACCATCGAGGGCGACGAAGGTGATCACGCAATGCGTGGCGGCGTGCTCGCTGGCCGACTTGAGGTCGCGCGCGACCACGTCGACGACGAGATGCATGCTCGAACGGCCGGTATGGACCAGCTTGCAGCGCACGCTGACGAGGTCGCCGATGAGGATCGGCGCCACAAACTGGATCCCGCCGAGCGCCACCGTCACACAGTAACGGCCGCTCCAGCCCACCGCGCAGGCGTAGCCGGCCTGGTCGATCCACTTCATCACCGTCCCGCCGTGCACCTTGCCGCCGAAATTGACGTCGGTCGGCTCGGCGAGGAAGCGGAATTCGAGTTCGCGCTGCTGGCCTGGCATTGCATCTCCTTGAATTTTCTGAATTTGCAACCGCTGAAGCTGCCCTGAGTCGTGCCTCGGAATGGCGAAAAGCGTCGGAGGCTCCGATGCGCGCGCGCACAACGTCGGCGTCCAACTCCCCGCAGGAGATTCAATTGCACTGCTGAGCGCCCTCGACATGGATGGGTCGCTCGTCCCATACGGCCCCGTGCTCAATAACGTGGACGAATCGCGCTGCCGAAAATGCATCCTCGTAGAGGGTCCAGGCGGCGTCGGAAGATTGACGGGGCCTGCCGCTGGTCAGCCCCAGCAACCCATCAGGGTCGTTGAGTAGCCGCCGATCGTCTCGAAGGGCGATCAGAACTTCTTCCAGGGAAATCTTCAGGAAGCCGCAGAAGCGCTGATGATCGCATTCAATCGATGTGTCGACGATCCATCCCACCACGAACGGCATCCCTCGCGTGGGGGACATCCCGAGGTCCTTTGCAAAATCCGCGTCGTCCGCCAATGCTCGGCTGACTGCCCTCACCTTGCGCTGCAACTGCAGGCCCGCCTTGCGCAAGGTCGAGCTGCCGTGCAGCCACGCATCCTTCTGCGACCGGCGAAGAAAGGTCGATTTGATCTCGAGCACCAACACATAGTCGTCTCGTGCGCACACGAGGTCCACTTCGCCAGGGTCATTGCCGTCAAGTGCGGCAGGCTGGCAGTTCGTCTGGACGCGGAAATTCCGCTCCGCGAACTGCTCGCCGAGCCGGTGCTCGATACGCCGGGTGTCTTCGCGTGCACCCGCAAGACGCGCCCCGATCCGGCGTAGATTGTTGATGGCTCCAGTGGCATTGTTCTGTAGCGCCACTACCCATGGCAGCTGGAAAAGGGTGCGCCCCATCTTCAACATCGGGCGTTCGAACAGCTCCGGTTGCAAACCGGGTTCGCCGTTGCGCAACCGGTCCGACAACGCCAACCAATCGCTGGTCCAGAAGTCGAGAATCGCTTCGGCTGCCTTCGCATTCCCTTGCGGAAACTCCGAGCTGACTGTCCAGCTCCGGATACGCGCGATCTTCGCGGCCTTGTCCGACCAGGTCAGGGGCCAGCGGTTCTCCCCTCGTAGCATGCCGTCAAAGGCGAGTCTACCCAGCGCCGTGCGTGCGTTGCCGCACTGCTGCAGATAGTCAATGTAGGGGCGGATGAAATCCTTGAGGAAGAACGCTGTCATCAACTCCAACGCAAGCAGCGCGTGGAACAGTTCGACGCGCAGCCCGGATTCGGCCTGGACCGTGTCCGCCACACCGTAGACCTCCGTCAGACGCAATTGCGTGGCCATGGCCTTGGCGAAGGCTTGGAGATTCGCATCGAAATTTTTACGCCCTACCCGCGCCAGTGTCGCCTCGGAAGCCAACAAGGCATCCCTGCCGCGATAGAGCCAATAGCCTTGCAGGCGGGTGAGCTTGTTGCCATCACGACCCCAGGCGGCGCGCGCCTGTGCATCGCGTTCGACGATTTCAAGGCGAGCGCCTTCACGCACGAAGCGAATGCCGTCGTCGTAGCTGAATGCTTCAGCCGATCGCGCGACGAAGCTGTTCCATTCGATCATCGCATCCATCAGTTGCGCGAACGCGCGATACAGGTCTTCGCGTGGCGGTGCTTGGTCGCGCGACGGAACGAGGAAAGGCGTCAGATGGCGCCGCATAGAATCGACGATGTCGGCTTCGCCAAGCTGCAGGCTGGATGGATCGCAGTTCGCCAACTTCCATTTCAACAGGTCGTTGATGGCGTCCCAAGCATCCTGCATCTCGATGGCGTCATGCGTCTTGGGAATCAGACCCAGCGCAGGCGGCACAAGGTGGTCGAAGGCATACAGGCTGGCGTACGCGAGCAATTCCAACGGCGTCAAGCCGCCAAGCGGGCTCTTGCGTTGTTCAAGCGCCGTAGCACGCGAGAGGCGCGCATCTTCGAAAACATCGAAAATGCGAATGAACTCGTTGAACTCGTCCGCGTGACTATCCGCCAGCTCGGCGATTTCACGCCAGCGTGGCGAGTGCTGACGCAGTACGAGCCCAGAATACCTTGCGGCGCGGCGAACGGCTTCGGGTGCGATCGAGGCCACGTGCGTGATCAGGGCAGGGTTGGCGTAGCGCTCTTGTCGCATGTAGTGCGCGAGCGCCAGAACCATCGGCTCGGCCGTCCAGATCTCGGCGGGCAAGCCCCGGATGAACGCGCAGGACCAGAAACCAGACTGCTTGTCCGCAGCGCTCAGCTTGCCGCTACGCTGCGGTTTTCCATCGAGAAAGGCTTCGATCGCGGCGACGGAGGCCTCGGCCATCGCCTCCCCTCCAGCCAGACGGTCCTGGAACAATCGCTCGTAGTAGTTGCTGGCCGCTTGGTCCATCGGCACGAATCATCGCATCCAGACGGGCGACACACGGCCTGCGCACAGGGTTTCCGCGCGCGCCGCGCGCTGTCGCTCAGACGTTGAAGCGGAAATGCAGCACGTCGCCTTCCTTGACGATGTATTCCTTGCCTTCGAGGCGCAGGCGCCCGGCATCCTTCGCACCGGCCTCGCCCTTGTAGCGGATGTAGTCGTCGTAGCCGATCGTTTCGGCGCGGATGAAGCCGCGCTCGAAGTCCGTATGGATGACGGCGGCGGCTTGCGGCGCGGTGGCGCCAACCTTGACCTGCCAGGCGCGCACTTCCTTGTCGCCGGCGGTGAAGTAGGTCTGCAGTCCGAGCAGTGCGTATCCGGCGCGGATGACGCGGTTCAGGCCTGGCTCGTCGAGGCCCATGTCCTTGAGGAACTCGTCGCGGTCCGCGTCCTCGAGCTGCGACAGCTCTTCCTCGATCGCCGCGCATACCGGCACCACCCGGGCGCCTTCGCGCGCAGCGCGTTCGCGCACGCGATCGAGGAACGGGTTGTCGTGGAAGCCGTCCTCGCGCACGTTGGCGATGTACATCAGCGGCTTCAGGGTCAGCAGGAACAGGTCGCGGACGAGAGCGGCTTCGTCATCATCGAGCCCGGCCGAACGCGCCGCAGTGCCTTCGTTGAGCGCAGCCTGCAGTTTCTGCAGCACCGGACGGCGCGCCAGCGCTTCCTTGTCGTTGGCCTTGGCCGCGCGCTCGGCGCGGTTCAAGGCCTTGTCCACCGACTCGAGGTCGGCCAGCGCGAGCTCGGTATCGATCGTCTCGATGTCGGAGATCGGATCGATGCGCCCGGACACGTGGACGATGTCGGTGTCCTCGAAACAGCGCACGACGTGGGCGATCGCGTCGACTTCGCGGATGTGCGCGAGGAACTTGTTGCCGAGCCCCTCGCCTTTCGAGGCGCCGGCGACAAGTCCGGCGATGTCGACGAACTCCATCGTCGTCGGAATGATCTTGAGCGGCTTGGCGATGCCGGCAAGCGCGGCCAGGCGCGGGTCCGGCACCGGCACGATGCCGACATTCGGATCGATCGTGCAGAACGGAAAATTGGCCGCGGCGATGCCCGCCTTGGTCAACGCGTTGAACAGGGTCGACTTGCCGACGTTGGGCAAACCGACGATGCCGCATTTGATACCCATGTCTGGATCCGCGAATGGAGAATCGGGAATCGGGAACCGATGCGCTCGATTCCCGATTCCCCATGCCCTATTCCCGCGCCGTGTGCAGGCGCTGCATGGCCTTCTCGAACTCCCCGGCAACCGCCAGTGGAACCTCGTCAAGGGCCGCCCCGATGCCGCCGAGTATGGCCTGCTCGTCCTGCGCACCGGGACGTCCGAGCACCCAGGACAGCACGCGATCCTTGTGGCCAGGATGACCAATGCCGAAGCGCAGGCGGTGGAAACGCCCATGCCCCAAGTGCTCCAACAGGTCGCGCAAGCCATTCTGGCCGCCGTGGCCGCCGTCGAACTTCAAGCGCACCGCGCCCGCCGGAAGGTCGAGGTCGTCATGCGCCACGAGCATCTGCTCGGGCTCGATCTTGTAGTAGCGAAGCGCCGCCGAGACCGCGAGCCCGCTCTTGTTCATGTAGGTGATCGGCTTGAGCAACCAGACCGGTTGGCCGTCGACAACCACCCTTGTCGTTTCCGCATGCAGCTTGGACTCGATGCCGAAACGCAGCCCCTCGCGCTGCGCAAGGGCATCGGCAAACCAGAACCCGGCGTTGTGCCGGGTTCTGGCATGCTCGGCCCCGGGGTTGCCAAGGCCGACGATGAGACGCAATCCGGCCATGCCGGGCGGCCCGCGCGAAGCGGACGGTTACTTCTTGGCGTCCTTCTTGGCTTCGGGCTTCTTCGCTTCCGGCTTCTTCGCATCGCCGCCCTTCTTCGCATCGGCGGGTGCCGCCGCAACCGCTTCACCCTCGGCCGCGACCGGATCGATCTCTTCCTTCGCTTCCTTGGCGATGACGATGGCGATGTCGTGCTCCTTGCCGAACTTGAGTTCGGGGATCTCGACGCCGTCCGGCAGCTTCACTTCGGAGAGGTGGATGATGTCGCCGATGCCGAGGCCGGAGAGGTCGACCTCGATGAACTCCGGCAGATCCTTCGGCAGGCACGAGACTTCGACCTCGTTGAGTTCGTGCGTGATGATCACACCCGAAGTCTTGCCGGCCACCGACAGCTCCTGGTTGAGGAAGTGCAGCGGGACGCGCAGGCGGATTGCCTGGTCATCGCGCACGCGCTGGAAGTCGAGATGGTTGATCTGCGCCTTGAACGGATGGCGCTGCATGTCGCGCAGAAGGACCTTCTGCACGTCGCCATTGAGGTCGAGATCGAGGATCGCCGAGTAGAACCACTCGTTCTGCGAAGCGAGCCATACCTCGTTGTGGTGGATCTGGATGCTGACCGGATCGAGTTGTCCGCCGTAGACGACGGCCGGCACGTGCCCCGCATGACGCAGGCGGCGGCTCGCACCTTTCCCCTCGTCCTTGCGCAGCTGCACCGAAATCTTGTGAGTCTTGGCCATGATGGAAAACACCTGTGTAGTGGATGTCCCGCCTCGCGGCGGGTTGTGTGCTCTTCCGCGACCAGAAGAGCGCTGGATGTGGACCGGGGTTCCCGCGGCGGGAAACGCCTCAATCCACGTAGAGCGAACTCACCGACTCGCCATAGGCGATGCGGCGAATGGTTTCCGCGAGCAACTCGGCGACCGACAGCTGGCGGATGCGCGAGCAGGCCTGCGCCGGGCCCGACAGCGCGATCGTGTCGGTGACCACGAGTTCGTCGAGCTGCGAGGCCTCGATGTTCTGGATCGCCGGACCCGACAGCACCGCATGCGTGCAGTAGGCGACGACCTTGCGTGCGCCATTGCGCTTGAGCGCCGCCGCCGCCGCGCACAGCGTGCCCGCGGTGTCGACGATGTCGTCGACGAGGATGCAGATCTTGTCCTTGACCTCGCCGATGATGTTCATGACCGTCGATTCGTTCGGGCGAGGACGGCGCTTGTCGATGATGGCGAGATCGGCATCGTCGAGCCGCTTGGCGATCGCGCGCGCCCTGACCACGCCACCGACATCGGGACTGACCACGATCAGGTCATCCTTGGCGTAATAGCGCCAGATGTCGGCCAGCAGCACCGGCGACGCGTACACGTTGTCGAGCGGCATGTCGAAGAAGCCCTGGATCTGGTCCGCATGCAGGTCGACCGTGAGCACGCGGTCCGTGCCGACCGCACCGATCATCTTCGCCGCCACCTTCGCCGTGATGGCGACGCGCGCGGAACGCTGGCGGCGGTCCTGGCGCGCATAGCCGAAATACGGCAGTACCGCAGTCACGCTCGCCGCCGAGGCGCGCTTGAGCGCATCCACCAGC
>Ga0247738_10000514_pt1 | contig 14721 bp, 9 predicted proteins | sample UWRJL013104B2_FD_180936 | JGI IMG/M metagenome (GOLD analysis project Ga0247738, IMG submission 180936) | Plant litter microbial communities from Arlington Agricultural Research Station in Wisconsin, United States - UWRJ-L013-104B-2 | ecosystem: Environmental > Terrestrial > Plant litter >...
CTTCGCCATGGACTTCCTGCAGCGCGACCTGCGCATGGCCGGCCACTTCGGCTGCGTGAACGACCAGAGCCACAGCATCAACAACCCCGGTTCGCTGCACACCACGTTCACCGCCGGTGCCCACCCCGCGCTGGACTTCACGCAGTCGATCCAGGGCTATGAGGCCGCCGATACCAAGCCGGGCGATCCGCTGACGCTGAGCGCCACGCCCGCGACGGGCGGCATCGAGTACACCCCCGCGCTGCCGACCGAGTACGCCGCGGCGCTGACCAACCGCGTCGACGGCAGCGACATCGTCGCACTGCGCTTCCTGGTGCCCGATGGCGTACCGGTGACCGCCATCGGCGGCACGGATGACAAGCCCACCTTCTCGTTCGATACCGGTCGCTGGGCAGTGCTGCAGAGCGGGGTGCCGACGCCGGGCCTGTTCGGCGTGGCCGACTGTGTGTCGGCCACGGTGTTCCAGGCCAGTGCCGTCAGCAGTACCGCCGGCACCGTGCGTTTCGACACGGCACCGAACAACAGCAGCAGCTTCGCCACGCTGTATACCGCAGGTCAATCGGTGCTCTACCGCGCCGAGAGCGTGGTCTATTACATCGGGTACGACGCGACGACCCGCCAGAGTTCGCTGTACCGGGTGCGGTTCGATGCCGCACCCGGCGGCGCGCTGGCGGCCGGTCAGCCCGAGGCGCTGGTCGAAGGCGTGCGCAATATGCAGTTGCTGTACGGCCAGGACCATAAGCTGAGCGCGACCGGCGCACCCAGTGGCTTCATCGACCGCCAGGGCACCGCGGCGGACGTGGACGCATCCCTCAGCCCGGCTGACGCGGCATGGCGCCGGGTCGGCGCGGTGCAGCTGGGCCTGGTGCTGGAAAGTCCGGACCCCTCCGCGGCGGCGCAGGCCAATACCGCGTCCGCGTTGACCGCGCTGGGCGTGACCTTCACCGCACCGAAGGACGGCCGGTTCCGCACGGTCTACCAGACCACGATCGCGGTGCGTAACCGCCTCTACGGCAACTGAGGTCTCCATGCCCATGCGTCGCAAGCCCTTCACCGCACCCCGCCGCCAGCATGGCGCCGTGCTGTATGTCGCCCTGATCATCCTGATCCTGCTGGCCCTGCTCGGCGTGGCCGGGATGCAGGTGACCGGCATGCAGGAGCGCATGGCCGCCAACTACCTCCGCACCAATCTGGCCTTCCAGAACGCCGAGGCCGACGCGCGTTCGATGGAGAGCACGATCGAGGAGACGCTTGCCGCGGGCGAGACCTACAGCGCCGACCAGGAAGAGTGCAGCCCGATCTTCGATCCGCTGACCTGGGCCGACGGCACCAGCGACGCGAAGGCCACCTATACGCGGCGGATGGACAAGTGCTTCACGGCCGGTGGCAGTGTCGTCGAGGGCCAGCCCGAGAACGAAGACACCGGCAACATCTACCAGATCACGGCATTGGCCAGTGATGACCCGGACAACCCCTCGGCCAGTGCGGTCGTCGACACGATCTATATCCCATGACCTCTGATCGCTTCCACTTCAGCAAGCGCACCATCACCTGGCTGCGTATCGGTTTCGGTGTCCTCGTGCTGGGCGTCCTGCTCAGCCGCGTGGTGCCGCTGCGCGCCGCGCTCGGCGACTACGACCTCGCCCAGGAACCGCTGTACACCAAGCAGAGCCAGCCGCCGCTGATGATGATGGTGATGTCGCGCGATGAGCAGCTGTTCAACAAGGCCTACAGCGACTACAGCGATCTGGACGATGACAAGATCATCGATACGACGTACCAGGACAAGTTCTCGTACTCGGGGTATTTCGATTCCAACCTCTGCTACAGCTACAACTCCGGCAGCGGCGGCGTCTTCAAGGCATCGGCCGACGCGACCGGTGTCAACAAGCACGAGTGCAGTGGCGCATGGTCGGGGAACTTCCTCAACTGGGTGACGATGAGCCGGCTGGACGTGATGCGCTACGTGCTTTATGGCGGGCAGCGATCCACGGACGATCCCGCCAAGACCGTGATCGAACGCGCGCAGATTCCCAGTGACCTGCATGCGTGGGTCAAGGTCTACACCGGTGGGGACATCGGTAAATTCACGACACTGACAGGCAGTGCTTCATTCTGCAATGCCAGCATCGCCGCAGGCGGTGCCCCACTCATGCGCGTGGCCAGTGGCGTCTTCACGGAGTGGGCTTCCACTGCTTCATACCAGTGTGGTTACAACCGAAGCGGGGACGAGGCGGCCGATTCGCCCAAGGCAAAGCCAACCGACTACACCGTACGCGTGGAAGTATGTGATCCCGCCAAGGATGCGCATCGCGAAAGCTTCTGCCGCAAGTACAACGACGGCACCACCGATCATTACAAGCCCAGTGGCCTGCTGCAGACGTACGGCGAAAGCGGCCGTCTGCGCTTTGGTCTGGTGACCGGCACCTATTCCAGCCCCCGCGACGGCGGCGTGCTGCGCAAGAACATCGGCAAGATCGCCGGCAATGGCGCCAAACTCTGCGACACCGGCGACGAGATCAATCTCGCCACCGGGCAGCTGTGCCTGAACAAGGACAGCGGCACGGAAGGGATCATCAACACGATCTCCAACTTCCGCATCGACCAGTGGAACTGGAGCAACAACTGGAACGACTGCAACGACTACAGCATTCTCAACCGCCAGGGCTTCGGCGACCGCGGCAATCTGCTGGATCCCGGCGCGTCGGGCGACAAGCCCAAGAAGTGCAGTGCCTGGGGTAACCCGCTGGCGGAGATGTATGCCGAGGCGCTGCGCTACGTGGGCGCCGGGACCAAGGTGTACGGCGATACCGGAGACCTGTCCGGGCTTCCGACAGGGGTGCAGTGGAAGGATCCGTACCGCACCCCCGCGGAGGGGGGCAATTCCTACTGCGCGACCTGCAACATCCTGGTGATGTCGTCGGGCCTGCCCTCGTTCGACAGCGACAACATCGGTTCGGTGGGCAATCTTGCATCGGCGGTCTCGGCGACCGATGCCCTCGGCGCGGCGGAAGGCATCCATGGCAAGAGCTACATGGCGGGCCGGAGCGGTAATACGCCGCGCTATGCGTCGATCAATACGCATGAAGACATCTGTCAGGCGCTGACGGTCAACAACCTGAGCCTCGTGCGTGGCATCTGCCCGGACATCCCGTCCACCGAGGGCAGCTATCTGATGGCGGGCTTGGCCAAGGCGGCCGCGGAAACGGATCTGCGCCCCGGCCTGAGGGGTAAACCGTCGGATTACAAGGTCACCGCGACCACCTACACCGTGGCCATGGCCGAGAACCTGCCGCGGTTCGACATCAGCGTTGCCGGCGGCACCATATCGCTGTCGCCCCTCTGCCAGGCGAACAACACCGACACAGCCAAGATCAGTAGTACGGGGTGGCGCAGCTGTTTCCTCGGCGCGGTCGGCATTGGCACGAAGACTTCCAGCGTCAAGCCCAATCATGTGTATGGGCGCCCTTACCGTGCCGACGGCAAGTCCGGTAGTTTCTCGCTGGTCTGGGAAGATTCGCTGTGGGGCAACGACCATGACAATGACGTCGTGTCCATGATGAGTTACTGCGTCGGCGCCGCCTGTGGCGACAAGACCGGCATCGCCGATATGTGCTGGCGTTCGGTGGACAACGCGGTCTGCAAGAACCAGCTTCTGAATGCCACGATCGGCCCCGATGAGGTGCTGGTGCGCCTGGAGAACCTGTCGGCGTACGCGGGCAACGCCATGCTGACCGGGTACACCATCGTGGGTTCCAACGCCGCCAGCAATGTGCAGCGACTGCTGCTGCGACCCGGCAACAAGAACGGTTCGGTGCTGTCCAGGCAGGCCGATCCCCCTGTGGAATGGGCAACGCCCTCCGTGGTCCGTTACAAACTCAGTGGTGCCCAGGCCAACCAGCTCGAAAGCCCGCTCTGGTACGCCGCCAAGTACGGCGTTCCCAGCGGCAAGTGGGACACCAAGGAAGCCGGTGTGCCGGACAACTACTTCCTGGCGCGCAACCCGGCCAAGCTGAAGGCGGCGCTGGAGGCCATCTTCGAAAGCGCGGCCGAGGGCGATGCGCCCGTGGGTGGCGGCGGTACCGGTGCCCGCATCAGCACGGGGTCGTTCACTGTGTCGGCCAGTTACAAGGTGCCCTCGGGCACGAACGACTGGACCGGCGACGTGGTCGCGACCAAGGTGGGTTCGCTTGGCGCCGATGGCGATGTGCTGTGGCGGGCGTCGACCAAGATGAGCTCCAGCGGCCGCAACATCGTCATGGCGACCGCGCCGACGACGGTCAACGCACGCGGTCAGCTGGTGCCGGTAGCCGCTGCACCGTTCGAAGCCAGCAACGTCCCGGGCAGCGATCGCGCCGCCCAGCTGGGCAACATGGGCTTCAGCAGCTCGGTCCCGAACTGGTTCGGCTCGCATACCGTCGCCGATCTGGTGAACTACCTGAAGGGTGCAGCGTTCAGTGGCTTCCGTTCGCGCAGTGCCATCCTCGGCGACATCGTCAATTCGACGACCGAGATCGTGTCCACGGCCAACAACTTCGGTTACGGCTCCTGGACCACGTCGCCCGAATGGAAAGCAACGCTCGGCTCCCGCTACACCGCCTATCTGAAGGCAAAAAAGGCCGCCGGTGGCCCGCCGACCATGCTGTACGTCGGTGCCAACGACGGCATGCTGCATGGCTTCAACGCGTCCACGGGTACCGCGGCAGGCAGCGAGGTGATGGCATTCATTCCGTCCTCCTCGCTGCAGCACATGGCGGAACTGGCCAACCCGAGCTATGCGCACCGGTACTACGTCGATGGTCCGCTGACGTCCTCGGATGTCTACTACGGGGATGCGTGGCACACCGTGCTGGTCGGTTCGACCGGTGCCGGCGGCGCCAACCGTGCACCGAATGCGACGGCCGCCGGCAACGGCTCGGTGTTCGCGCTGAACGTGACCAACCCGAGCGGCTTCACCAAGGATGACGTGCTGTGGGAAATCTCGGGCAAGACCGATTCGGACATGGGCTTTGCACTGGGCAAGCCGGTGATCGTCCCGGTCAGCGGCGGCGACGCGAATACCGCACCGCGCTTCGTGGCGCTGTTCGGTAACGGCATCAATGCCTCCAGCGGCAAGCCGGTGCTGTTCGTGGTGGACATCCAGACCGGTGAGGTGATCGGCCGGATTTCTCCCAGCGGCGGTGGTTATGCGCTGCGCAACGGCCTGATGAACATTGCCGCCGTGGCCGCCAACAACACCAACCGCATTGTCGATACGGTCTATGGCGGCGACATGCAGGGCAATCTATGGAAGTTCGATCTGCGCGACGCCGATCCGGCCAACTGGACCGTTGCCTATGGCGGCGCGCCGGTGTTCACCGCGACCCGCAACGGCGTGGCCCAACCGATCACCGGCGGTTTCGAGGTGACCCGGGCGGCCGGCCGCGGCTACAACATCCTGTTCGGCACCGGGCAGTACTTCGCCAGCGATGACAATGCCGTCAGCTCGAACTCTCCGATCAATTCGCTGTACAGCGTCTGGGACAACCTGAGCACGACCGTCGGCAGCAGGAGTGACCTGGTGGCCCAGGAGATCACGCTCGGCAGCGATGGTTACCGTTACGTCAGCAAGAACGCAGTCAGCTACGTAAGCAAACGCGGCTGGTACGTCGACCTGATCGTCGGCGGTACCGTCGACGGGGAGCGCTTCATCGGCAATCCGCGCATCCAGAGTGGTGCGGTGTATTTCAATACCTACGTGCCCGGGCAGGCCGTCTGCGGTGGTGGCGGTGGCGTCAACTGGCGGTATGCGCTGAACCTGCTGACCGGCGCCGGCGCGCTGGGCGGGCTGAGCGACACGCCCGGTGGGGATCCGCTGTGCACCGGCAACTGTGGGGGCGCGAAGCTGACCAGCGGGGGCAAGGACAGCAACGGACCGCCCATGAAGGACAACAGCATCTTCGTCCCGGACAACAAGAGCAACATCTGCAAGGCGGGCGATCCGGGCTGCACGATCGACGAGCAGCTCAAGAACGACATCTGCACCTATGTGCTGCGCACCGGTAGCGCGGATCCGTTGTACATGCCGCGTCCCTGCGGCCGCCAATCCTGGCGGCAGGTGCGCTGATGACCCTCCTGACGAGAAAGACGATGCGCACCTCCTTCCGCCGCCGGGCCGCGGGCTTCACCCTGATCGAACTGATGATCACGGTGGCCGTGGTCGCCATCCTGGCAACCGTGGCGCTGCCGGCATACCAGGACTCCGTACGCAAGTCGCGGCGGGCGCAGGCCAAGGCCGATCTGGTCGAACTGGCCCAGAACCTGGAGCGCTATCACACGGTGAACAACACCTATGCCGCCGCCACGCTGGCCTTCGCGCAGTCGCCGCGCGAAGGCACCGCGCATTACACACTGGCGTTCGACAAGGATCCAACGGCCAGCACCTTCGGTATCCAGGCCACCCCGGTCGAGGGCGGCAGCCAGGCCAAGGACAAGTGCGGCACGCTGGCGCTGGACCAGGCCGGGCGCAAGACGCCGACCGAAAACACCGTGTCCGGGTGCTGGTGACGCGGCTGTTCCACCCGTTGGACGCGAGCGCTTGCATCACACCGCCGTTGCTGGCTAGAATGCGCACCCCGCCCGAATAGCTCAGCCGGTTAGAGCACTTGACTGTTAATCAGGGGGTCGTTGGTTCGAGTCCAACTTCGGGCGCCAGATCTGCAGAAGCCGCGAGCAATCGCGGCTTTTGTTTTTTGTGTTTCCGGCGGGTCGGCGATGCCTGCGTCAGCAGGCCACGGGCCGGCGCGGCCGCTCGCTGCGGATGCGGCCTTGGCGGCTGACCACGACCTTCCCTTGATAACTGCCGTCCAGGCAGAAGATGACCGACTGATTGCTGCCATTGAGCTGCCCATCCGGCCGGAACTGGAGGGTAGGCTTGTGCTGGCTGCCGCGCGCGCTCAGCCTCGAACGGGTCTGCAGCTGCACGAGGATGGGGTCCTGGCCCGGGTCCTGGCCCGAGGGCGTGGTGGCGCGATGGAGCATCCAGCCCCGGCTCCAGTCCCGGCCACAGTGGACGCCATCGTCGGTCGGACAGACCGTGATCCGGCGCCGCTCGGTGATCGCCGTATTGCGTGCGGTGGCCAACGCCGAGGCCAGCTGCATGCGGAGGCTGTCGGCCTGCAGGCGGTCCCGGGTCTGCTGCAGGGCGGGCAGGGCCATGCCGGTGAGGATGCACAGCACTGCCATTGTGACCAGCGCCTGGATCAGGGTCACGCCCGCGCAGGCGGTGCGGCGGGGCAGGCAGCGGAGCTGGTTCACGGTGGACGTCCGGCGCGCGGGAAGTGTCCACTCTGGCCGCCGGATGGCCCCGCCGCCGCCGGTTCATGCCGCGTTCTGCTGTCGGGCATCCCATCAACCGGCCGTCACCAGGGCGGCCGTTATACTGGGCGCTTCCCGGCAGTGGCGGCACCATGAGCGATCGTTTCCAACTTGTATCCCCGTATTCGCCGGCGGGCGACCAACCGGCGGCCATCGAGAAACTGACCGCCAACTTCGAGGCGGGCATCGCCAAGCAGACCCTGCTCGGCGTCACCGGTTCCGGCAAGACCTATACGATCGCCAACGTGATCCAGCAGGTGCAGAAGCCGACCCTGGTGATGGCCCCGAACAAGACGCTGGCGGCGCAGCTGTACGGCGAGTTCAAGTCGTTCTTCCCGCACAACGCGGTCGAGTATTTCGTCAGTTACTACGACTACTACCAGCCCGAGGCCTATGTGCCGTCGTCGGACACCTTCATCGAGAAGGACAGTTCGATCAACGAGCACATCGAGCAGATGCGGTTGGCGGCGACCAAGACGCTGCTGTCGCGCCCGGATGCGATCGTGGTGGCGACGGTCTCGGCGATCTACGGCCTCGGCGCGCCGGAGGACTATCTGTCGATGCGGCTGATCCTCTCCACCGGCGAGCGGATCGACCAGCGCGACCTGATCAAGCACCTGACCCAGCTGCAGTACACCCGCAACGAGTTCGAGCTGCACCGCGGTACGTTCCGCGTGCGTGGCGAAGTGGTGGACGTGTTCCCGGCCGAGTCGGACAGCGAGGCGGTGCGCATCGAGCTGTTCGAAGGCGAGGTCGAGCAGATCAGCATGTTCGATCCGCTGACCGGCGAGAGCCTGCGCAAGATGATGCGTTACACCATCTATCCGAAGACCCACTACGCCACGACGCGCGAGCGCGTGCTGTCGGCGGTGGATACGATCAAGGCGGAGTTGAAGGTCCGCCTGGAGCAGTTGTACGAACAGAACAAGCTGGTGGAAGCGCAGCGCCTGGCGCAGCGCACCCAGTTCGATCTGGAGATGATGGCCGAGGTCGGCTACTGCAACGGCATCGAGAATTACTCGCGCCATCTCACCGGCAAGAATGCCGGTGATCCGCCGCCGACCCTGTTCGATTACCTGCCGCCGGACGCGCTGCTGGTGATCGACGAATCGCACGTGACCATCCCGCAGATCGGCGCGATGTTCAAAGGCGACCGCTCGCGCAAGGAGACCCTGGTCGAGTTCGGTTTCCGCCTGCCGTCGGCGCTGGACAACCGTCCGCTGCGGTTCGAAGAGTGGGAAGAGCGTTGCCCGCGCAGTATCTACGTCTCGGCCACGCCGGGGCCGTATGAGCTGCGCGAGACCGAGGGCGAGATTGCCGAGCTGGTGGTGCGTCCGACAGGCCTGATCGATCCGGTGGTCGAGATCCGTCCGGTCGGCACCCAGGTCGACGATCTGATGTCCGAGGTGAACGAACGCATCAAGCTGGGCGACCGTGTGCTGGTCACGACGCTGACCAAGCGCATGGCCGAGAACCTGACGGAGTACCTGACCGAGCACGGCATCCGCGTGCGTTACCTGCACTCGGATATCGACACCGTCGAGCGCGTGGAGATCATCCGCGACCTGCGACTGGGCAAGTTCGATGTGCTGGTGGGCATCAACCTGCTGCGCGAAGGCTTGGACATGCCCGAAGTGTCGCTGGTGGCCATCCTGGATGCCGACAAGGAAGGCTTCCTGCGCTCGACCGGCTCGCTGATCCAGACCATCGGCCGCGCCGCCCGCAACCTGCGTGGCAAGGCGATCCTGTATGCGGACAAGATGACCCGCTCGATGCAGGCGGCGATCGACGAGACCGACCGCCGCCGCGCCAAGCAGGTCGAGTACAACGAACTGCATGGCATCGTGCCCAAGTCGGTACTGCGACCGATCACCGATGTGCTGGAAGGCGCGCGATCGGAAGCGGCCGAGAAGGAGTCGCGCGGCAAAGGGAAGGGCAAGGGCAAGGGCGGCCGCGTGGCCGAAGAGGCGGCCGATTACCGCACGATGGAGCCGGCCCAGATCGCCAAGCGCCTGCAGGCGCTGGAGCAGCAGATGTACCAGCACGCACGTGATCTGGAGTTCGAGGATGCCGCCCGCGTCCGCGACCAGATCCGCATGTTGAAGGAGGCCAGCCTGGGCTGAACAACACGTTGTGAAATATCTTCACAAAAGTGTTGCGCTTTCCAGGGGGCGTCCGTAATATACGCGGCCTGCACCGACGCATTCGCAGCGGGGCAGGAAAGCAAAACGGGCGGTTAGCTCAGCGGTAGAGCACTACCTTGACATGGTAGGGGTCACAGGTTCGAACCCTGTACCGCCCACCACTTCAGTACCTGGGAAACCACGGGAACAGGTGGAACAAGACGAAGCCGGCCATCAGGCCGGCTTTTTCGTTTCCGGCGTTTTTTCCCTTCGTTCTCCGCGCCTGGCCCGTCCCATGGCCCGTGGGTGCGGGCATGCCGGGCTGTCTCCTTCATCCTGTGTGTTAGCGTCGCGGGGCCGGTTGGCCAGGCCTGCAGCCGGCCGGAACCGGTCCTGTGACCTAATCCCAATGGAAGGAGGAAAAAATGGCAACGACGCATCGTCTTACGGTTTTGGCATACGCGGCGGCGGCTTTCGCGACCGCGATTCTGGCGGTCCCATCGGCACACGCGGCGTCCTGCTGTGTCAGTGAGCCGCATGGAAGCTACATCGCAGCGAAGGGGCTCGGGGAGTCCGCGCCGCTGGCGTTGGACGTCAGCGAAGCAGCGGGCTGGCATGCCTTCGAGTTCAAGCGGGACGGCGTCTGGTACATCCAGGTCAATGACCGCAATGATCAGGTCCGCGCGATCATCGGCAACATCGACACGGTGTTCTGGACGCTGCCGGGCGGTGTGGATGCCGACCGCGTCTCGCTGCCGGGGCGCCTTCTGGAGATCCCGGCAGGTGCCGGCCGGGAAGTCGTGTACCGCAAGCCGGGGTTGTGGCTGGTGGCTTACAGCACGGCGCGGGGCGTGATCTGGTCGATCGAAAGCCCGGACGGCACGCGGTAAGGCTGCCGGGTTTCGACAAGCACCAGGCGGAGACGGTTACGGCGGCAACGTGGGTTGCCGCCGTAAGCCAGTGCGCGTCCGCCGAGCACCTCGTTGGCGCGCGCAACGGTCTGCGCGGTGAGTGTGCGCTGCGGATCCAGCAGTGCGACGGTGATGACGATGCCCTGGACCTCGCCGCGACGACCGCAGTGAGCGCGGACACGCAGGAACCCGGATTCGTGCTTCAGCATCACGCCGACAGCATCGACCAGGCTGCGGTAGGCCGCCAGTTGCAGCCCGAGGCTCAGCTGGCAGGGGTCGCCACTGAACCGAGGGCGCGCCACGCGATCGGTCGCGTCCCAGGTGCCGGCGACACCGCCCGACTGCAGGGCGACGTAGAGGCCCGCGTATTCGATGTCGCTCGGGTAGACCATGCTGATCTGCTCGCGGAACAGGCGCGATTGCGAGGCGCCACGGCGCAGCATGTCCATCGCCGACGCCAGATGCCCCCGTTGCTTGAGGAGATCGGCTGCCATCTGGAGTGAGCGGTCGATGTCTTCCCCCAGGGTCTGCATGCGCAGCGCCTGTTCCCTGCGGCTTTCTTCGCTGGCGAGGTGGGCCGTGCGGACGAGCGAGGCGGCCCGTCTGCCCAGCCGGTCGTTTGCATTGAACTGACGGTAGTAATAGGAAATCGTGGAGCCCAGCAGCAGCAATGCGGTGCCGGTGACCGCCAGGACCTGCTGCGCCAGGAAGGCGACCGGATCGAACGAGCCGGGCAAGCCGGAGCTTTCCAGGGTCAGCCCGATGGTGAGGTTCAATCCCGCTACGCTGATCGCGGCACCGCGCCATCCGTACATGCAGGTAAGCGCGGCCGCCGGCAGCAGCATCGCGATGCGCAGGCTGCTCTTCGCCAGCAGGTCATCTGCGGGAAGCTGCATCGCCGCCAGGCCCAGCGCGCCGATCACCGTCAGCGTGGTCACGGCCATCATCGCTGCCCCGGCGGTGGGGTGCGGCAGGTGGTGGCGATGTTTCCACAGCAGCGCGACCGGCGCGAAAATCAGGATGCCCAGGTAGTCGCCGATGATGTATTTCGCAACGCCCATCCAGGACACGGCGTCGTGCAGCGTCGGCATCAGCAGATAGGCCAGGCCCTGATTCAGCGCCGTGATCGCGACTGCGGAAAGTGCCGCGATGGACAGCAGCCAGGCCGGATTGCCCCCCGCCAATCGGCGGCGGTGCAGATACACGATCGCTGCGACCGTCGGCATCAGCAGCGCGGATGCCAGTACGACCCACGCGAGGCCGTACTGATCGATGAGAGGGAAACGTGCCTGTGCGAAGAAAGCGTACTCACCAACCGCCAGGTAAGGCCATGTCCGCGGCGGGCACACCAGCAGCGCAGCGACACGGATTCCGGCAGGCAGGTAGAACTGGTCCACCGACATCTGCCGCGTTGCCCAGAACACCATCGCGTAGCCCAGCGCCAGCACTACGCCACTGGAAGAGATGCGCAGATTGAGGTGAAACTCCTTTTTCAACCATTCCCGCTGCACGTACACCCCCTTTTCCCTGTGGTGACCGCGGGCTGGAACGGCCGCCCGGCGCAGCTTGGACACTATCGGGCAACGCTCCCGCGTGCAATGGCGTGGCGACGTGATGTGGTTGCCTCGAAGGCGCTGTTTACTGGCGCGGTGAAGGGCCAAGCTTGAACTGCGTCACATATTGTTCTGCGTCTTGTGGTCGCGGCTTTGCATCCCCTGCTGCCACCGATGTGAAGGCACTGCGCTTCGGAAACAGGGTGCGCCGCCCAGCCAGGATTGCCTGACAGCTCGCCACGGCCGCGCCTGATGGCGGTTGTGCGGTGTGCAGGGGAGGCTTGGATTTTGATCGGGTGCGACCGGCATGTCCCCGCGCCGCTTGGCTACCTCCGGACGCCCACCGTTGCCCATGCTCGGCAAGGCCTGTGCGGCGGCTCTTCTGACCGGCGTGAGCGCGACGGTGTTCGCCCCCTTTCTTTTGCCGCCGCACTGGATGTGGGCTTCGCTCGCGGCAGGGCTGGCAATCTGGATCCTGCCCTGCCGCCTGCGCCTCTTCGGCGCCGCCCTTTTCGGCCTCGGCTGGGCCGCCTTCCACGGCCACGTCGGGCTCGCGCAGCAGCTTCCCGCGGGCAGCGCGCCGGTGGACCATGTCGTGCAGGGGCGGGTGACCAGCCTGCCGGTGCACGGCCCCGGCGGCACCCGCTTTGGCTTTCGGGTAGACGATGATCCGGCGATGCCCGCCGACCTCCGTGGCCGCGACCTGGCGCTGGGCTGGTACGACGGATTCCGTGGCGCGGCCGATGATCGACGGCGCACGCTGCGCGCGGGCGAGCGCTGGTCGCTCGGCGTGCGGGTCCGGCCCCCGCGCGGCCGGGTGAATCCCGGTGGGTTCGATGCCGAGGGCTACGCACTCCGGCAGCGTGTTGCCGGCAGCGGCTACGTGCGCGAACCCGCGCAGGCGGCTGTGCTGGCCGCGCCCACGGGATTGCCCGCGTGGCGCGAGCGGATGGCGGATGCGATCGCCACAGCGGTCGAGAGCGACGGCCGCCGCTTCGTCCAGGCATTGGCGCTGGGCGACACCCGCGGCCTGAGCCCGGCCGACTGGGACGATCTGCGCGCGCTGGGGGTGACCCACCTGGTGGCGATCTCTGGTTTCCATGTCGGCGTGGTGGCGGGCGTTGCCGCCGTGCTGGCGGGCGGGCTCTGGCGCTGCCTGCCGATGCTGGGCCTGCACTGGCCGCGGCCGATGGGCGCCGCGGTAGCCGCCGTCGCGGGCGCGGCGCTGTACGCCGCCGCAGCCGGTTTCGCGCTGCCCACGGTGCGCACCGTACTGATGATCGCAGTGGTGGCCGCCGCGCGCTGTAGTCGGCGGCGGGCGACTGTGGCGCAATCGCTGGCGCTGGCCGCGCTGGCGATGCTGCTGTTCGATCCGCTCGCCGTGCTCGCCCCCGGTTTCTGGCTGAGCTTTGCCGGCGTGCTGTGGCTGATCTGGTGCCTGCCGGGGCGTGAGGAGGGCTGGGTGCGTGGTTTTCTGGGTGCGCAGGGCGTAGCGACCGTGGCGCTGCTGCCGCTGACCGTGGCGCTGTTCGGCCAGGCCTCGCGTGCGGGGCCGCTGGTGAATCTGCTGGCGATTCCGTGGTGGACGATGGTGGTGGTGCCGCTGGCGCTGCTCGGCACCGCGCTGGAGGCGCTGATCGACGGGGCGGGACGCTGGCCGTGGCAGCTGGCGGCATGGTGCTTCGAGGCGAGCTGGTGGCTGTTCGGGTATGCCGCGCGCAGCGAGCTGTCGCTGTGGTGGCTGCCGCAGGCCGACCGCTGGGCGTTGATGTCGGCCGTGTTCGGTGTGTTCTGGCTGCTGCTGCCGCGCGGCAGTGGTGGCCGCGTGCCGGCCCTGCTGCTGTGTCTGCCGCTGTTGTGGCCGGCGCGGCATGGCCCGGGCGAGGGCGAGGTGGAGCTGATCGTGATGGATGTCGGGCAGGGCCTGGCGGTAGCCGTGCGTACACGCCGGCACGCGCTGCTGTACGACACCGGGCCCGGGGCCGACGATGGCTTCGACGCGGGCGAGCGGATCGTGGTGCCGACCCTGCGGGCGCTGGGGCAGGGCCGTCTGGACCGGATCATGATCAGCCACGATCACCGCGACCACACCGGCGGGCTGCGTGGGGTGCGCCGCAGCTTTCCGGGCGCGATGCTGCAGGCGCCGCCCGACGCACTGCGCGGTCGGGCCTCGGCCTGCCATGCCGGGCAGTCCTGGCAGTGGGACGGGGTGACGTTCCGGGTGCTGCATCCGCCGCGCGACGCGCCGCAGTCCACCAACGACAGCAGCTGCGTGCTGCGGCTGGAGACGCCGCAGGGGGCGATCCTGCTGGCCGGTGACATCGAAAAGCGCAGCGAAGCCCTGCTGGTCCAGCAGGCGCGCGCACGCCTGGCGGCGGAAGCGGTGGTCGTCCCACACCACGGCAGCGCCGGCTCGTCCACGCCGGCGTGGGTGGCCGCGGTCGCGCCGCGGCTGGCGATCGTTTCGGCGGGCCACCGCAACCGCTTCGGTCATCCCCGTGCCGAGGTGGTGGAGCGCTGGCAGGCGGTGGGCGCCGAAGTGCTCACCACCGCCGACAGCGGCGCGGTGCGGGTCTGGCTCGGGCGTGAAGGCCTGCAGGTGCGTGAACAACGGGTTTTCGAGCGGCGTTGGTGGGATGCCGCGGAGCGGAGCCGGCCGGCTGCTATCCTATCGGCGATCAAACAGGCGGCCGCTGGGCCGGAGGATTGAAACGTGTGGGAACTGGTCAAGGCCGGTGGCTGGCCGATGCTGCCGCTGCTGCTGTTGGGCGTACTGGC
>Ga0247738_10000515_pt1 | contig 14719 bp, 13 predicted proteins | sample UWRJL013104B2_FD_180936 | JGI IMG/M metagenome (GOLD analysis project Ga0247738, IMG submission 180936) | Plant litter microbial communities from Arlington Agricultural Research Station in Wisconsin, United States - UWRJ-L013-104B-2 | ecosystem: Environmental > Terrestrial > Plant litter >...
GCTGTTCGCGGGCGACGACGTGCGCGACCTCGAGCAGGACTCCCTCGTGCGCAACATCGGCATCGTCAGCCAGGAGACCTACCTCTTTCACGCCACCATCGGCGAGAACCTCCGGTACGCGAAGCCGGATGCGACCCAGGCCGAGCTGGAGGTCGCGGCCAAGGCAGCCAACATCCACAACACCATCGTGTCGTTTCCCGATGCCTACGACACGGTCGTCGGTGAGCGGGGCTACCGGCTCAGCGGTGGAGAGAAGCAGCGCATCGCGATCGCCCGCGTGCTGCTCAAGGACCCCTCGGTGCTCATTCTCGATGAGGCGACAAGTGCGCTCGACTCGATCAGCGAGCGCGTCGTGCAGGCGGCGCTCGACACGGCGGCACGCGGACGCACGACGATCGCGATCGCCCACCGCCTGTCGACCGTGGTTGCGGCTGACGTCATCTTCGTCGTCAGTGCGGGTGAGATCGTCGAGAGCGGCACCCACCCCGAGCTGCTTGCCAAGGGCGGCGTCTATGCGGAACTGTACGAGCAGCAGACGTCGTCTAGTACCTAGCCAAGAGCTCGTTCATGTAGTCGATCTCGCTCTGCTGCGCCTTGACGATGCTCGTCGCGAGCTGGATGACGACCCGCACCTCGGTGCGGTCCAGCACCGCCTCGGCCATCTCGATCGCGCCCTGGTGGTGCGCGATCATCAGCTGCAGAAAGAGCTTCTCTGCGGCGGGACCGTTGAGGCTCTGCAGCTCGGCGATCTGCGCGCGGGTGGCGAGACCGGGCATCGGGTCGCCGGGGTTGTGGGCGCCCTCGGTGCCGTGGTCGTGGCCGGCGCCGGTGAGGGTCGGTCGCGTCATCCAGGTCATGGCCGGCTCGGGTGAGGCCTGCGGCAGTTTCCACTCGTTGAGCCAGGCCAGCATCTGGCCGGACTGGTTGGACTGGCTGGTCGCGATGTCGTAGGCGAGACCGCGAATGTCGTCATCAGTGCTGCGATCACGAATGATCATGGCCAGCTCGACACCCTGGTCGTGGTGCACCTGCATGTCACGGGCGAAGCCGGCCGCAGCACTGGTGTTGTTCGGCGTGCTGACGAAGCTCGTCGACAGGCGGCCCACCGCGAAGGCTCCGACCGCGACGAGCAGCAGCGCGACGCCGAAGGCCACGCCACGGCGGCCGCGCGAGGGGCGGGTGCTAGGCGACTCGTCCAGGACCATCAGCCTGTCCGGAGCAGGAGGCACCCGGCTCGGGGGCCGTCGGCGACTTCCAGTACTTCGTGATGAACTGCACGAGGCGTGGGTCGTCGACGCCGTCGAGCTTCACCTGGGCGCCCCAGGCGGAGGCGACGACGGGGGAGTCGAGTCCCTCGTAGGGCGACATGACGATGTAGGTGTCGGGCAGGCTGTTCTGCAGCGTGCTGACCTCATCAGCGCTCAGGGCGCTCGCGTCGTAGGTGACCCACACGGCACCGTGCTCGAGCGCGTGCACAGCGCGCTCGCTCTGCTGCACCTCGGTGTAGACGCCGCAGTTGAGCCAGTTGCTCCAGTGGTCCCCGCCCGCGGGAGGGTTCATGCCGTACTGGGCGCTGTAGTCGACAGACGTGCCGTCGACGTGGTTGCCACCGACGAGGTCGGGAAAGGTCTGCACCCCCTCAACGGTGATCGTGGCCGGGTCGGGCTTTGGCTGCGCGTTCACCACGACGACGGTGACGATGAGAGCGAGCACGGCAACACCACCGACGATGCCCGAGATTGCGCCGATGCGACGGTTGCGACGTTCTCGGGCCTGCTGCTTCTTGAAGGCCTCAACCTTCTCGAGCCGACGCGCCTCGCGCTCCTGCTTGATGGTCTGTGCGGACTGCTGTGTGTTCTTTGCCATGACAGGCCAAGTGTATTGGCCGCCCCCACGTAACGCTGAAAAGCCGCTGGTAGATTGGCACGATCATGAAGTACGCCACCACAGTTCTCGACCTCATCGGCAACACGCCACTGGTCAGGCTCAACAGCGTCACTGCCGGTCTTGCCCCGACGATTCTCGCCAAGATCGAGTACCTCAACCCGGGTGGTTCGTCGAAGGACCGCATCGCCAGCCGCATCATCGACGCGGCCGAGCGCGAGGGCAAGCTCAAGCCCGGCGGCACGATCGTCGAGCCGACGAGTGGCAACACCGGCATCGGCCTCGCGCTCGTCGCCCAGCAGCGGGGCTACCGTTGCGTCTTCGTGCTTCCCGACAAGGTCGGTGAAGACAAGCGCAACGTGCTTCTCGCCTATGGCGCAGAGATCGTGGTCACCCCCACCAGCGTCGCGCCCGAGAGCCCCGACTCCTACTACTCGGTCTCCGACCGCCTCGCCCGAGAGATTCCGGGCGCCTTCAAGCCCGACCAGTACAGCAACGTCAACGGACCGCTCAGCCACTACGAGACGACCGGTCCAGAGATCTGGCGCGACACCGAGGGCAAGGTGACGCACTTCGTGGCCGGCGTCGGGACCGGCGGCACGATCAGCGGTGTGGGTCGCTACCTCAAGGAGGTATCCGGCGGCAGCGTGACAGTCATCGGGGCCGACCCCGAGGGGTCGGTCTATTCCGGCGGAGGAGGCCGCCCGTATCTCGTCGAGGGTGTTGGCGAGGACTTCTGGCCGACCGCCTATGACGGCTCGGTTGTCGATGAGATCATTGCGGCATCCGATGCGGAGTCCTTCGATCTGACCCGCCGGCTTGCGCGTGAAGAGGGACTGCTCGTCGGCGGCTCGAGTGGCCTGGCGGTCGCCGCTGCCCTCAAGGCGGCAGAGAAGCTCACGAAGGACGACGTGATCGTCGTGCTGCTGCCCGACGGTGGCCGCGGGTACCTCGGCAAGATCTTCAACGAGAAGTGGATGCAGAGCTACGGATTCACGCAGCTCAACGAGGAGAAGACGGTCGCCGACCTCGTCAGCGCCAAGGACGGCTCGCTGCCCGACCTCGTGCACGTGCACCCCAGTGACACGGTGCGCCACACGATCGACAAGATGCGACAGTTCGAGGTGTCGCAGATGCCCGTGCTCACCGCCGAGCCTCCCGTCGTCATGGGCGAGGTCGTTGGCAGCATCGACGAGAAGACGCTTGTCGACGCGGTCTTCAGCGGCCGCGCCCAGCTCACTGACCCGCTCAAGGAATTCGTCGGGGCTCCCCTTGGTTTGATCGGTGTGCACGAGTCGATTGGCAGTGCGCGGACTGCCCTCACGAGTGCGGACGCGCTGCTCGTCGTCAATGACGGCAAGCCCGTCGCCGTGCTCACGCGTTCAGATCTTCTGACGTACCTCTCTGAGTAGCCCACCAACGCAAGTAGAAAAGAACCACCTGTGTCTTCTGACCATGCCTTCGAGACCCGCGCCATCACGGCGGGCCAGGCCTTCGACCCGACGACCGGCGCGGTAGTTCCCCCCGTCTACCTGACGACGACCTTTGTGCAGGACGGCATCGGCGGATTCCGCAACGGCTACGAGTACGCCCGCGGCGGCAATCCGACCCGCGACTCCCTGCAGGAGCTGCTTGCCTCGCTCGAGGGCGGCACCAAGGCCTTCAGCTTCGCCTCCGGCCTCTCGGCGGAGGACGCCGTGCTGCGCGCCGCCCTCACCCCCGGCGACCACATCCTCATGGGCAATGACGTGTACGGCGGAACGCACCGCCTCGTCAACCGCGTCTTCGTGCCGTGGGGTGTGTCGCTCTCGACGGCCGACTTCAGCGACCTCGATGCGGTGCGCGCCGCTATCCGTCCGGATTCGACGAAGGTGCTGTGGGTCGAGACCCCGAGCAACCCGCTGATGAAGATCAGCGACATCGCCGCCCTCGTCGAACTCGGCCACGCGGCCGGTGCAATCGTCGTCGTCGACAACACCTTCGCCTCGCCCTACCTGCAGCAGCCGCTGTCGTTCGGTGCCGACGTCGTGGTGCACTCGACCACGAAGTACATCGGCGGCCACTCCGACGTGCTCGGCGGTGCCGTCATCGTCAACAGCGACGAGCTCGCCGAGAAGATCGGCTTTCTGCAGTTCGGCGTCGGTGCCGTGTCGGGACCGTGGGATGCCTGGCTGACCGTGCGCGGAATCAAGACCCTCGCGGTGCGCCTCGACCGTCACTCGTCGAACGCGCAGTCGATCGCCGAGTCACTGGTCGGTCACCCCAAGGTCGAGACCGTGTACTACCCGGGCCTGCCCGACCACCCCGGCCACGAGCTCGCCGCTCGCCAGATGAAGGCCTTTGGCGGCATGATCTCGCTCAAGCTGCACTCGGGCGAGGCCGCACGCACCTTCGCGGAGTCCACCGAGCTCTTTCAGCTGGCAGAGTCCCTCGGCGGCGTCGAGTCGCTCATGTGCTACCCGAGCGAGATGACGCACGCCTCGGTGCGCGGCACCGCGCTCGAGGTGCCTGACAGCGTTGTTCGCCTGTCGGTCGGCATCGAGGATGTCGGTGACCTCACACAGGATGTACTGCAGGCGCTAGACCGCGCATAGCTGGCAGTTTCTGTACGGCGCTGCCGAAGCTGCCACGACAGGATCATCCTATGACCGAACACGAAGGCCGCCTCGGCGTGCTGCAGGCGTCGGCGCTGTACATCGCCGCCGTGCTCGGAACCGGCATTCTCATGCTGCCGGGGCTGGCCGCGCGGGCGGCGGGGCCGGGGTCCGTTCTCGCGGTTATCGCGGTGCTGCTGCTGTCGGTTCCCCTCGCGGGGGCCTTCGCCGCGCTGGCTTCACGCATGCCCGACTCGGGCGGTGTCGCCACCTACGTGCGCCGCGCCCTCGGTGACACGGCCGCGCGCCTGGCGGGCTACCTGTTCTTCTTCGGGGTGATCATCGGGGCTCCGGTGGTGGGCATCACCGCCGGTCGCTACCTCGCGTCGATCTTCGGCGGCGGGCCGGTGGCTGTCGTCGTGATCGCTGTCGTCATTCTCACGCTGCCCTTTCTCTCGAACCTGGGCGGGCTGCGGGTCAGCGGGCGCGTGCAGCTCGGCCTCACCGGTGCCCTCGTCGTCATCATCGTCATCGTGGTCGCCCTCGCGATACCAGCGGTGGATGCCGCCAACTTCGAGCCGCTGCTGCCGCACGGCCTCACCGGGGTCGGCCTCGCCATCTCGCTGATGATCTGGGCTGTGTCGGGGTGGGAGGCCGTGACGCACCTCGCCGCCGAGTTCAAGAACCCACGGCGCACGATTCCCCTGGCGACGGTCATCGCGATCGTCGCGGTCGGCGCCGGCTACCTTGCGCTGCAGCTCGTCGTCATCGCGGTGCTCGGGTCGCGCGCTGGTGAGAGCGACGTCACCCTGCTCGACCTGGTGGCGCAGACCGCCCCCGGTGTCGGCCCGGCCATCATCACCGCGATCGCCCTGGTTGTCTGTCTGGGAGTGCTCAACACCTATGCGGGTGCGTTCGCCAAGCTCGGCTCGTCGCTCGGGCGCGACGGCGACCTGCCGCGCTGGTTCGCGAAGGGCGCGGAGCCCGGGGGTGTGCCTCGACGCGCGCTGGCCCTCACCGCGATCGTGCAGGGCGCCTACTTCGTCGGCGTCGCGGTCACCGGCGACCTGACCCCCTTCATCCTCATCAACACCGCCTGCATGGCCTCGGTCTACCTGCTCGGCATGATCGCCGCGACCCGCCTGCTCGCGCGCTTCAGCGCCGGCTGGTGGATGGCGCTCATCAGCATCGTGCTCGTGGTCGGCCTGCTGGCGCTCGCCGGCTGGGCACTGCTGGTTCCCCTGTTCTTCGTTGTCGTCGCCCTCCTAGTGAAATTGGTCAAATCTCGTGCCCCAGTACCGCGCCCACTTTGACGCCCGCATCGAGTTCGCGAACGGAGGGGACCTCGAGGCGCACGGCTTTCGTCTCGACCTGCCGTCGCGGGATGCCTCGGTTGAACAGCTGCTCGTGCAGCACCTCGGCCTCGCCCTCGTCTCGAAGGTCGAGCTAACCAACCTGTCGATCGTCGAGGAGGCGCACAAGGGGTCGCGGGGGATCGCGGCCGACCCTGTGTCGACGGGTCGTGTCGTCGATCTCAGCCACAGCATCCGCGAGGGTCTGATCACCTACCCCGGCCTGCCCGCTCCGGTCATCACTCCGCACCTCACCCGCTCTGACTCCCGCGAGAAGTACGCGCCGGGCACCGAGTTCGCCATGGACGTCATCACCATGATCGGCAACACCGGCACCTACCTCGACAGCCCCTTCCACCGCTACGAGGGCGGGACGGACCTCGCCGGGCTCGCGCTCGAGACGCTCGTTGACCAGCCGGCCGAGGTCTTTCACCTCGGGGACTCCCTTTCGCGTGGGATTCCGGCGTCGGTCTTCTGGGACCGTTCCTTGAAGGGCAAAGCGGTTCTCCTCCACACCGGGTGGGACAAGCACTTCGGCGAGCCCGCGTACCTCAAGGGCGCACCCTTTTTGACAGCGGATGGGGTGGACTACCTCATCGCGCAGGGCGTCACCCTCGTCGGCATCGACAGCCTCAACATCGACGACACCGAGAGCGGGGGCGAGCGCCCGGCGCACACGGGCCTGCTCGCCGCCGGCATCCACGTCGTCGAGCACCTGCGCGGCCTCGAGCAGCTGCCGCCCTCGGGCAGCCTCTTCTCTGCGGTGCCGCCGAAGGTGGAGGGTTTCGGCACGTTCCCGGTTCGGGCGTATGCGCGCGTGCTTCGCTAGGAGCGACAGCCATTTCTGGCTGTCGCGCGGCACCAGCGCCGACGGCCGTCTCGGCCGCCGGTAGCCAGCGATTAACCTAGCGGGCCTCATCAGCCGGCCGGACGCGCCGGCCTGATTCTCCTCGCGTCAGGCACGACAGGGTTAGGTGCCTACATTGGCGACTCTATCTATATCACTCGTCTCCCTTATTTTAATTTCTTCAATAAAACTAGAATTAAGATTGCCGGTAATAGTATTTTTGGCAGAAGCTCTAATAAGAGCGGGAATAGTTACAGTAACGACGATGGGTACACAGTGGGCGAGGTGAATTGGCCACCGATCGAATCGGAACTACGCGAATGGGCGAGCGACGACGAGGCGCGAGCAGGCGCCAGCAGGCGGCAGGTGCGCACGCACACGGGGCCTTACAGAGCAGCGATCTCGGCGCGCATTGCTCGAACTCGCGTCTCTGTCTCACAGAACGCCGCTGCCGAGATCGACGATGCCACTAGCCAACTGACCCGTTTCGACACGAGTGTCGGCCACATAGCGGCCCCGTTCGCGTCCATCCTGCTGCGAACCGAGAGCGCCTCGAGCTCAGAGATAGAGAACCTCACGAGCGGGGCCAAGCAAATAGGCCTCGCTGAGATCGGTGAGAGCGATTCTGCCAACGCCCAACTGATCGTCTCCAATGTGCGCGCCATGGAGTCCGCGCTGCACCTGTCAGAGAACCTCAGCGGACCGGCAATCATCGACATGCAACGGGAGCTGCTCAAAGACAGTCGACCAGACCTCACCGGCGGATGGCGACAGCAGCAGGTGTGGATCGGTGGGGGATCGATCGGTCCGCATACCGCGCGATTCGTGCCTCCCCACCACGACCGCATCCAGGGCGACATCGATGACCTGCTCGAATTCATCGCGCGCACGGACATTCCTGTGCTCACCCAGGTCGCGATCGCGCACGCGCAGTTCGAGACCATTCACCCTTTCGCCGACGGCAATGGCCGCACCGGGCGCGCCCTCGTGCAGGCAATGCTTCGCGCGAAAGGCGTTACGCAGAACGTGACGGTGCCGGTGTCGGCCGGGCTATTGACCGACACCGCGGCGTACATCGACGCGCTCACTGCGTACCGTGCCGGTGACGTCGAACCCCTGATACTGACCTTCGCGCAGGCCGCGCACGAGGCGGTCATCAACGGCACGCGACTGGTGAATGACCTGACGCGTCGCAAAGAGAGTTGGGACGACCGCCTTGTGGGGCTGCGATCGCACGCCAGCGCGCGTAAAGTCGCGGGCCTCGCATTCGAGCAACCGGTTCTTGACGCTGAGGTGATCCAGCGAAAGCTCTCCATCACTCCGGCGAGCGTCTACTCTGCCGTCGACGCCCTAGTGGAGCGCGGCATTCTCACGCCGAAGAACTCCAATAGGCGCAATCGCATTTGGTTCGCACCAGAGATTCTGGACGATCTCGATGCCTTCGCTGCGCGTGCGAAACGCGTCTGATATCCACCCAACCAGAGAGGCATCATGAAGCTCTTACTCACCTCCGGTGGCATCACCAACCCGAGCATCGAGGCCGAGCTGGTGCGCCTGCTCGGCAAGCCTCTGTCTGAAAGCACGGCGCTCGTCATCCCGACCGCGCAGTGGGGGCATCCGATGTGCGGGCCCGAATCGGTGCGCCGCACGGTTGTCGGCCAGCCTGCCTTCGCCGGCCTGCCCTTCAGATCGGTTGGAGCTCTCGAGCTCACGGCACTGCCGACCATCGGCGCAGAACGCTGGCGGCCGTGGGTGCGCGAGGTGGACGTGCTGCTGGTCGACGGCGGCGACGCGACCTATCTCACTCACTGGATGCGGGAGTCCGGCCTTCTCGGCCTGCTCCCGTCGCTGACCGACACCGTCTGGGTCGGCGTCAGCGCCGGCAGCATGGTGATGACGCCGCGCATCGGCCGCGAGTTCGCCCATTGGTCCGATGACGACCGCACCCTCGGCCTCGTCAACTTCTCGATCTTTCCGCACCTCAACTACCCCGGTTGGGAGGACAACACTCTGGCCGAGGCGCAGAAGTGGGCTCTCGAGATCGGCGGCCCTGCCTACGCGCTCGACGATCAGAGCGCAATCAGTGTCGTCGACGGGTCGATCGTGCTGGTGTCGGAGGGGGAGTGGCAGCAGCTCGCGTAGCTGGCCACGATCACTTTGGTCCCGGGTGCAAGAATCACTTCGTGACCTATTCCGACATACTCGCGACGACCGCAATTGTGTTGTCTCTTCTAACAGCAGGCTGGACTGGTATTCGCGCTTGGCGTTGGGATCGACCCATTGTTTCCGTGTCTGGCGAACAATGGATCGGAGGTCATAGCACCGAACCCGACCGCAAGGTTGCCGGATTCAGTATCGAGGTCATCAATATCGGCAATCTGGCTACCTCGATCATCGAGGCGTATTGGGAGATCGATCGCGGTAATGGCGTCGAGATTCATTTCACAGCCTCACATGGCGGAGGCGGAATCGACTCCCTTTTTGGTGAGCCAGACTATAAGAAAGTTCCTGAACTGCCGCTCACTCTTGAACGTTATGGGCGTGTGAAGTGGGAGTTTGAGATCGGCCTAAAGTCTTTGCTCGAGCCAGACTTGATCCTTCGGGAGCGGCCAGTTGTCAGGTTCACGTCCCGAAAGCGAACTCAATATGCGTTCGGCTCCTGGCAGCCATCCCAGATCGCCATGGATGCACGACGCGGCGTCGAAGGCGCAACCAAGTAGCTCTTTCCTCCTGCCCAAGACCGCGGGCCGGGGTCATTGCTTCAAACTGTATCCATGATCACAATCCATCTGCGCTACGAGATCGACCCCGCCAATGTCAGTGACTTCGAGCACTACGGCAAGCTGTGGATAGAGCTCGTCAACCGCGCGGGCGGAACGCACCACGGCTACTTCTTGCCGAGCGAGGGCGACTCGGATGAGGCTTTCGCGCTCTTCAGCTTTGAGTCCCTGGCCGCCTACGAGAAGTACCGCGAGTGGATGCACGCCGACCCGGACTGCCAGGCAGCGGCCAAGTTCGCGGCCGACACGCAGTGCATACGGCGGTGGGAGCGGCGGTTCCTGTCTCCGGTCTTCGGCTGAATCTCATCAGACCACCAGCCAGCCAAGCTCCACTCAGACCAACCGGAGGTTACCGTCCGGGCAGCTCAATCGTTCCGTCTCGGTAAAGGTCGAGCAGTCGTTCCAGATGCGCGGTGTAGGTGGTCGCGATGTTGGCCCGCCAGGCTGCGAATTCTGGATAGGCGGTGCCCGGGGAGTGCTCCCAATTGGGCGAACTGAGAAACTCACGGCCGGGCAGCTGCGTCATCCCGTCCCAGTTGACTAGTGCCTCGCCTATTTCGTAGATCCGTGCGAGCGTCCAATCCATTGTCAAGATGGTGGCCGCACCGATGGAGAACCCCATGACCTTCTTATCTATCTTGCTCGAGCCGGGTAGTCCGGAGAATCGTGCAGCTTCCTCGGCGCAGATGCGCCATATGATTTCGAGATCCCGAACGAGCCAACCGGATGGGTCATCTACTTCTCGAATGCTCGCACCAGCAAGTGACATTGCCTTTCGGATATCGACCACACCCGGTGGACTCTCTGCACGCTTGATGAGGTGCCGAGACAACTTGATCCTTCCGAATTCGTCCAGATCGCTGCGCAAGGCGACGAGCATGCGACCCAATGTCTCGACCGTAGACCTAGCATTCTGTGCGGTCACAAGTTTGAGGTCGTGGCGAAGCTGAAGCCGCACAAGAATGAACGCGCCAGCGAACGCGATGCCCGCTCCAATCGTGGCTTGGAGAAGTCCAGCGGCCCAATCAGCGCTAAGCAACTCTTTGGTGAAGAGATCCCACCAGTCCATCCAGTTGACGCCTCTCTGTACTACGCGCGCCCCGCAGCCGCCCGCGACCGCCTCGACATTGAGTCAATAATCACGGCAAGCAGCAGCACTGCTCCCGTGATCATGAACCGCACCGACGAGTTCAAACTCATCAACGTCAGCCCCGAGCTGATCGACATGATCACCACGATGCCCAACAGCGCCGAGAACGCCGACCCCCGCCCACCAAACAGCGAGGTGCCCCCGATAACGGCGGCCGCAATCGCGTTCAAGTTGGTATCGCCGCCACCAGACGATTGGTTAGCCGACAGCCCGCGAGCAGCAGCAAGCAGCCCGCCGATAGCCGCGAACGTCGAGCACAGGATGAACACCGAGATGTAGATGTTGCGCACGCGAATGCCGGCGCGGCGGGCGGCCTCGACGTTGCCGCCGACCGCGTAGACGGCGCGGCCCCACGAGGTGCGGGTGAGCACGATGTTCATGAGCACGACAAGGGCGACGAAGAACAGGAACATGACTCCGACCCCGCGCCCCTGTACTTGCGAAGGTCCGAAGTTGCGGTAGAGAATCCAGCTGACGAGGATCAGGGCGACCAGCAGGGCACCGTTGCGCACCGCGATCGTTCCGCCGGATGTGAAAGACAGCCCCGCATCCCGTCGTCTCGTTCCCTGGATGACCTGGGCAAGGGTCATCACGCCGATCGCGAGCACGACGACCACATAGGCGGCCCACTCGGGCAGAAAGAGCTGCTGGGCGAAGTAAACGATGCCCAGCTTGTCGCTGAGCACGATGGATCCGTCGCCGCCGAGAAGGAAGAGCTGCAGGCCGAGAATGGCGAGCAGGCCGGCGAGGGTGATGACGAAGCTGGGCACGCCGAAGCGCGTGTAGAGCAGGCCGTAGGCGAGGCCGACGACCGCACCGCCGGCGATGGCGATGAGAATCACGCCGCCCTGCACGAGCAGGTGCAGCCACCAGCCTGCTTCGGCGGGAACCGTGATGGCGAGGCTGCCCGTCGCGAGGATTGCCGCGGCAAGGCCGGAGACCGAGCCAACCGAGAGGTCGATCTCGCCGAGCAGCAGCACGAGCACGATGCCGATCGAGATGGTGCCGACCGCGGCGCACTGCATCAGCAGGTTGACGAGGTTGGCGCTCGAGAGAAAGTTGGGGTTGATGATCTGAAAGACGATCCAGATCACGGCGAGGGCTGCGATGACAGGCAGGGACCCCAGATCACCACCGCGCACCCGGCTGACGAAACCGCGAACCGCGCCCCCGATGCCGTTGTAGTGGATGAGGCGCTCGTCTTGCAGATCGGTCATCGGGTGACCGCCGCGAGGGGCGTGACCACCGGTGGGCGCTTGGGCTCAGAGAAGTCGGCGGCGCCGGTGATGGCGGCGATGATCTTCTCGCTGGTGACGTCTGCCACTCGAAAGTCTCCGTTGTTCTTGCCGAGGCGCAGCACGACGATGCGGTCAGCCACCGCCTGCACGTCGGCGATGTTGTGGCTGATGAGGATGACGCCGAGGCCGCGCTCGCGCAGGCGCTCGATGAGATTGAGCACCTCGGCGGTCTGCGCGACACCGAGGGCGGCGGTCGGCTCGTCGAGGATGACGATGCTGGGGTCGCCGATGAGCGAGCGGGCGATGGCGACCGTCTGGCGTTGTCCGCCAGAGAGGGACGCGACCGGAATTCTGACGCTCGGCAGCTTGGCGCTCAGCTCGCGCAGCAGGGTCCACGCACGCTGCTCCATCTCGATCTCGTCGAGCCCACCGGAGCGGTGCAGCTCGCGACCGAGGAAGAGGTTCGAGACCACGTCGAGGTTGTCGCACAGCGCTAGGTCTTGGAAGACGGTCGCGATGCCGAGGTCGCGGGCGTCGGTCGGGCTGGCGATGGTGGTCGTCTGATCGAAGAAGTCGATCGTGCCGGCGTCTTGCGGGTGCACCCCGCTGAGAATCTTGACCAGCGTCGACTTGCCGGCGCCGTTGTCGCCGACGATCGCGACGACCTCGCCGGCATAGACCTCGAGCTCGACGTTGCTCAGGGCCTGCACGGCACCGAAGCGCTTGCCGATGCCACGCAGCGCGAGAATGCGCTCAGCTTTGTCGGGCATGGCTACTCAATTCCGGCGGCCGTGCACGCGGCCGCGTAGTCGGGGGTGCAGATCTGCTCCACGGTCCAGAAGCCGTCGGCGACGACCGTCTGCATGATGTTGTCGATGGTCACGCTGACCGGCTCGAAGAGGGTTGCGGGCGTGCCCTCGAAGTCCACGTCGCCCTCGACCTTCTCGCCGCGGGCGAGGGCCACGGCCACCTCGGCGGCCTTCTCTGCCTGCGAGCGAATCGCCTTGTAGACGGTCATGTACTGCTCGCCGGCAACAATGCGCTGGATGGCGCTGAGCTCGGCATCCTGCCCCGTCACCAGCGGCCAGGGCGTCACATTCGCCGCTTTCAGTGCCGCGACCGCACCACTCGCGGTGCCGTCGTTCGCCGCGTAGATGGCGCTGAACTGCCCGCTGTACTGGGTGAGCTGGCCGGCCACCCACTCCTGCGCCTTGTCGGGGCTCCAGTCGGGGGTGTCGTACTGGGCGAGAATCTCGTAGCCGCTCGGTTCGAGGGTGCTCAGCGCGCCCTCTTTGAAGTCGCCCGCGTTGTTGTCGGTGGGCGAGCCGTTGACCATGAGAATTCCGCCGGTCGCCTTGTCGGCGTCGAGCTTCTCGGTGAGCGCGGTGCCCTGCAGGGCACCCACCTGCACGTTGTCGAACGACACGTAGTAGGCGATGGTGCCCCCGAGCACGAGGCGGTCGTAGCTGACGACCGGCACGCCCTGGGCGTTGGCCGCGGCGACGATGCTGACCGCGGCGGCGCCGTCGACCGGGTCGAGCACGAGAACGCTGACGCCCTGCGCGAGAGCGGACTCGGCCTGGGTCTGCTGCTTTGACGCATCCTGGTCGGCGTTGGAGTACATGATCTCGAAGTCGCCGAGCTCGTGCACCCGGTTCTCGAACATCGGGCGGTCGAAGGACTCATAGCGCGCGGTCTTCGAGTCGGGCAGCAGCAGGGCGATCTTGAGCTCACCAGAGGCGGGCGCGCAGCCAACGAGCAGCGAGCCTGCGAGGGCGAGCAGCGAGATCAGGGAGATGGCGGTCTTCATGGATTAGCCCGTCGCAAAACTGGGGGAACTGATGGCGCGGAAGTCGGCGTCGACCCCCACGTGGTCAATGGCAAAGGCGAGGCAGCCGAGAAGCTCTGCGCGATCGCCGAGCTCGCCCTGCACCACCTCGGGGAACCCGCCGAGACCCTGCAGTGCGCTGCGCTCCAGGGCGTGCCGCAGCGGGGCGAGCAGGATCTCGCCCGCCTGGGCGAGCTCACCGCCGATGACGAGGCGCTCGGGGTCGAAGAGGTTGCACAGCGATGCGGCGGCGATGCCGATGTGTCGTCCGGCATCCGCGATGACACGGCGGGCGGATGCGTCACCGGAGTCCGCGCGAACGAGCAGGTCGCGCAGGCGCTGCATTCCGGGGTCGTCGCGGAAGAGCTCGAGCAGGGCGGGTCCGCCGGCGAGGGTGTCGAGGCAGCCGCGCGATCCGCAGCGGCAGATGGCGCCGTTCTCGTCGATGGTGACGTGGCCGATCTGGCCGGCCTTGCCGGTTACGCCGCGAAAGATGGCTCCGTCGACGATCATGCCGGCCGAGATGCTGTGGCCGACACGGATGTAGGCGGCTCCCCGAACATCCTTCGCGGCACCACTGCGGAACTCGGCGAGACCGCCGAGGTTGGCCTCGTTGTCGACGAACACCGGACGCTGGATGCGGTTGCTGAGCACCTCGGCAACCGAGACGCCCTCCCAGCCACGCAGCAGTCCCGGGGTCGAGACCATGCCGGTGCGCGCGTCGATCGGCGCGGGCAGCGCCACGCCGACGGCGAGGATGTCGGCCATCGACGCGTTCACCGACTCGACCATGTCGGTGAGCAGCAGCGCGGCGCGGTTGAGCTCGGCGTCGTGGCGGTGCTCGAGGGCGAGGGGCACGTGGTTCTCGGCGACGACGGTGCGGCCGATGTCGCTGATGGCGATGCGCAGGTGGCGCGACGAGAAGTGCAGACCGGCGACGAGTCCGAGCTGGCGGGCGAGGGTGACCTCGATGGCGCGGCGGCCGCTGCGCGATGCGGTCTCGGTGTGCAGCACGCCACTCGCCGACAGCTCTTTGACGATGTTCG
>Ga0247738_10000516_pt1 | contig 14708 bp, 14 predicted proteins | sample UWRJL013104B2_FD_180936 | JGI IMG/M metagenome (GOLD analysis project Ga0247738, IMG submission 180936) | Plant litter microbial communities from Arlington Agricultural Research Station in Wisconsin, United States - UWRJ-L013-104B-2 | ecosystem: Environmental > Terrestrial > Plant litter >...
AGGCCGTGTGGTGGGAGCGCGCCGTCGCGACCTGGCCCGCCTACGCCAAGTACCAGGAGAAGACGGACCGGCAGATTCCCGTGTTCGTCTTGGAGGCGCGCTGACGTTTGGTCAGAACGTCTCCCAACGCGGGCCGGCAAAGAACTTGTGATCTGCGGGGCAATCAGCTTGCATCTTTGCGACAAGTCGCATGTGCCAGCCGGCTTCGGCGGGATTTACGCGGTCTACAAAAAACTCAAGTGCACTCTGGGCTTGCAAATCGAAGACTTCCCCCGCGAACCAATCCGGGATCCATCCGAGCGGCAGGTGCGAAGTAGTAGTTGCTATGAGTGCGTGACTTGAGACGCGGTTCGTGGTTTCGTGCTCCACCACAAGCGCTTCTCCAACTCGGAGCTCTGAAATAATTCTCTCAAACTCGTCTGCTTCATACTTTTCATGATCTTCGCCGTTTACGACCACAGACTTCTCAAGCAAGTAACGCATTCCATGCACCAAGATGTAACAAACCCAGCCCGACGGCCCGTACCTCGGTGCGGGAAATAACTGCAAAGTATCTCCCTGTCGAGTTCCACCAGATCTACTGAGCTGTTCCCATGGGGTTGCGTCCTCTGACAGGCCCAAATCTTCTACATAGCGCTGAAAATCTGGTCTGCGGGGATCCATAGCGCGCTGTGCGAAGAGCGGGAAGAGATCTTCGGAGCGATAGGTACGCTCTACGTCGGGAAAGCCGAGAAGCAGCGGGAAACCGTCCACCTGCGTTGCGGTCTTGAGGTACTCAAAGACATACGTCGTGCCGTCGAAACTCAGAAGGCCGACTGGAGATACATCTCGCGAATCGGGATGCTGCCAAGTGACAACCAACCGCTGGCTAGGACCAGAGGGCACGAGCGGTGATTCAGTGCCGCTGTCGCGCGGCAGAGTTGCGGTAGCCATCAAGAATCCTTTCTGCATTCGTTGCAATCAGTGCGAGTGCAAACTTACGACTTGCCTCTGACATTTGTGGAAGCCGTTCGAACAAACCCTCTGCGTCTGAAGTGGTAAAAGAATCTAGTTTACCGATCCAGTGCAATTCTGCTGTCTCTCCTGCGCTGTGGAGCGCGTGGCGCGCTAGTTCGACCAATGACTGTTTGCCGACATCGCCAGTCCCAAAACGCCAGGCATCGCCACGAGCGGCCCATTTCGCAACGGAGAAGTCGTGGCCAGTAAGGAAACGTTCGCGACTCTCATCCGTGAGCTGATACCCCAGGGTCCCCGCCAGGTCGTACGACGGCGCTAGGGAGGCTCTACTGGAGCCCGTAGTAGGCCTCAGGACAGACCAATTCTCCTCGTGACGGTCACGGTTCGCGATGAGTGCGTCGAGCATCAGATAGCCGGAGAACACGCCCAGGCCGTCTAGATGCATGAGCTCGTCGAATCCGGGCGGTGATGCCACAGAGTCGAGAGAGAGCGCGATATCAGGGAAATTGTAACCGGGGGTGGCTCCTCGAACCCGTTTTGACTTAGTGGACTTCGAGGCAGAGTACGAGAGGCGTGGGTCGGCGTCTAGCCAAAGGCTTCCTGGTTGCATATCGAAACCTTTAGGGCGCACGTTCCTGGAGATGGACCCCATCTCACCGGCGTTTACGGCCAGTTCGATCTCCGCGGTAGGCACACCGAGCAGACGCCCTAGCTCCGAGCTTGCCTTCTCAGCCCAATCGGTACCCTGAACGGTCCCGTCGCCGTGGGTCTCCACCGGCTTGAAGAGCCATTCATTCTCTGCGACATGCGGTAGTTCAGGATCTCTAACCCATGTTGTCGGACTCTGACCGAGCGTTTCACGGCGGATGATGGGCCACTGGGTCACATCGATTCGCTGAAACGGGTTCGTCACATGCCAAGACTACAGACGGGGGAGTCGCCGCTGTGGTGACCCAGAGGCGCGCTGAAACACTCCGGCAACACGACGGGCCTAGGCTCCACTTATGGCTGACCTGTTCGATGGCTATGGCGCCACCGCCACGAAGAAATCAGGCACGCCCGCGTGGGATGAGATGTTCGCCACGCCCGGCTCGGCCCGGCAGTCGTACAAGGAGATCCACGCCGCGCTCGCCCAGATGACGCAGGATGAACTGCGCGGGCGCACGGATGCCCTCGCAAGCTCGTACCTCGCGCAGGGCGTCACCTTCGACTTCGCCGGTGAGGAGCGGCCGTTCCCGCTCGACGCCGTGCCGCGCGTGATCGACCAGGCCGAGTGGGTCAGCGTCGAGGCGGGCATCAAGCAGCGCGTGAAGGCGCTCGAGGCGTTCCTCGCCGACATCTACGGCGCGCAGAACGCGGTGAAAGACGGCGTGATCCCGGCCAAGCTCATCACGAGCTCGAGCCACTTCCACCGTGAGGCCGCGGGCATCGACCCCGCGAACGGCGTGCGCGTGCAGGTGAGCGGCATCGACCTCATCCGCGACGAGAACGGCGTCTGGCGCGTGCTCGAGGACAACGTGCGCGTGCCCTCCGGTGTCAGCTACGTGATCTCCAACCGCCGCGTCATGGCGCAGACCCTGCCGGAGCTGTTCGTGTCGATGCGCGTGCGCCCCGTGGGCGACTACCCGCACAAGCTGCTGCACGCGCTGCGGGCATCCGCCCCCGCCGGCGTCGACGACCCGAACGTGGTCGTCCTGACGCCCGGCGTGTTCAACTCCGCCTACTTCGAGCACACCCTGCTCGCGCGACTCATGGGCGTCGAGCTCGTGGAGGGCCGCGACCTGTTCTGCTCGGGGGGCAAGGTGTGGATGCGCACTACCGCCGGCCCGACGCGCGTCGACGTGATCTACCGCCGTGTGGACGACGAGTTCCTCGATCCGCTGCAGTTCCGCGCCGACTCGATGCTCGGCAGCCCCGGGCTCATGCTCGCGGCGCGCCTCGGCAATGTGACCATCGCCAACGCGGTGGGCAACGGTGTCGCCGACGACAAGCTCGTGTACACGTACCTGCCGGAGCTCACGAAGTACTACCTCGGCGAGGAGGCCATCCTGCCCAACGTGCAGACGTGGCGCCTCGAAGACCCGGGAGCCCTCGAGGAGGTGCTCGACCGCCTGGACGAACTCGTGGTGAAACCGGTCGACGGCTCGGGCGGCAAGGGCCTCGTGATCGGCCCGGCCGCGTCGAAGGACGAGCTGGCCGAGCTGAAGACCCGGCTGCTCAAGGATCCGCGAGGCTGGATTGCGCAGCCCGTGGTGCAGCTCTCCACCATCCCCACGCTCGTCGACGACGGGATGCGCCCGCGGCATGCCGACCTGCGCCCGTTCGCGGTCAACAGCGGCGGCGACGACATCTGGGTGCTCCCCGGCGGGCTCACGCGCGTCGCGCTGCCCGAGGGCGAGCTCGTGGTCAACAGCTCGCAGGGCGGCGGCTCGAAAGACACCTGGGTGGTCGGACAGGACCCGCTGCAGGTCTCGCGCCACAGCATCCAGGGGCTCGTCGCCGGCCAGGCCGCCGCGACCGAGTCGATCTCGATCATCACTCCCGAGATGCTCAAGGCCGCCCAGCAGGACCACGGGCCGCACGAGCGTCCGCTCGGCCACGGCCAGCAGGAGCAGCAGCAGCAACAACGCACGCTCCCTGAGGTTCTCGAAGGGGGCGCTTCGAGCGCCTCAGCGACCGGAGGTGCATCATGCTGAGCCGCATCGCCGAGAGCCTGTTCTGGATCGGCCGCTACATCGAGCGCTCCGACGGCACGGCCCGCATCCTCGACGTGCACCTGCAGCTGCTCCTCGAGGACCCGTGGATCGAGGAGGACCTCGCCTGCCGCTCGCTGCTGAGCGTCATGGGCGCCGAGGCGCCGGACGACACGGAGCTCAGCAGGCAGGACATCCTCTCGATCCTCGCCGTCGACCGCTCCGAGCCCGCCTCCATCGCGTACTCGCTGGGGGCCGCGCGCGAGAACGCCCGCCGCGCCCGCGAGATCGTGAGCACCGAGCTGTGGGAGTGCCTCAACACGACGCGGGCGCGGATGCCCCGCAAGGTGTCCAGCGACAAGGTGCACGAGTTCTTCGCCTGGGTGCGCGAGCGCTCCGCCCTTGCCGTGGGCATCATCGAGTCGGCGACCAGCCGTGACGAGGCTTGGCAGTTCTTCACCCTCGGCCGTTCCATCGAGCGCGCGGACATGACCGCGCGACTGCTGGCCACCCGGTCGCTCACCGAGGCGTCCGGCCCGTCGTGGACGACGATCCTGCGCTCGTGCGGCGCGTACGAGGCCTACCTGCGCACCTACCGCGGCGTGCCGAGCGCGAAGAACGCCGCCGAGTTCCTGCTGCTCGACCGGCTGTTCCCGCGGAGCATCCTGTTCTCGGTGTCGCGCGCCGAAGCGTGCATGCGCGAGATCGAGCCGAGCACCGGCCGCGTGGGTGTCTCCGACCTGTCGCAGCGCCTGCTCGGGCAGATCCGCAGCGAACTGGAGTACCGCCCGATCGCCGACATCCTCGAAGACCTGCCGCTCCACATGGACAACGTGCAGCTCGCCACGAGCGCCGCCTCCGAGGCGATCCGCCAGCGCTACTTTCCCACCAACGCCGCACCGAGCTGGGTGGGGGAGACGAGTTGAACCGCCTGCGCATCAAGCACATGACGGGGTTCCACTACGGCGGCGACGTCACCGCGTCGTACAACGAGGCCCGGATGCTGCCCGTGAGCTCTGACGGCCAGCTCGTGCTGTTCTCCAACCTGGAGATCCTGCCGATGTCGAGCCACCACAGCTACGTCGACTACTGGGGCTCGCGCGTCTCGTCGTTCGAGATCCTCACGCCGCACAAGGAGCTCGCGCTCACCGCCACGAGCCTCGTCGAGGTGCGGCCCCGTCCGCACGCGGACGCGAGCCTCACGTGGGCCGAGCTGGAGGCTGCGGTCGAGCAGACCACCGAGACCGTGGAGCACCTGGGGCAGACCCGCCGCACCGCGCCGCCCGCCGAGGTCACGGAGATGGCGCTCGCGATCAAGGCGCAGCACGAGAACGTGTGCGATGCGGCCCTGGCCATCTCGATGGCGATCGGCGACGCGGTCGAGTACATGCAGGGCGTCACGGGGGTGACGTCCACGGCCGCGGAGGCCTGGGCCCACCGCAAGGGCGTCTGCCAGGACATCGCGCACCTCGCTCTCGGCGCTTTGCGCGCCGTGGGGATTCCCGCGCGCTACGTCTCCGGCTACCTGCACCCCAAGCCGAACGCCGCGATCGGCGAGACCGTCGCGGGCGAGTCGCACGCGTGGGTCGAGTGGTTCTGCGGCGGGGAGTGGCGCGGGTTCGACCCGACCAACAACATCGACATCGGCGACCGCCACGTGCTCGTGGGCCGCGGTCGCGACTACAACGACGTGCCACCGCTGCGCGGCGTGTACGCGGGGCCCTTCGGCTCGACGCTGTTCGTGAAGGTGGAGATCACGCGCGAGGCGTAGCCGCCACGGGCATCCCGAGCGGATGCGGCCCTCGCTCCCGACCTAGCTCGTGCGCTGCGCCGTCGCCCCGACGATGGCGATCTCCTGGGTGGCGAGCTCGCGGGTCTCCACCGCTACGGGGATCGACCGGGTGGCGGTCGTCGCGGTGCGCCGGTTGCGCAGCAGCCAGACGGCGGCGATGAGGGCCGCGAGGATGCCCGACGCGGCGCCGATCGCGAGCGACCAGCGCGGGCCCCACACGTTGGCGACCAATCCGACGATGGGGGCGCCGATGGGCGTGCCCCCCGCGAAGATCGCCATGTACAGCGCCATCACGCGGCCGCGCATGGCGGGCTCGGTGGTGGTCTGCACATAGGCGTTCGCCGTGTTCATCATCGTGAGCGACACCACGCCGATGGCCACGAGGGTGACGGCGAAGAACAGGTAGCTGGGCGAGAGCGCGGCGACGATGCAGACGAGCCCGAAGACGCCGGAGGCCACGACAGCCACCACGAACCGCACGCGCTCGCGGCGCGCGGCCAGCAGCGACCCGGCCACGGCACCCGCCGCCATGACCGACGACAGCAGGCCGAACTCCGCGGAGCCCTTGCCGAACTCCACCGTGGACATGGTGGAGATGAAGATCGGGAAGTTGAAGCCGAACGTGCCGACGAGGAACACCATGACGAGCACGATGAGGATGTCCTTGCGCCCGCGCACGTACCGCAGGCCGTCCCTGATCTGCCCCTTGGCCTTGGCCAGTCGCGGCGTCGGCACGAGCTGCGCGGTGCGGATGAACAGCAGCGAGAGCAGCACGCCGGCGAACGAGAGCCCGTTGACGATGAACACCGGCCCGGAGCCGATCCAGGCGATGAGAACGCCCGCGACGGCGGGCCCGATGAGGCGCGCGCTCTGGAACGAGGTCGAGTTGAGGGCGACGGCGTTGGAGATGTCGCGGTCGGTGACGAGCTCGGAGACGAACGCCTGGCGCGCGGGGGTGTCGAACGCCGTGCAGACGCCGAGCGCGAGCGCGAAAACATAGACGTGCCACAGCTGCACGTGCCCGGAGATGACGAGCGCGCCGAGCCCGAAGGCGAGCACGCACTGCACGGCCTGGGTCCACATGAGCAGTCGGCGCCGGTCGAAGCGGTCGGCCATGAGGCCCGCGACGGGCATGAGCAGAAGCAGCGGCCCGAACTGCAGCGCCATCGTGATGCCGAGGGCCGCGGCATCCTTGTCGGTCAGCTCGGTGAGCACGATCCAGTCCTGCGCGGTGCGCTGCATCCACGCCCCGGTGTTGGAGACGAGGGCGCCCGCGAACCAGAGGCGGTAGTTGAAGACGCGCAGACTGCGGAACATGGCGCTCACGAGTCGGCGAGCTGCCGGAGGATCGGCGTGGCCGCGTCGATGCTGGCGCGCTGCTGCGGCGTGAGGGTGTCGAGCTGGCGGGCGAACCACGCCACCCGCCTGCGCTTCGTCTCGCGGGCGATCTCGAGGCCGGCCTCGGTCGCCGTGATGAGAACCTTGCGGCCGTCGTCGGGCGAGCTCTCGCGCGTCACGAGGGCGGCCTCGACGAGCGCGTTGACCGTGCGGTTCATCGACGGCGGGGTCACTCGGTCGTGCTCGGCGAGGGAACCCAGCGTCTGCGGTCCCTCCTTCCAGAGCACGAAGAGTACCGAGAGCTGGCCGTCGGTCACGTCCTCGCCGGCCCGCTCGAGCCGCATCCGACGACTGAGGCGCAGGATGGCGATGCGCAGGTCGTCCTCTGATTGCTCGCTCATATTCGTTAGCCTAACAAATTAGCCATGCTAAACAAATCGCGCGCAATACGATGATGCTGAGCAGGGAGGCTCGATGCCGAAGTTCACCGCGATTCGCACAGACCACACGTTCGTCGACCAGCAGGGCGTGACCATCCACTACTACTCGTGGAAGGTGGGCAAGCCCAAGGCGGTGCTGCAGCTCACGCACGGCCTCGGCGATCACGCGCTGCGCTACGAGCAGGTCGCGCAAGACCTCGTCGCGGCGGGCTACTCGGTCTACGCCGACGACCACCGCGGCCACGGCGCCACCGGAATGCAGCAGTACGACGGGGACGCCGCCAAGCTCGGCAAGCTCGGTCCCGGCGGGCTGCGCGCCACCGTGGAGGGTGTGCGCCAGTTGAGCGCGATCATCCGCGACGAGAACCCGGGGGTGCCGCTCGCACTGCTCGGCCACTCCTGGGGGTCGCTCATGGTGCAGATGATCCTCAACACGCACGCGGACGACTACGACGCGGCCGTGCTCACGGGCACCGCCTACCGCACGCTCACCGACATGAACGGCGGCAACCTCAACAAGCGGCACGCGCACCTCGGCACCACGGGCAACGAGTGGCTGAGCCGTGATCCCGCGGTCGCGCAGGCGTTCGGGGATGACCCGCTCACGTTCTACGCCGCCGCGCTGCAGCTGTTCGGCCTGCGGGACGGGCTGCGCCTGCTCGGCAAGCCCACGAAGCACATCGCCAAGGACATCCCGCTGCTCATCATGATCGGCAGCGAGGACACGCTCGGCGGCGAGGGCAGCATCGAGAAGCTCGCGTCGGCCTACGTCACGCGCAGCAAGCTCAGCGATGTGGAGGCGATCGTCTACCCGGAGGCGCGCCACGAGATCTTCAACGAGACCAACCGCGACGAGGTGATCGCCGACCTCGTCGCCTGGCTGAATACGCGGCTGGCTCCCTGATGCCCTAGAAGACGCTCGCTTCGAGAGCCTCAGCGGCCGGGTTAGGCTTGCCTAATGCACGGTGAGTTCAAGGTTCCTGGTGGCAAGCTCGTCGTCGTCGACCTCGAGGTGGTGGACGGCCGCATCGCCGACTTCCGCCTCGCCGGCGACTTCTTCCTTGAGCCGGACAGCGCCCTCGAGGCGATCAACGCCGCGGTCAACGGACTGCCCGCCGACACCGAGGCGCCCGCCCTTGCGAAGGCGGTGCGCGATGCACTGCCGCAGGATGCCCTCCTCCTGGGCTTCTCGCCCGAATCGGTGGCCACGGTCATCCGGCGCGCGCTGCAGAAGGCGACCAGCTGGCGCGACTACGAGTGGCAGCTCATCCAGGGCCCCGCCGTGGATCCAGCGCTGCAGATGGCGCTCGACCAGGTGCTGAGCGACGAGGTGGGGGAGGGGCGCCGCAAGCCCACCCTGCGCATCTGGGAGTGGGAGAAGCCCGCCGTGGTGATCGGCAGCTTCCAGTCGGTCAAGAACGAGGTCGACATGGCCAACGCGCAGAAGTACGGCTTCGAGGTCGTGCGCCGCATCTCCGGCGGCGGGGCGATGTTCATGGAGGCCGGCTCGGTGATCACGTACTCGATCTACGCCCCCATCGAGCTCGTGCAGGGCATGAGCTTCGCCGACTCCTACGCGTTCTTCGACGAGTGGGTGATCATCGCCCTCAAGGCGCTCGGCATCGAGGCGAGCTACCAGCCCCTCAACGACATCACGAGCCCGACCGGGAAGATCGGCGGCGCTGCTCAGAAGCGGCTCGGCAACGGGGCCGTGCTGCACCACGTCACCATGAGCTACGACATGGACGGCGACAAGATGGTGCAGGTGTTGCGCATCGGCCGCGAGAAGATGAGCGACAAGGGCACGAAGAGCGCCAACAAGCGCGTCGACCCGCTTCGCAGCCAGACCGGCCTTCCCCGCGCCGAGATCATCGAGAAGATGATCGGCACGTTCACCGGCCTGTACGGCCTCACCCCGAGTGAGATCACTCCGGAGGAGTTCGCGAAAGCGGAGCAGCTCGTTACCGAGAAGTTCGGTACCGAGGAGTGGCTCCAGCGAGTCCCTTGACGACGCGGTCGGGCAGTCGCGCTCGCCGGGCGGTCATCCTCTCCGCCGCGCTCGCCGTGCTGCTCGTGGGCGGCATCATCGCGTCGGCCGTTGTCGGGCAGCTCGCCATCGGCCCGGGCGAGGTCGTGGGCTCCGTGCTGCGCGCGGTGGGCATCCCCAATCCCTGGGTGCCGAGCGAGCAGATCGTCGAGTCGACGCTCTGGTTCGTGCGGTTCCCCCGCATCGTCATGGCCCTCGCCGTGGGTGCGGCGCTCGCCGTCGCCGGCGCCGTCATGCAGGCCATCTTCGGCAACCCGCTCGCCGAGCCCGGTGTCGTCGGCGTCTCCTCGGGCGGAGCCCTGGGCGCCTCGATCGCGATCGTGCTCGGCCTCACCGCCCTCGGCACCGCGACCACGGCCGTCTTCGCCTTCGTCGGCGCCCTGCTGGCCACGCTCCTCGTCTACCTGGTCTCGCGCGCGAACGGGCGCACCGAGGTCGTGACCCTGCTGCTGACCGGTATCGCCGTCAACGCGTTCGCGAGCGCGGGGCTGGCGTTCCTACTCTTCATCGCCGACTCCGGCAGCCGCGAGCAGATCGTGTTCTGGCAGCTCGGCTCGCTCAACGGCTCGCTCTGGGGCGAGGCGGTCGTCGTGGCGACGGTCACGGCGGTCGGAACGGCGATCGCGATCGTGCTCGGTCGCCGCTACGACATCCTCGCGCTGGGCGAGCGCAACGCGAGCCACCTCGGCATCAACGTGGAGGCGCTGCGCATCGGCTCGATCGTGCTCGTGGCCCTGCTCACCGGTGTCGCGGTGGCCTTCTGCGGCATCATCGCGTTCGTCGGCCTGGTCGTGCCGCACGTCGTCCGCATGGCGATCGGCCCCGCGCACCGACCGCTCATCGTCGCGAGCGCGTTCGGCGGCGCGGCCCTGCTCGTGCTCGCCGACCTGCTCGCGCGCTCCGTGGTGCCGGGCGCGGACCTTCCGATCGGCCTGCTCACGTCGCTCATCGGTGGCCCGTTCTTCTTCTTCCTGCTGTTCCGGCAGCGCAGGCGCAGCGGGGGGTGGGCGTGACCGCCCCGGGGCTGGTGAGCGCGGTCGGCGTCGGCGTCGACCTGGACGGCGCGAGGGTGCTCGACGACGTGACCCTCGAGGTCGTGCCTGGCGAGGTGCTCGTGCTCGTGGGTCCCAACGGCGCGGGCAAGTCCACGCTGCTCGGCGTGCTCAGCGGCGAACGCCGGCCCACGCGTGGTGCCGTCACGATCGACGGGCGCGAGCTCGGCGGCATCCGCCACCTGGAGCTCGCCCGCCTGCGCAGCGTGCTCACACAGGAGAACACCGTGAGCTTCCCGTTCCTGGTGGCGGAGGTGGTGGCCATGGGCCGCAGCCCGTGGGCCCGCTCGGTGGAGGGCCGCGACGACATCGCGGCCGTCGCCGAGGCGATGGATGCCGCGGACATCACCCACCTCGCCGGCCGCAGGTACACCCAGCTCTCGGGCGGGGAGAAGGCGCGAGTCTCGCTCGCGCGCGTGCTCGCCCAGCGGACGCCCGTGATCTTCCTCGACGAGCCGACCGCGTCACTCGACCTGCGCCACCAGGAAGACGTCATGCGCGTCGGCCGCCGGCTCGCGGACGAGGGCCGCGCCGTCGTGGTCGTGCTGCACGACCTGTCGCTCGCGAGCGCGTACGCCGACCGGCTCGCGCTCGTCTCGGACGGCCGGCTCGAGGCGGTCGGGGCGCCCGCCGAGGTGCTCACCGAGGAGAGGGTCGAGCGCGTCTACGGATTGCCGGTCGAGTTGCACCTTGTGGCCGGTCGGCCCGTCGTCGTTCCGAGGCGTGCCTAAAATAGCCTCGTGCAGCCCTGGGTCGTCATCCTCATCATCGTGGGTGTCGCCGTCGTCTTCTGGGCCGCGCAGCACTTCGGCTGGATCGACCTGAGCAACAAGAGCCGCACGTCGGGCGGCGGTGGCGGTATCGCCGGAATCGGCGACGAGGTGTTCAACCCCACGCGGCACGAGGCGCAGATCGAGCTCGACCGCCAGACGATCCTGCCGGCGCCCGCCCCACTGCCGGGCGACGGCGACCTGGGCATGGGCGACATTCGTGGAGTCGCGGCGCGCGACGACCTGGACAACAAGAACTACGACGGCCAGGTGCGCATCGACCTCTCCCGTCCGCCGCAGCCGAAGCGCGGCAAGCACGCGGACGACGGCAGGGTCTAGCGGGTCAGCAGGTCGTGGTACTCCGGGTGCTTCTGGATCCACGGCCCGGCGAACGGGCACGACGGCACCACGCGGTAGTCGGTCTCGGCGCGGATGAGGTTGAGCGCCCCGCGCACGAGCTCGCCCCCCAGACCCTCGCCCTGGTGTGACGGGTCGATCTCCGTGTGCGTGATCACGATCGTGTTGTCGCGGATCTGGTAGTCGAGCTCGCCCGCGCTCTGCCCATCGACGAGGAGCTCGAACCGGTTCATCGACGCGTCCTGGATAACTTCGGTGGCCATGGGACCAGCCTACTCAGGCGCTCGCTCGAACCACCATGCGGGTGGGCATGACCCGCTCGCGCTCCGTGGGCTCGCCGCGCAGCAGGGCGAGCAGCATGCGCGCCATCTCGACGCCCATCTCCCGCGACGGCTGGTGCACGGTCGTGAGCGCCACCTCGCCGTTGGTCGCCGCCGAGCTGTCGTCGAAGCCGACCACGGCCACGTCGCCGGGCACCGCGCGCCCGCGCTCGCGCAGCATCGAGATCGCGCCCACGGCCATGAGGTCGCTCGCCACGAAGACGGCGTCGAGCTCCGGGTCGCGGTCGAGCAGGGCTCGCATGGCGGCCGCTCCGCTCGCGAGCGTGAAGTCGCCGTACTCGAGCAGGTCGTCGGGATGCCCGGCCTCGCGCATCGCGTTCGACCAGCCCACGGCGCGGTCGATCGCCGCCTGCATGTTCGCGGGGCCAGCGATGCTCGCGATCCTGCGGCGCCCGAGGTCGAGGAGGTAGCGGGTGCCCATCGCGGCGCCCGCCGCGTTGTCGACGTCGACGAAGTTGTTCTGGTGCGTCTCCGGGTGGTACGGCCGCCCGCCGAACACCACCGGCAGGGTGGCGTCGAGGGTCGTGAAGAAGTCGTCGCCCGAGTGATGCGAGACGACGATGGCGCCGTCGACGTTGCCACCGAGCAGGTACCTGATCGTCTTCTCGGAGGGCGCGCTCGGCGCCGCGAGCTGCAGGTTGAGCACGTAGTCGCTGTCTTCGAGGCCCTGCGTGATGCCCTGCACGATCTCCGCGAAGAACGGGTCGCCGAAGAACCGTGTGGTGTCTTCCGGCACGACGAGGGCGATGGCCATCGTCTGGCGGTTGGCGAGGGAGCGCGCCGCGCGGTTGGGCACGTAGCGCAGCCGGTCGATGGCCTCGTTGACGGCCGTGACGACGTCGGGCCGCACGTGGCTGGAACCGTTCACCACGCGTGACACCGTCGAGCGCGACACCCCGGCGGCCGCGGCCACCGCCTCGAGCGTCGGCGCGGTGCGCAGGCCGTTCGCTTCGAGGGTCATGGGGTGAGTCTAATCAGAGCGCGCGACACTGACGGTCAGAGCGCGCGCCCAGTGATTATGCGGGTGTAAGCGATTGCACTGTCCTTGGGTGTTCGCACCTGCGTGTCGTAGTCGACGCGAACGATCCCGAAGCGCTTGTCGTAGCCCCATGCCCACTCGAAGTTGTCCAGCAGCGACCAGTAGAAGTAGCCGTGCACGGGCACGCCAGCGTCGACGGCGTCGAGGATCGCGCCAAGGTGCTGCTCGAGGAATCGGGTGCGATCGGCGTCGTGCACCGCGCCGTCCTCGGTGAGCACGTCGTCGTAGGCGGCGCCGTTCTCCGTGACGTAGAGCTTGACGCCCGCCGGCTCGGAGTACTCGGTGTGCACGCGCTGGAGCAGCCGGGTGAGGCCCTCGGGCTGCACCTCCCAGCCCATCGCGGTGAGGGGCAGGTCGCGCAGGTGCCAGTGCACGCCCTCCGCCGCGGGGAAGGGCGAGCGCTTGGGCCGTTCGGAGGGCGCCTCCGTGCGCATCTCCACGGTCGACGGATGCGCGCTCACGAGCTCGCCGTGGTAGTAGTTCACGCCCAGCGCGTCGATGGGGGCCGAGATGATCTCGAGGTCCCCGGGCTGCACCACCGAGTCGAAACCGAGGTGACGGACATCCTCGAGCACGTCCACCGGGTACTGCCCGCGGAAGATCGGATCGAGGAAGAACCGGTTGAACTGCCCGTCGATGCGGCGCGCCGCATCGAGGTCGCCCGCGTCGGTGGGGTCCACCGGGTCCGGCACGGTGAGGTTGAGCGTGATGCCGAGCCCGAGCGAGGCGTCTCTCTCGCGCAGCGCCTGCACCGCGAGGCCGTGCCCGAGCAGCAGGTGGTGGCCCGCGGCGAGCCCCGCGGCAGGCTCCTGGCGGCCGGGGGCGTGCTCGCCGCCGATGTAGCTCAAGAACGACGAGCACCACGGCTCGTTGAGCGTGGTCCAGTTGGCCACGCGGTCGCCGAGCGCGTCGTGCACGCTCAGGGCGTAGTCCTGGAACAGGTAGGCGGTGTCGCGGTTGGCCCACCCGCCCTTCTCCTCGAGCGCCTGCGGCAGGTCCCAGTGGTACAGGGTGAGCCACGGCAGGATGTTCTTGCCGAGCAGCTCGTCGACGAGGCGCGAGTAGAAGTCGATGCCCTTCGCGTTGACCGGGCCGCCGTCGGGACGCACGCGCGCCCACGACGTGGAGAAGCGGTAGGTCTGCAGCCCGAGGTCGGACATGAGTGCCACGTCGTCGCGGTACCGGTGGTAGTGGTCGCACGCGACATCGCCGTTGTCGCCGCCCACGACGGCGCCGGGCACTCGGCTGAACGCATCCCAGATCGAGTCCGTGCGGCCGTCTTCGTGGGCGGCGCCCTCGATCTGGTACGCGGCGGTCGCGGCTCCGAAGAGGAACGACGGGGGGAACGCGCGAGGCGTGAGTTCGGTCATCCTGGCGGAGTCTTCCCTTGTAGTGATCGTCATGCTGTCAGCCCTTTACTGCCCCGGCCATGATGCCACTAACCAGCTGCTTACCAGCGAAGATGAAGAGCAGCAGCAGGGGAACCGTCGCGAGCACGACTCCCGCGAGCACGATCGAGTAGTCGACGAAGTAGTTGCTCTGCAGCAGCGAGAGCGCCACCGGCAGCGTGGGGTTCTGCCGGTCGAGCACGATGAACGGCCAGAAGAAGTTGTTCCACGCGCCGACGAATGTGAACAGGAAGAGCATCGCCGCGGCCGGGCGGGCGGCGACAACGCCGACCGTCCAGAACGTGCGAATCATGGATGCCCCGTCCACGCGCGCGGCCTCGATGAGCTCGTCCGGCACCGACTGGCGCAGGTACTGGGTCATCCAGAACACGCCGAACGCGCTCGTGAGGGCGGGCACGATGATGGCGCCGATCTGGCCCGTCCAGCCGAGCTCCGCGAACAGGATGTACAGCGGGACGACGCCCAGCTGCTGG
>Ga0247738_10000517_pt1 | contig 14707 bp, 13 predicted proteins | sample UWRJL013104B2_FD_180936 | JGI IMG/M metagenome (GOLD analysis project Ga0247738, IMG submission 180936) | Plant litter microbial communities from Arlington Agricultural Research Station in Wisconsin, United States - UWRJ-L013-104B-2 | ecosystem: Environmental > Terrestrial > Plant litter >...
GCCATCGGCAATGCCCCGACCGCACTCTTCCACCTTCTCGAACTTCTGCGCGACGGCGCCCCGCGCCCTGCCGCCATCATCGGCATGCCGGTCGGCTTTGTCGGCGCGATGGAATCGAAGGATGCGCTGGCCGAGCACAGTTATGGCGTGCCCTTCGCCATCGTCCGCGGACGCCTCGGCGGCAGCGCCATGACCTCCGCCTGCCTCAACGCCTTGGCGAGGCCCGGCCTGTGACCGGTATTCTCTATGGAGTTGGCACCGGCCCGGGTGATCCGGAGCTGCTGACGCTGAAGGCGGTAAAGGCCATCAGCGGCGCCGATGTCGTGGCCTATTTCGCCAAGCGCGGCAATCAGAGCAATGCACGCGCCATCGTGGCCAATCACATCCGCGCCGATCAGATCGAAGAACGGCTCGACTATCCGGTCACCACCGAAAGCCACCGCCACAGCGAAGACTACCGCACGCAGATTTCCGCGTTCTACGAAGAAGCCGCGTCCCGGCTAGCATCCCATCTCGATGCTGGTCGCAATGTCGCCGTGCTCAGCGAGGGTGACCCTCTGCTCTACGGCAGCTACATGCACCTGCACCAAAGGTTAACAGTCTGTTACCCAATTCACGTCATTGCGGGAATTACCGCCATGTCCGGCAGCTGGTCTGCAGCGGGCCTTCCGCTGGTGCAAGGCGATGATATCCTTACAGTTCTTCCCGGAACGCTCGACATCGAAGAGCTTGAGCGCCGCCTCCTCGACAGCGAGGGCGTGGTCATCATGAAGCTGGGCCGAAACCTGCCCAAGGTCCGCCAAGCCCTTATAAATACTGGGCGTTTGGATAGTGCCATCTATGTCGAACGCGGCACGATGGCGGCTGAGAAAATCTGCGAACTTCGGGAAAAAACCGACGATTCGGCACCGTATTTCTCCCTGATCCTCGTTCCAGGCTGGAGCACGCGCCCATGACCGGACGCCTTCTCGTCATCGGCACCGGCCCCGGCAACCCTGCCCAGACCACCCCGCAAGCCCTTGATTTCATTGCCCAAGGCGAGCAGTTCTTCGGCTATGGTCCCTATCTCGACCGGCTCGACCTCCGCCCCGACCAGCAGCGCATCGCCTCGGACAACCGCGAGGAACTCCACCGCGCCAAGGCCGCACTCACCGCAGCCGCCAAGGGCCACATTGTCTGCGTCGTCTCCGGCGGCGACCCCGGTGTCTTCGCCATGGCAGCAGCCATCTGCGAGGCCGTGGAGAACGGGCCCCCGTCCTGGCTTCACCTCGATATTCAGATCATCCCCGGCGTCACTGCCATGCTCGCCGTCGCGGCCCGCGCCGGCGCCCCGCTGGGCCACGATTTCTGCGCTATCTCCTTGTCGGATAACCTAAAACCCTGGCCGATCATCGAGCAACGCTTGCGGGCCGTCTCGGCTGCGGGCCTCGTCATCGCCCTCTACAATCCCATTTCCAAGGCGCGCCCCTGGCAATTGCCGGCTGCTTTCGCCATCCTACGCGAAACCTTGCCCTGGACGACGCCGGTCATTTTCGGCCGCGCCGTCGGTCGGCCAGATGAGAGTTTCTCCGTCGTCCCCCTTTCGGAAGCGGACCAGCAGACTGCCGACATGTCCACCTGTGTCATCATCGGCTCGCCCGAGACCCGCATCATCGAGCGTCCCGGACGCGATCCGCTGGTCTATTCGCCGCGCGGCATAGGAGTGTAAACCCATGCAGTGGCTCAGCATTGTCGGGATTGGCGAAGATGGACTGGCCGGCCTTGGCAGTGCTGCCCGCGCAGCGATAGCGGAAGCCGAGCTGGTTTTTGGCGGCACCCGCCACCTTGAACTGGCGGCCGATGCAATCACTGGCGACAGCCAAGCCTGGCTCTCTCCGTTCTCCCGGTCGGTGGAGGCCGTAATCGCTGCTCGCGGCCGAAAAGTCTGCGTCCTGGCTTCCGGCGATCCCTTCAACCATGGGGTCGGCGCGACACTGGCGCGCCATGTCGATGCTGCCCAAATGCGCGTCTTTCCGCATCTTTCCGCCTTCAGCCTGGCTGCGGCCCGCCTCGGCTGGCCCCTGCAGGATGTGGTCAGTCTTTCCGCCCATGGCCGCCCCATCGAGCTGGCCATCCCCCATCTCCATCCAGCGGCGCGCATTCTGGCGCTGACATCGGATGAACACGGCCCCGGCCAACTCGCCAAGCTGCTGGTGGACAAGGGCTTTGGCCTGTCCATTGTCACCGTTCTCGAAGTGCTGGGCGGACCCAATGAGCGGGTCCGCTCGCAGATGGCCATGCAGTTCGGTCTGACGGACATCGACCCTCTTAATGTCTGCGCGATTACCGTGGTGCCGTTGCCCGACGCCCAGATCGTGCCGCTGACGCCTGGGCTTCCCGATACCTTCTTCGACCATGACGGGCAGATTACCAAGCGAGAGGTTCGGGCGCTCACCCTCTCCGCGCTCGCTCCCCGCCGGGGTGAACTCCTGTGGGATATCGGCGCCGGGTCTGGATCGATCGGGATCGAATGGATGCTGGCCGATCCCAGCCTGCGCGCAATTGCCATCGAGGCGCACCCCGAGCGCGCGGCCCGCATCGCTAAAAACGCCACCGCGCTGGGCGTCCCCGGCCTGCGAGTTGTCGATGGCAAGGCGCCAGATGCCCTGAACGGTCTCGAGGCGCCTCACGCCATTTTCATCGGCGGCGGCGGTAGCGATTCCGGCGTCCTTGACGGGGCCATCGACGCGCTACGGCCGGGTGGCAGGATTGTCGCCAATGCCGTCACCCTCGAATTGGAAGCGTTGCTCCTGGCGCGCTTTTCCGCGCTTGGCGGCACACTCAACCGCATCGCATTGGCCCGCGCCGATGCCGTGGGCAGCATGACCGGCTGGCGGCCCGCCATGCCCATCACGCAGTGGAGCTGGACCAAGCCATGAGCGTACATTTCATCGGCGCAGGCCCGGGGGCCGCAGACCTTATTACCGTAAGGGGCCGCGACCTGCTCGCCAATTGCCCGGTTTGTCTTTATGCCGGCTCCATCGTTCCCGCCGAAATGCTCGACTGGTGCCCTCCCGGGGCCCGACTGGTCGACACGGCGCCAATGTCACTGGACGAGATCGAAGCGGAATATATCAAAGCCCACCAAGCGGGCGAGGACGTCGCCCGGCTCCATTCCGGCGACCTCTCCGTCTGGAGCGCAGTGGCTGAGCAGATGCGCCGCCTCGACCGGCTGAATATCCCTTACACGCTGACACCGGGCGTGCCGTCCTTTGCGGCGGCGGCAGCGGCCCTCGGCCGGGAACTGACGATACCCGGCGAAGCCCAGAGCCTTGTTCTGACGCGTCTTTCGGGCCGCGCTTCGCCAATGCCCGGGGGGGAAACGCTGGCCGCCTTTGGCGCCACCGGCGCAACAATCGCCATTCACCTTGCCATCCATTCGCTTGATCGGGTGGTGGCGGAGTTGACGCCGCTCTATGGCGCGGATTGCCCGGTCGCCATCGTGGCCCACGCCAGCTGGCCCAACCAGAAAATCCTGCGCGGGACGCTTGCCGATATTGCAGAACGCTTTGCCGAAGACCCGGTCGAGCGTACGGCCATCATCTTTGTCGGCCGTGGCCTTGGCGCCTCCCAGTTCCGGGAGAGCGCCCTTTATGATCCGGACTATCAGCGGCGTTTCCGCGGCCGGGACAGGCTTTAGGCCCGCAGCGGCACGACGGTATTGTCCTGTTCCCAGTCGATTCGCCCTGGCCGTCCCAACAGGAAGCCCTGAGCTTCCATGCAACCCTCAAACCGCAAGACTTCCAATTGCTCCAGGGTCTCGACGCCTTCAGCTAGCACTGGCACGGAAAGGCTGCGCCCCAAGGCAAGGATGGCCCGCACGATGGCCTTGGCCTGTTCGCTCTCCTGCACCTCGCCCATAAAGGAGCGGTCGAGCTTGATCTTGTCGAAAGGGAAGCTGCGCAGCGTATCGAGCGACGAGTAGCCGGTTCCGAAGTCGTCGATTGCAATGGAAACGCCAAGCGCCTTGATCTGCTTGAGGACGGTCATCGCGCGCTTCTTGTCCGCGATGATGGCGGTTTCCGTCACTTCCAGTTCCAGCCGCTCGGGAGCAAGGCCCGTCTGGAACAGGACCATACGCACCATATCGACCAGCTCCAGCTGGCCCAGTTGGACGCCGGAGACGTTGACGGCGATCTTGTGGGGCTCGGGCCACAACACGGCCTCCTCGCAGGCCTTTTTCAGCACCCAATTGCCAATTGCGATGATGGCGCCGCACTCTTCCGCCACCGGGATGAACTCGGTCGGAGAAACCGGGCCATGGTCGGGCCGATCCCAGCGCAAAAGAACTTCATAGCCCGTGACGGTGTCGCTCATGATCGACTTCTGCACCTGGTAGACCAGGGTGAAGCCCTCGTCCTCGATTGCCTTCCAGAGGTCGCGCGCCATAGCCCGGCGCTGTCGCGCCTGCTCATCCATCTCGCTCTCATAGTAACAGATGCGCTGATCGATCTCGGCCTTGGCGCGATAGAGCGCCAGATCGGCATTGCTGAGCAGCTTTGACCGGTCGGTCCCGTCGCCCGGGTAGATGGCGACGCCCATGCTGCCCGAGGTTTCGACGATTGTGTCGTGGAAGGCGACCTTTCCCATCAGGTTGCGATCCATGCGAGCCAGGAATTCGCGCAAATCCTCCATCGACGAAAAGGGTTTCAGGGCTGCAAATTCGTCGCCACCGATACGGGCCACGACTTCCCCGGGCTTTACGGAACTCTTGAATTTGTCCGCCAGAGCCGACAGGACCTTGTCGCCAGCCGCATGGCCGTAACTGTCATTGATCTCCTTGAACCGGTCGAGGTCGATCGCAATCACTGCCAGCTTGCTGGTGTGCTCGTCGGCCTCGTCTATCGCCGTGGCGAACAGCTCCTCGAAGCGGTTTCGATTGGGCAGGCCGGTCAGCGGGTCGTGCTTGGCCAAATGGGAAATGGCCGCTTCGCTCCGCTTGCTGTCCGAAATGTCTTCGATCATGGTGACCCAACCGCCGTCACCCGTAGGCATGTGCTGGACGCGCAGGAACACTTCGCTGCCGAGCCCATGCACAACTTCTCCGCCGCCTTGCGCCAGATCGCGATGGCGCTGGTGAATTTGCGCGATGGCATCGGCGGTCGCCCCCCCTTCACCAGCTGTCGCTGACATGACCTGCGCGCAGACGTCACGCAAGGTGCGGCCGATGAGATCCGTGCCATCAGGAAGGTTGAGTAGCCCCACAAGTCGCTGATTGTGCAACAAGATAGTGCCCTCCGCGTCGAACAGGGCGAGTCCCTGCCCCATATGGGTCAGGGCCAACTCAAGCCGATGCCCCATCTGAGCCAATTGCTCGGCGTCCGCGAGCTCACGCTCGCGTTCGCGCAATGTGCGGCGGCGATCGGCCTCGTCCAGGACAATGCTGCCAAAGGCGGCGGCGAGGATGAACATGGTGATCAGAGCGACGATGACAGCCATCATGCCGCCGTCGATGGCGCCGCCTTCGGCAATTAGGGGATAGCAGCCGCTGAAGTCGGCGGCGCCCATGGCGGTGAAATGCATGGTGCAAATCGCCAGGGCCAGCAGCCCCGCAGCGCCGAACAGCGTCCTCTTGCCATTCATGCCGGCCATCATGATCGCGAGGCCCGACAATAGCGTGCCCGCGATGATGGAAAGCGCCACAAGCTGGGCGTCCCAATTAATTGTTCCGCCAACCAGAAGGCCGAATATGCCTACATAGTGCATCGACGAGATGCCGACGCCTACCACGGCTCCGCCGAGGAACCGGTCCAGGGCAAGTTCGGACCGTATCGCCAGCGCCAGACCCGCACCGCAGACGCCAATGGCGATGAGCAACGACAGTACCGTCAGCGGCAGCTCGTATGCCAGGGTGAAGCCGGGCCGAAAGGCCAGCATCGCAACGAAGTGCGTGGACCAGATTCCAAAGCCGACGGCCAGAGCGGAGATTATATTCCAGACCCTGGCTGTCCGGCCCGCGCTTTTGCGCGCATGACGCAGCAGGCTGACGCAGGCATAGGCCGATGTGAGGCAGATGACGGCCGCAAGGACGACAAAGCGTATGTCGTGAATGCCGATGAAGAATTCGATGAACGGGTACACTACACAAATCCCGGGCGAGAATACGGGTAGATATCGGGTTTCCCCTTACCGCCGCGTTACTTAATTGTGCTCGACGAGGCCCCATGTCGACGCAATCCCCTGCATGCAGCTGGCGGATAGGCCATGGTCTGATGCCGATTGTCGTCGCAGCGGTACGGAATATGTGTGGATTTGGCTGGGGTGCCAGGATTCGAACCTGGGAATGTCGGTACCAAAAACCGATGCCTTACCACTTGGCGACACCCCAACTGCGCGGGTTCCTACACGGTTTGCAAATCGGGTGCAACAACCGTTCGACTATGCACGAAAAGGTTGTGGGAAGCGCTTGAATAGCTCGGAAAGCGCAGCTATAACGCCGCCACATCGCAGCTGCACCGACACCCGATGGTGCACCAATAAGCGATTTGCCGGAGTATAGCGCAGCCTGGTAGCGCACCTGCTTCGGGAGCAGGGGGTCGAGTGTTCGAATCACTCTACTCCGACCAACACAGCCGGGCGTTTCCGAGTTTCGGAAGCGCCCGGTTTCTTTTTTGCCTCCAGCAATCGAGATGCCGGCCTGCGCCTTACATGGGGCGCTATTGATCCCTATATGAGTAGAGCGCCCTTCTTGCGCGTCGAGCCTCCCGCAATACCCCCGTTTTCCTGAGAGCCGTGATCATCGCATCACCGCCTGTCGGCTTTGCCGGCGCTTTGAGAGGATAGACGACGATGACAGATTATAACGCCCCAGCAGAGCTTTACCCTGGGCGCAGCGGCAAGTTCAAAAAGGTGGGCGGATATCAGCGCTTCCCGTCTCTTGCCGAGGCGGTTCGCTACACGATGGAAGAGCTCCCCAGCGCCGTGCAGTCGGGCTCGCTCGTCGAGGCAGACGAGGTGCGCTATGACGGCAAGGCCATTCGTGGGCTCTATTTTTCCGAAGATTACCCGTTGAGCCGGGTCTTTGTCGGCGAGACGGCGGCGCAGTAGCGCAGGTCGGCTAAGTCGTTGCACAGACAACAAAAAAGGCCGCCCGGAGGCGACCTTCAAAACTTGCAGGAGCGCTTTAGCGCTTACTTCTGCAGGACGAGGTTGATTGCGGACTCGCGACCGTCGCGGCCGGTCTCAACTTCGTAGGAGAGCTTGTCGTTCTCATAGAGACCGTCAACACCCGAGTTCTGCACAGCGGAGATATGGACGAAGTGGTCCTTGCCGCCATTGTCAGGGGTGATGAAACCAAAACCCTTGGTGGTGTTGAAGAATTTGACGGTACCGGTGATGGATGCCATTTGAATATTCCTTGAAGCTCGAAGCCGAAGCAGAACGAGCGTTTCCCACCTGCAACATGCAAGGGGGCCTACAAACGTTCGCAAAGTGGATCAGTGAGCCAAAGGACCGGAATGACCGGCAGAAGGCAGCCGACTTGGGCTGAAAACGTATGAGCGCCTTCTAACAGGGATAAGTGGTGAGAACAAGGCCATCATCGGTCGTTCTAATGTTAACACACGGTTAGCATTTTCGAGACCGGAGTGCGAAAACGACAAAGGCCAGCCGCGAGGCTGGCCTTCGGGTTTTTACCGAGTGCCGAAAGATCAGCGTCGGGCGGGCAGCACAGCCCAGAGACCGGTGACGGTCAGAGCCGCCAGGGCCATCTTCAGAACGTCCCAGACGAGGAAAGGCTGGATCGCGCCGGCGAAGGCAGAGGCCACGACATTGGTCTGGTCGATCCACTGCGCGTGGCCGGCCATCAGGACGAGCCAGGCAAAGCCCAGCGCCAGGAGCACGGCTTCGGCGGCCAGCATAGCGCCGAACAGGGTCAGCGGGCGAGCCGAGGCGCCGCGGTCGGTGGCCGAGCCGATCATCCAGGCCATGACGAGGAAGCCGAGCAGGAAGCCGCCGGTCGGGCCGACGAGATAGACGAGGCCCCCGCCGGTGGCGAAAACGGGCAGGCCCATGGCGCCTTCGAGAAGATAGAGCGCGACGGTGGCAACGCCAATGCGCGCGCCGAAAGCCGCGGCAAGGCCGGCAATGGCGAAGCTCTGCAACGTCACCGGCACAGGCCAGACCGGTACGTTGATCTTTGCCGCCAGTGCAATGAGGAGTGTACCCAAAACCACGGTCACCATATTGATGGCCAGCTTGGCGGTTTCACCCTTGGGCTGGAATGCGCCCAAAAGCGTATTGGGCGTGGTCAAAATCACGGCCATTTCATACCTTTCATAGTCACTGCACCGGTCGCCAGTCCCTTGCGACCGTTTCAGGGGCAAAGTTCTAACTGCTAGACGGTTCCCACGCAATGGTAAGCCAATCGGCCAGTCCGGCCTATAACAGAGAATTCGACGCCCAGGTGGGGACGCAAATAATGGTGGCGGAAGGTGTGGGGCGAATAACCGCTCCGAATGCCTCGCCCTATACTTTCACCGGGACAAATTCATTTCTTGTGGGCCATCAGCGACTTGCGCTTATCGATCCCGGCCCGGAAAATAAAGCACATGACGCCGCGCTGCTGGCGGCGATCGGGGAACGGCCGGTCGACGCCATCATCCTGACCCACACCCATCGCGACCACAGCGCTGCAGCAGCCAGCCTTGCCAAGAGGCTTGGAGCGCCGCTATGGTTCGGTGGCCGGCATCGCCTGTCGCGGCCCCTGCGGCGGTTCGAGCGCAATCTGATCAGGCGTTCTTCAGATTGGGATCTCGTGCCGGACCGGACACTGGTCGATGGGGAAACCATCATGGCTGGGGATATCGAGCTCATCGTCCACGCGACCCCGGGCCACTGCGCCAACCATCTCGCCTTCGGCATCGCCGGCACCGACATGCTCTTGACGGGCGATCATGTGATGGGGTGGAACTCCACCCTCGTCTCGACCCCGGACGGATCAATGGCAGACTATTTCGCCTCGCTCGACAAGCTCATCGCCCTGCCCTATCGGCGCTATTTTCCCGCCCATGGCGGACCGATTGAAGATGGCCCCGCTTATGCGACGGCGCTGCGGGCACACCGCAGGATGCGGAACCGGCAGATCATCGAGGCGGTGAAGGCGGGCGCGCGGACGCCGCTGGCCGTGGTCGGGCGCATCTATCCGCAACAGCCGCCAAAAGTGCGGCTGGCAGCGCTGATGACAATCAATGCGCATATCGAGTTCCTGGAGGAACGGGAGGAAATTCTGGTGCGGCGGGGAATTTTGGGGACGCGGTTGGGGGTGGTGTGAGGGGGGCCGAGGGGGACAACATAAGAAGTACCCCCACCCTCATTCCCTCCCCACAAGGGGGAGGGAAGCCTGGCTGGTGCGCGCTGGATCAATTTGCCCAGCAAGACCAGTGCTGCTTCAGTCGTCTCCCTCCCCCGTGTGGGGAGGGATCAAGGGTGGGGGTGATGAGAGGCGCGATTGCGGATGGTCCCCTCACCCCCTCCGAGCGGCGCTACGGCCTGACGGCCTAGCTTTGCTTGCCTCCCCGTTTTAGGGGGAGGTGGCAGGAGGGGAGAGGTCTGATCGTGCCTTCGTTACGAAGACCCCCACCCTCATTCCCTCCCCACGAGGGGGAGGGAAGCCTGGCCGGTGTGCGCCGGATCAACGGGCCCAGCAAGACCAGCGCTGCTTCAGTCGTCTCCCTCCCCCTTGTGGGGAGGGATCAAGGGTGGGGGTGATGAGAGGCGCGATTGCGGATAGTCCCCTCACCCCCTCCGAGCGGCGCTACGGCCTAGAGGCCTAGCTTTGCTAGCCTCCCCCTTCGAGGGGGAGGTGGGCGGGAGCCGATGGATTTGGCGGTGAGGCGCTGCTTAAGAAACGGAGGTCCCCGCTTTCGCGGGGATGACATCGCGGACGAAAACAGGAACAGCGAAAGCGTCGGGAAGCTTGGCGCCGGGAATGGATTGCCGGGACGAGCCCGGCAATGACGATGGACCAAAAATTAGTTTCGGTCGAACCCCACCGCGCCTTCGCGGCCGGTTTGGCCGCGGTGGCGGAGCATGTGGTCGGCGAGGACGAGCGCCATCATGGCTTCGCCGACGGGGACGGCGCGGATGCCGACGCAGGGGTCGTGGCGGCCCTTGGTGATGATGTCGGCGTCTTCGTTCTGGGTGGTAACGGTCTGGCGCGGCGTCAGGATGGACGAGGTCGGCTTGACGGCAAAGCGACAGACAATGGGGTCGCCATTGGAGATGCCGCCCAGAATGCCGCCGGCGTGGTTGGAGAGGAAATAGGGTTTTGCCTCCCCTGCCCGCATCTGGTCGGCGTTTTCGACGCCGGTGAGGCTGGCGGCCTCGAAGCCGGCACCGATTTCCACCGCCTTGACGGCATTGATGCTCATCATGGCTGAGGCAAGATCGGCGCTGAGCTTGCCATAGATGGGCGCGCCCCAGCCGGCTGGGACACCCTCGGCGACCACTTCAATGACAGCACCAGCCGAATTGCCATCCTTGCGGAGGCCATCGAGATAGCCCGCCCAGAGTTCGGCGGCCTTGGGGTCGGCGCAGAAGAACGGGTTTTCGTCGACCGCTGCCCAATCGAAATTGGCGTAGTCGATCTTGTGCGGGCCCATCTGCACGAGGCTGGCGCGGATGGTGACACCCTGCAGAATCTGGCGGGCGACAGCACCGGCGGCGACACGGGCTGCGGTTTCGCGGGCCGAGGTGCGGCCGCCACCGCGATAGTCGCGAATGCCGTATTTCTGGTCGTAGGTGTAGTCGGCGTGACCCGGACGGTATTTGTCGCGGATCTCGGAATAGTCCTTGGAGCGCTGATCGGTGTTTTCGATCACCAGCGAGATAGGGGTGCCGGTGGTGCGCGGACCATCGGTGCGCTCGTCCTCGAAGACGCCGGAGAGGATTTTGACCTCATCGGGCTCGCGGCGCTGGGTGGTGTACTTGGACTGACCCGGCTTGCGGCGATCAAGATCGCGCTGGATCATCTCAGGCGTGAGGACGACGCCGGGAGGGCACCCATCGACGACGACACCAAGGGCGGGCCCATGGCTTTCGCCCCAGGTGGTGAAACGGAAAAGATGCCCGAAACTATTGAACGACATGACGCGGTCCCTTGCTCGCGAGCTTTCTAGGCAGACCGGGCGATGCGGTCAATCGGCAGGACCGGGTCAGTCCAGTTCCACGTCCCAGGTGTTTTCGGCCGAATAAAGGGCCATGCCCCCTCGAGAGAACTGGGCCACAGCCCCCTGGGGCGGCGCCCAATTGAGGACCTGGGCGCGCGGCGCCCCCTCGACCAAATGGCGAAGCACGCGGAAAACCCCGCCATGGGCAACGACCACGGCATGGCGGGTCAATTCGCGGGCGAAATCGACGAGCCGCACCGCGACGTCGTCATAATTCTCGCCGCCCTCGGGACGGAACTGCCAGTAGGTCTCGTCGCGCTGGCCCGGGGCAATCGCCTGCTCCCGTGCGATTTCGGAGTGGAGGCGACCTTCGAGATTGCCGAAGGAAATCTCGATGAGGCGCGGATCGTGGATAACGGGGGGCAGCTCGACATCGAAGGCGGCACGCATGCGATCCATGGTTTCGCTGGCTCGGCTCAGCGGGGAGGCGAACCATTTCAGCGATGCGGGATCGACGCCATCGCGCTCCAGCAATTGCCGGAGCAAAGGCCCGTTCGCGTCGGCCTGCAATTGGCCAACGCGATTGAGCGGAATGTCCCGGGCGCCCTGATAACGCTGTTCGCGATTCCAGTCGGTCTCACCATGCCGGGCGAAATAAAAGTCCGGCCATTCGAGAGCAGTCATTCACATAGCGCGCCTGACGGCACGTCCTTTTATTCGCTGGTTTCAGGCGTGTCGCTGTCGAGCAGCTTCATGCCCACGACGTTGAAACCGGCATCGACATAATGGATTTCGCCGGTCACGCCATTGGCGAGATCGGAGAGGAGATAGGTGGCCGCGCCGCCGACATCGTCGGTCGAGACATTCTTGCGCAGGGCCGAATTGGCTTCCTGCCAGTGCAGCATGTCGCGGAGGCCCGAAATGCCCGAAGCGGCGAGGGTCTTGATGGCGCCGGCCGAGATGGCGTTGACGCGGATGCCCTTCTTGCCGAGATCAACGGCGAGATAGCGCACGGAAGCTTCGAGAGCCGCCTTGGCAACGCCCATGACGTTGTAGTTCGGCACGTATTTGACGGCGCCGTAATAGGTCAGCGTCAGCAGCGAACCGCCCGGGTTCATCAGCGGCTCGGCGCGCTTGGCGACGGCGGTGAAGGAATAGACCGAGATATCCATGGTCAGCGCGAAGTTGTCGCGGCTGGTGTCGAGATAGCGGCCTTCGAGCTCGTCCTTGTTGGAGAAGCCGATGGCGTGCACGACGAAGTCGAGATTGCCCCACTTTTCCTTGATCTGGCGGAAGGTCTCGTCCATCGCGGCTTCGTCGGAGACGTCGCACTCGACGAGGAAATCGGAGCCGACTTCGGCAGCCAGCGGCTCGACGCGGCGCTTGAGCGCCTCGCCCTGATAGGAGAACGCCATTTCCGCGCCCTGGGCGTGCAATTGCTTGGCAATGCCCCAGGCAATCGAGCGGTTGTTGGCGAGGCCCATGATCAGCCCGCGCTTGCCTGCCATCAATCCAGTGGCCATTGATCGGTTTCCCTTATCTGGAGTCGTTTGTCCGGTTGTGGCACACGGGAAGCAGTTGCGGCAAGTTCGACGCCATTTCCTGCCCTTGTGGAGCCCGGTTTTACCCATGTCCCTTGATGCCAATGCGATCACTAGCGCTCTTTCCGACATTTTGGGGGCAGACAATGTCATTGCACAGCCAGAGCGCATGGGCGGCTATCTCAACGAGCCGCGCAAACGGTTTCACATGGGGGCGAGCGCGGTGGTGCTGCCGCCTGATGTTGCGGCGGTGCAGGCGGTGGCGCGTTGGGCCAATGAGAACCGGGTGGCGCTGATCCCGCAGGGGGGCAATACGGGGCTCGTGGGGGCGCAGGTGCCGCGCTTCGGCAATGAAGTCATCGTCAGTCTCTCCCGGCTCGACAAGGTGCGGGCGATCGATACGGCCGGCGGGGTGATGACGGCGGAGGCCGGGGTCATCCTCGAGAATGCCCACAAGGCGGCCGAGGCGGCTGGCGCGATGTTTCCGCTGTGGCTGGCTTCGCAGGGCTCGGCGCGGATCGGGGGCGTACTGTCGTCCAATGCCGGGGGCGTCAATGTGCTGGCTTATGGCAATGCGCGGGAATTGACGCTGGGGGTGGAGGCGGTGCTGGCCGATGGGCGTCTCTACAATGGGCTCAATTCGCTCAAGAAGGACAACACCGGATACGACCTGAAGGACGTATTGGTGGGGGCCGAGGGGACGCTGGGGATCATCACCGCGGCGACGCTGAAGCTCTATCCGCTGCCGGAGGATTATGAGACGGCGCTGATCAATATCGCCTCGCCCAGGGAGGCGCTGAAACTGTTCGAGCTCTTGCGCCAGCGCGCCGGGGGGCGGCTCAATGCGTTCGAGATCATTCCGCATATCGGGCTCGACATCCAGTTGCGGCATGGGATGCTGGACAGGGATCCGACCGCCAGCCCCTCCCCCTGGTATGCGCTGCTCGAGATTGCGCGACCGGCAGGGGCCGAGCCGGGAACGCTGCAATCGGCGCTGGAGGCGGCGTTCGAGGATGGGTTGATCACCGACGCGGTGCTGGCCGAGTCCCTCGGCGACCGGACGCGCATGTGGAATTTTCGCGAGCAGATGAGCGAATGCCAGAGCAAGGAAGGCGCCTCGATCAAGCACGATGTGTCCGTGCCGGTGAATGCCATTCCGCAGCTGATCGAAGAGGGTTCGGCGGCGGTGGAAAAGCTCGCGCCGGGCATCAGGCCGGTGCCGTTCGGACATATGGGCGACGGCAATATTCACTTCAATTTCAGCCAGCCCGCGGGCGCCGACGGCAAGGCCTTCATGGCGCGATATGACGAGGCGGCGCATGAGGTGATCTATGAGATCGTGCTGCGCTTGGGCGGGTCGGTATCGGCCGAGCATGGTATCGGCCAGCTCAAGAGCGATCTATTGAAGCGCGTAAAAGACCCGGTGGCGCTCGAAATGATGCGGGCGATCAAGACCGCGCTCGACCCCAATGGCATTCTCAACCCCGGCAAGATGCTGGGGTGACGGGCACAAGGGGAGCACCCAGTCACCTCGCCGTGCCCGTCTTGCGCGGCGGAGCGAAGCGCCCCATCTAACGCTTCATGTTGCTCAATATCGCATTTCTGGACGATGAAACCCGCCCGCCCATCCTCAAGATCGAGGGTTTGACCGAGGCGCAGCGCGAACCCGGTCGGCATCTCAAGCAGATCCACGACCATTTGCGCCACAATATGAAAACGCTTGGCGCGCTGATCGAGCGGGCCAATGCCGGTTCCGCCACGCAGGCCGATATCGCCGCCGAAACCGGCAATCTGGAAATCGTCGCCAATTACCGGCGGTTCGGTAATTTGTGCGGCCAGTATTGCCAGGTGGTCAACACCCACCATTCCATCGAGGACTACCACCTCTTTCCGGCACTCGCCGAAAAGGGTGAGGGTTTCCGCAAGATCGCCGAGCGCCTGCAGGCAGAACATGTGGTGGTGCACGAATTGCTGGTGCGGCTGATCGATGCGCTCAGCGCATTGGCAAGCGCGCCTGGC
>Ga0247738_10000518_pt1 | contig 14693 bp, 14 predicted proteins | sample UWRJL013104B2_FD_180936 | JGI IMG/M metagenome (GOLD analysis project Ga0247738, IMG submission 180936) | Plant litter microbial communities from Arlington Agricultural Research Station in Wisconsin, United States - UWRJ-L013-104B-2 | ecosystem: Environmental > Terrestrial > Plant litter >...
CATGCGGGAGGCGCAGGACGAGCTCGACAGCGGCCAGATCGCGGCGCTCACCCGGCAGCGCCGCGCTCTCGTGAACGCGCTCGCGCGGGAGGCGGCAGAGCTCGCCACCGAGGCCAGGCACAACCTCACCGCGACCGTCGTCGAGGACGTCGCGAAGACCCTGCAGGCGGCCCTCAACGATCCCTCCGCGGCGGCCGCCGTGCGCAGCGGCCGGCTCGTGCGCGGGCTGGAGGCCACGGGCATCGAACCGGTGGACCTCACCGACGCCGTCGCGGCCCCCGAGGCGTCCATGGTCTCCGCGCCACGGCCGAGCGCCGATCGCAAGCCCGTGCGCGACCTTGTGGCGGTGCGCGCCGCCAAGGAGGCGCAGAAGCGGGCGGATGCCGCAGACCTCGAGGTGCGCGGCATCGAACGCAGCATCTCCGACGTGGAGACCCGCCGGGCCCGGCTCGAGGGCCGCCTCGCGGACCTCGAGCAGCAGGTGGCCGCGCTCGAGGACGAGGTGGGCGAGGCCGATCGCGACCTGCGCTCGCTCGGCCGCGAGCGGGACAGGGCGCAGCGGCGCTCGGCCGACCTGCGAGCCGAGGCCGACAAGCTGCGCGACGACGCCCCCTGAGGCTCGACGCCCCCTCCCTCCGAGGCTCTGGAACGGGCACTGTGAGAGCCTCAGCGACCGCTAGCCTCCCCCCTCGCCTTGAACCATTCACCGTTCGTAGGACGCGCTGGGATGTCCTACACACGGTGAGCGCGGAGAAGGGGATCTCGCGGGCCCGCAGGCCCCGCGGGCCCCGTAGGGGGCGACCTCCCGAGCACCGAGCCTGCGGCTACGCGAGCCAGGCGTTCACGATGAGGTCTCCGCGCACCTCGCGCAGCCTGTCGAGCACCCGGTCGACGGTCGCGCCCGAGGTGCCGCCGCGCACGTCGTACGGGCCGATCGGCTTGAGCTTGCCCGTGCGCACGCGGACCACCTCCCAGCGTGCGGCGCGCAGGAGGCGGTCTTTCCGGAGGTCGACGAGCTCGCGCTTGCCCACGTGCTCGAGTCCGTCACGCCCGGTCGTGTCGTACTCGATGGCCACTCGCAGGTCGGGCAGCACGATGTCGGGCCACACCTCGAGGTGGGTGAAGAAAGGCCGAGGCACGCGCACCGCGTTGGACTGGACCAGGGGCAGCCGCGCCAGGAGTTTCTGGCGCAGCAGGTCTTCCGCCGCGGACGCCGGGCGCGGCGCGCAGTCGCTCTGGAACGCCTCCCCCACGGCGTAGTGCTCCGCGATCGACTTCGCGCACAGCGCCGTGCGCGGAGCTGCGGGTCGTGCCGCGCCGGCGAGCGCCGAGCAGTCGGGGCACCAGGTCGAGCGGCGGCGCGACCGACCGGGGCGCATCCGCTGCTCGGTGGGGGTCGCCACGAAGAGGTGCCCCCTGTCGCACTGCCACAGCAGGTAGACATCGGCGGCGGGCGGCACCTGCGAGAGCACGATGCCGTGGTTGAGGTCGGGGTGGAACTGGTTCACGAGCACCGGGTAGGTCTCCCAGAACTCCCGGTACGAGCCGACCGCGTACGGCACGGGGGCGGCCTTGGACCACTGGCGACGCGCCCACCAGGTCTCGACATGCTCCGGCACAGACGCCAAGCTACGTCGGGCAACCGACACAATGGTGTCGTGCCCAATCCCGCAGCCCCTGCCCCCCGCGCGGTCATCGCTGCTGATGGCACCAAGATCGCCACCTACGAGTGGGGCGACCCGGATGCCTCCACCGTCCTGCTCGTGCACGGCTTCGCGTCGAGCGCGCTCGGCAACTGGAACCTCACCGGCTGGGTGCGCGACCTGCTGCGCGCCGGGTACCACGTGATCGCGATCGACCAGCGCGGGCACGGCGCGAGCGACAAACCGCACCACCCCGAGCAGTACACGATGCAGATCCTGGCCGACGACGTGCTGTCGGTGCTCGACACCTTCCTGCTCGACGAGGTGCAGTTCGTGGGCTACTCCCTCGGTGCACGGGTGGGCTGGAAGTCTGCGCGCGAGTTCCCCGACCGCATCACCCGGGCCGTGCTGGGGGGCATCCCCGACGGCGACCCGCTCACCCGGTTCCGCATCGACGAGGCCCGCAGGTTCATCGTCGACGGCAGCACCCCGGATGACCGGCTCACCGCCGCGTACGTGCAGATGGCCAGCGGCATCCCGGGCAACAACATGACCGCTCTCATCAGCCTCGTGGAGGGGATGCGCGACGGCGAGCAGCCGACCGTCGAGAATGCGCCCTCGCAGCCCGTGCTGTTCGCGACGGGCAGCGAAGACCGCATCCTCGAGAAATCGCGCGCGCTGTGCGAGACATCACCGGACGGCACCTTCTTCGAGATCCCCGGGCGCAATCACTTCAACGCGCCGACCTCGCGCGACTTCCGCGACGCTGCGATCGCCTTCCTCGACCGCTGATCGGGCGACGTCGAGATCACGCCGAGACGTTGATAGTGGCGATCGCCTCGTGCACGAGCTCCACGACCTCGTCGGGGTGGCTGATCATGGCCACGTGCGAGCTGTCGATCTCCACCGTGCGCGCCCCGGCCCGTCGAGCCATCTCGCGCTGGGCGACAGGCGGGATGGTGCGGTCCTGAGCCGCGACGAGATACCAGCTGGGGGTGTCCCGCCACGCGGGAACGCCGGACGGCTCGGCGAGGGAGCCGAGTGATCCCGGTCGTTGGGTGAGCGCCATGACCGTCGCCTGCACGTCATCGAGGTCGGCGCAGAAGAACTCGTGGAAGACCTCCGGATCGATGTACGCGTCGGCGTCGCCCACTGACGCGCCGGCGAACGGGCGCACGACGAGGTGGTTCACCACCTCGGGGACGCCGCCGCCGAGCGTGTTGGCCGCACCCACCGATTCGCCCTCGTCGAGCGCGAACGCGGCGATGTAGACCAGTGCCTTGACGTTGTCGTTACCGGCCGCGGCATTGGTCAGGACCGCCCCGCCGTAGGAGTGCCCCACGATCACGATCGGGCCGGGGATCGTCTCGAGGAACGATCGGACGTAGGCCGCGTCGACGGCGAGCCCGCGCAGTGGGTTCGCCGGGGCGATAACCCGGTGACCCTCGTTGCGCAGGGTGATCATGGCGGCCGCCCAGCCGGACGCGTCCGCGAATGCTCCGTGGACGAACACGATGGTGGGGCTGGGGGTTGTGGCGTCGTTCATGGTGGTCCCTTCTTCGGTGGCGGTTTCGGGAGTTACGGCTACCGTAAACCCGTCCGCCACCGGAAGTCAGCCCCCTAGAAGCCTTTGCCCGCCAACCAGGCGAGCACGTCATCCGCGACCTCGCGCCAGCCGCTGTCGAGGGTGAGCGAGTGCCCCTTGCCCTTGTACTCGTGGTACTCCGTCACCGACGACGCGTTGTCGGCGTAGAGCTTGGCGACGGCCTCCGTCACGACCTTCGGCACCGTGTGGTCCTCGGTGCCCGAGGTGAGCAGGAGGGGCCCGCGAACGGCCGTGTGGGTGTCGACCGCGGCCGGCGAGTTGCGCACGAAGTTGGCCGTCGCGTCTTCGAAAAGCGGTCGGCCGGGGCCGGGGATGGTCCACGCGGCGTGCAGGGCGTTCGACTCGTCGTCGCTCAACACGTTGCCGAAGGCGTACTTGAACTGCTTCTCGTTGAGCGAGACCGTCTTGGACTTGTTCCCGGGGTTCATGAGCACCGGGAAGCCCGACTTGAGCTGGGCGAACGGGAGCACGAGCACGCCCTTGACGGGCGCGGGGTCGATCGCGACGGCCGCCGCGACGAGGTCGTTGGCGAGCAGCTCCTGCGCGATGAGCCCGCCGAACGAGTGCCCCACGACGATGGGCTTCTCGTCGAACCCGTCGATGATGTCGGCGTAGTGGTGGCAGATCTCCGCGATGCCCTGGTTGTTGAGGCCGTCGGGGTTCTCCCGCGTGGCCTCGACGGTGTCGAGATCGCCGGGCCACCCGGGCGCGACCGTCGTGTAGCCCTGCGACTCGAAGAGGTCTTGCCACGGCTTCCACGCGGACGAGTGGATCCACAGTCCGTGGATGAAGACGACGTTCTTGGTCATGCGCTCTCCTAGGGGTGGGGGATCAGAGGGTCTTGATGAGGCCGCCGTCGATGAGGAAATCCGAACCGGTGACGTTTCCCGCGCGATTGCTCGCGAGCAGGAGCACGAGGTCGGCGACCTCGGCGGGCTGGGTGAACCGTCCGGTGGAGAACCCGCCCTGGCTGGCCACGACGCGGTCGCGCGCCGTGTCGAAGTCGACACCCATCGCCCGGGCCGCCGTCGCCGCGACGCCGTTGTCGCCGAGCCACAGCTGGGTCGCGACCGGGCCGGGGCTGATCGTGTTGAAGCGGAGGTTCTGCGGGCCGTACTCCTTCGAGAGCGACTTCGACAGGTTCCACACTGCGGCCTTCGCGGCCGAGTAGTCGACGACGGGCGGGTCGGGCAGGAACGCGTTGACGGAGCCGATGGTCACGACGTTCCCCCCGCCGCGCTCGATGAGCAGCGGGATGGCAGCGCGCGTCGTGCGGACCGCCGCGAGAAAGCTGAGGTTGAGGGTGTCGAGCCACTGCTCGTCGGTGATCGCGAGGAACCCCTCGAAGCGGAACGTCACCGCCCCGACGTTGTTGACGAGGATGTCGAGGCCGCCGAACTCGGCCGACCGCGCCACCAGGCGGGCCGGGGCATCCGGCGACGACAGGTCGACGCTCTCGAACAGCACGGAACCCGTCGCGACGAGCTCGTCCAACTCCGGCGACGACGATCGCGAACCCGCGATCACCTTCGCTCCTTCGGCGACCAGTCCCTGCACGATGGCCAGCCCGATGCCCTTGCTCGCGCCCGTGACCACGGCGACTTTGTCGACCAGTTCCAGATCCATGAGGTGAGAATAAACCTCGCGTTTGGAGCCGCGCTAGCCCCCGTCCCGATCGACGTGCACCGCTGCTGCGGTCAGTCGGTCACGTCGTCCAGGAACGCCACCGTCGAGTCGAAAGCCGACCGCGCATCGGCGAAGTCGAGGTGGAACTGGTACTCGTGCGGCAGCGCGGGCTCGTGGTCCTTCGGGTAGAACACCGTCGTGACGTCAACACCGAGCCCGTCGAGCTTCGCGGCGAGCTTCTGCGACTGGGCGGGCGTGAGCGGGTCGTCGTTGCCGCCGGAGATCCACGTCGTCGGGAAGTCGGCCGTGACGTAGTCGAGCGTCGACATTTGCTGCCCGCCGGCCGTGTCGGTCCAGTCCTTCTCCCCCAGGTACGCCCACAGCGCGACGCGGAAGCCCCATCCGCCGATGCCGGGTGCGTTGGGGATCTCGCTCACGTCGTAGATGCCGCAATTGAGGATGACCGCCCGCAGCTGGTCCTTGGTGAGGGCGGGTTCGATCCCCACGAGCTGCGCATACTCGGACGAGGTCGTGAGGGTCGCCAGCTGGCTCGTGAGGTTCGACCCGGCCGAATCCCCCGCGATCACGATGCGCTCCGGGTCGATGTTGTACTCGGCCGCGTGGTCCACCAGGAACGCGAGGGCGTCGTTGAGCTGGGTGAGGGCGGTCGGGTAGGTCGCCTCCGGCCCCACCGTGTAGTTGAGGCTCACGGTGGTGTAGCCGTGGGAGGCGAGCATCCGCACGTACGGCCTCACGTTCGACTTGTCGCCGGAGATCCAGGCCCCGCCGTGGATCCAGACCACGGTCGCGAGCGGCTCGCCGCCTCCGTCGGGGGTGAACACGTCGAGGGTCGTATCCGGCCCGGATGCCGCGTACTGCACGTCGAGGTGCTCCTGCAGCCCGCCCTCCGGCGCGTACGGCTCCATCTCGGTGACCGTGTCGGCGGCGCCCTTCTCGAACATGGCGCGGATGAGCAAAGCCGCGGGCCACGGGCTCAGCGTCCAGACGAGGGCGGCGACGACGCCGAGGGCGAGGGCGGAGAGTGGGATGACGCGCGACGGGCGCCGGTACCAAGGCTTCACCCTGCCACCGTATCGGTCGCGCCGCCGATCGAGGGGGCCCACTCCTGGGGTCATGCGGTGGTTTCGACCCCGCGCCGGTGCCGAAACCACCGCACGGTGCCGAAACCACCGCGCGGGGGCGTCAGCGCGTGAGCGCGGGCTCCCTCTCGGGAAGCTCGTCGGGCTCGAAGCCCCGCGCCCGGCGGCGGCGCGGCAGCAGCGTGACGACGAAGCCCGCGAGCGCCACGCCCATGCTCAGGATGAGCCCGGGGCGGAACTGGTCGAGCAACTGGGTCGCCGTGGCATCCGGCGAGGTCGCACCGCCCGCGATGAGCGCCGTCGTGACGGCGAGCACGAGCGCGGCGCCCACCTGCGAGCTGCTCTGCACGAGGCCCGCGGCGAGACCCTGCTCGCGGTCGGCGATCCCGTCGGTGGCCTGCACCTGGATCGCCGGGAAGCCCAGCCCGAACCCGATGCCCAGCAGCAGCACGGAGGGCAGGATGTCGACCACGTAATTCGGCGTCGCGTCCACCCGCAGGAACAGGAGGTACCCGAGCGTCAGGGCGGCGAGGGCCACCATGATGAGCCGGCGCGAGCCGAAGCGCGCGATCAGCCGGTCGGCGAACGGCGCGCTACCGACCACGACGAGGCCCGTCGGCAGCAGGGCGAGTGCCATGTTGAGCGGCGTCCAGCCGAGTACCGACTGCAGGTAGATGGTGAGGATGAACTGGAAGCTCACGTACGAACCGAACAGCGCGATCGCGCTCAGGTTTGCCCGCGCCACCCAGCCCTGCTTCAGGATGCCGAACCGCACGAGGGGGTGCCGCACCACGTTCTCGATCACTCCGAATGCGCCGAGCACGAGACCGGAGAGCACGAGGCCGCCGATCGTCTGCCAGGCGCCCCAGCCCACGTGGGGCGCGTTCACGACGGTGAACACGAGGCCGAGCATCCCGCCGGCCAGGGTCAGCGCGCCCCAGAAGTCGTGCCCGCCCTCGCGCTCCTGCTTCACGCGCGGGATGAAGAACAGGCCGAGCACGACCGCGGCCACGGCGAACGGCACCGAGAACAGGAAGGTCCAGCGCCAGCTCAGGGAGGTCATGAGGCCGCCGACGATGAGGCCGAGCGAGAAGCCGCTCGCGGCGAAGGTGGTGAAGATCGAGATCGCCTTGTTGCGGGCGGGCCCCTCCGCGAACGTGGTGGTGATGAGCGAGAACGCCGCGGGCGCGGTGAAGGCGGCCGCCACGCCCTTCACGAAGCGCGACGCGATGAGCACGTTCGGGTCGTCGACGAGACCGCCGGCGAGCGAGGCGAGCGCGAACACCGAGAGGGCGATGAGCAGGATGCGGCGGCGGCCCAGGAGGTCGGCGAGGCGCCCGCCGAGCAGGAGCAGGCTGCCGTAGCCGAGAACGTAGGCGGAGACCAGCCACTGCAGGCTGTCGGTGGCGAGGCCGAGCTCGGCACCGATGGACGGCAGCGCGACGCCGACCATGGAGACGTCGAGACCGTCGAGGGAGATCACGATGCAGACGACGAGGAGGAGGAGCCAGTTGGCGCGGCTCCAGCGGAGGGGTGTTACGGAGGATGTTTCAGGCATTGCCTCAAGATACATGCCGCGTCATATATTTCCAACTCATGCAATGCACAAGCATGAAATGTTGCGGCATGGGTTATTCTGGACCCATGAGCCCCACCACGCGCGCTGACGCCGACGTCATCGACGACTGGCGCGAACGGCAGCGCACCTACCTCGCCACGGCGGCCACCCTCGACCGCATGCTCGGCCAGAAGTTCGACCTCGGTCTCAGCGAGTTCGAGATCCTCGACCTCGTCTGGGAGTCGAACACCCCCGAGTGCACGATGCGCGACATCGTCGACCTCACACCGATGACGCAGAGCGCGCTGTCGCGCGTGGTCGACCGCCTCACGCGCGCCGGCCTGCTCAAGCGCGAGGAGTGCACGACCGACCGCCGCTCGATGTTCGTGGGTCTCACGGCCGAGGGCGCGGCCGTGCACACCAAGGCGCGCAAGGTCTATCGCGAAGTACTCGCGAACGAACTGGCCTAGGCGCCCGTCACCATCGCCCGGATGACCTCCACGGGCAGCTTGGGCACGCGGTTCTCGTCGCACAGGCCGTTGGCCTCCTGCGCCGTGTCCGTGAGCTGCGTGTAGCAGAAGCCGGAGAGCCCCGTCGCGCCGTGCACCGCGGCGAAGATCTCCCCGACGCTCGCGCGGAAGCCCTCCACGGTCTCCGTCGTCGAGTACCCCCACCCGGCGCCGCCGAGCCGCACTCCCCCGAATTCGGTGAGCATCACGGGCGCGTCGGAGGCTCCCGCGAGGTTCACGCGCCGGCCGGGGCCGCCGATCCCGGCCAAGAGCCCGTCGAGCTGCTCGCCGTACCGCGAGGTGAGCACCGCCGGCGACGACTCGTAGTCGTGGATGGTGATGATGTCGGAGTCGGTGTGCTCCCACCCGTCGTTGGAGATCACCGGACGGGACGGGTCGAGCGCGCGCGTCAGGTCGGTGAGCGACCTCGAGTAGGCGCGCTGCGCCGCGTCGTGCGCGACGTGCTGGATGCCCCACGACTCGTTGAACGGAACCCACGCGATCACGCTCGGATGGGATTGCTGGGCGCGCACGATCCGCGCCCACTCCGCGGCGTAGAGCTCCACGGCGCGGCTCGAGAACTCGTACGCGGCCGCCGCCTCGCCCCACACGGTGAGCCCCAGCCGGTCGCACCAGTACAGGAACCGCGGATCCTCCACCTTCTGGTGGATGCGCACCGAGTTGAAGCCGAGCGCGAGGATGAGTTCCACCTCTGCCCGCATCGCGTCGGGTGACGGCGGCGTGAAGTGCGACTGCGGCCAGTACCCCTGCTGCAGCACGGAGCGCAACGGGAAGGGCCTGTCGTTGAGCAGCACGCACGAGTGGGCGACCGCGACGCTGCGCAGCCCCACATAGGACTCGATGGTGTCACCCTCGATCGACACCGTCAGGTCGATGAGCGTCGGATGATCGGGGTGCCAGAGCAGCTCGTCCAGTGCCTGCCCGTTCCGCAGCGCCGCGATGGGCACGTCGACCCGCACCCGGTCGGAGCTGGTCTCGACGGTCATCCTGCACAGCACCTCGTCGCCGAGCGCGGCGGTGATCGCGACGGTCACCGGGCGGGCCGGACGGGAGCTCAGCTCGATCTCCGCGGCCACCGACGCCCGCACGACGTCGGGCGTCCAGGCGACGGTGGAGATGCGCAGGGCGGGCACCGCCTCGAGCCACACGCTGCGCCAGATGCCCGTGATGCGCTGGTACCAGATCGAGTGCGGCTGCTCGTGCCAGTCCTGCTTGCCCCGCGGGGCCACGGCGTCGAGCGGGTCGTCCTCGGCGCGCACCACGATGGTGTGCTCGTCGCCCGTGGCGAGGGCACGCGTGACGTCGAACTCGAACGCGGTCTGCCCGCCCTCGTGGCGACCGACGTGCACGCCGTCGACCCAGACGTCGGCGATGCGGTCGACCGCGCCGAAGTGCAGCAGGACTCGATCGCCCTGCACGTCGAGCCCTGCTGCAGCTAGGTGGTCGCGGGTGACCGGAATGCGGTACCACACGACGCGATGGAACCCGGAGTCGCCAATGCCGGAGGCCGGCGACTCCGGGGAGAACGGCAGCACGATCGACCGGCTGAAGACCTCGGCCCCCGCGCTCTCCCAGTGCTCGTGCAGCCCCACGTCGCCGTCGTCGAAGGCGAAACCGCACTCGCCGTCGAGCAGCCGGTACGCGGGGCGCACCAACTGGGGCCGGGGGTGGCGGCCGTCGCGATTGGCGAGGCTCACGGGCCGAACCAGTTCGTCTCGGGGTTCGTGACCTCGGGGATCGTCGCGCCCGAAACGGGCAGCGCCCACTCGACCGCGTTGGCGAGCACCCGGCGCACCTGCGGGTGGAAGTACACCGGGTACTCCTGGTCGCCGGGGCTGAAGTAGAAGATCTTGCCGAGGCCGCGCGTGAACGTCACACCGGAGCGGAACACCTCTCCCCCGGCGAACGAGCTGATGAACACCAGGTCGTCGGGGTCGGGGATGTCGAAGAACTCGCCGTACATCTCGTGGTGGTCGATGACGAGGGGATGCTCCACCCCGCGCGCGATCGGGTGCGTCGGCTTGACCGTCCACACCAGCTCGCGCTCCCCGGTGTTCCGCCAGGCGAGCGAGCACGTCGTGCCCATGAGCGCGAGGAAGATCTTCGAGAAGTGGCCGGAGTGCAGCACGATGAGGCCCATGCCGCCGAGCACGCGCTCCCGAACCCGCTGGACCACCTCGTCACTCACGCGCTCGTGCGCGATGTGGCCCCACCAGAGCAGCACGTCGGTCCCCTCCAGAACCTCCGCGCTGAGCCCGTGCTCGGGGTCGTCGAGGGTGGCCGTGCGCACGCTCGCCCCGGGCAGCAACTCGCGCAGCCCCTCCGCGATCGCGCCGTGGATGCCCCGCGGGTAGAGCGCGGCGACCTGCTCGTCCACCTGCTCGTGGACGCCCTCGTTCCAGACCGTGATCCTCATCTGCCTATCGTTTCAGTAGGGCGGAGACGCGCGGCAGCACCTCGCGGGCCGGGCCGCTCAGCGTGCACTCCATCGCGAGCCAGCCGTCGTAGCCGATCTCCTCGAGGGCCGTGAGCGTCTCGTCCCAGTCGTAGTGGCCGGCGCCGGGCTCGAGCCTGTTGCTGTCACCCAGCTGCACATGGTGGATGCGGTCGCCCGCGGCACGGATGGCGGCGCCGATGTCAGACTCCTCGATGTTCATGTGCCAGGTGTCGGCTATCACGCTGAGCCCCGGAGAGTTCACCTGGTCCACGTACCAGGACGACTGCGCGAGGGTGTTCACGACGAAGTCCTCGAAGCGGTTGAGCGGCTCGAGATAGACCTCCGTTCCGACGGATGCCGCGTGCTCGGCGACCTCGGTGAGCGCCTCGAGCAGGAGCGCCCGGGACTCCTCGTCACCGCGCGGCGGCGTGAACGGCGGCAGGTGCCGGGAGAAGAGGCCGAAGGCGTGCGGGGCGACGAAGCCGCTTCCGCCCGCGGCCGCGAGGGTGGTGAGCATGGCCTTGAGCTCGTCGATCGCGCCCCGGCGCTTGACGGGGTCGAAGTCGCCCATGAAGTGGTCGACATGGGCGACGGCGCTGGGCATGACGACCCCGGCCGTCCTGGCGGCCCTGAGCTCGTCCTCGCGCCCGACGAACACGCCGTCGCCGCGCCCGGAGAGCTCGATGCCGTCGAACCCCACCGAGGCGGCGAACGCCATCTTCTCGACGAGGGTGTCGCCCTCGCACGTGGACTCCTGCGCGGCGAGACGGAAGGCCATCAGGCGCCTGCCTTCGTGTTGAGCACGACCTGCAGCACGTCGGTCGTGGCGGTGTCGACGAGCTCGAACGCCGCGCCGCCCTCCTCGAGCGGGAACTCGTGGGTGATGAGGTCGGTGACGTTCACCCTGCCCGCAACCGCGAGGTCGATGAAGGTCTTCTGCAGCCGGTACTCGTTCCAGCGGTGGTCGATCGACGGGTTCACGCCGGAGATCTGGGCGCACACGAGCTGGATGCGGTTGTGGTGGAACTCGTCGCCGAGGCGCAGCCCGATGCCCTCGCCCTGCATGAAGCCGGCCACGCACACCCGGGAGTTGTAGGCGACCGTGCGGATGGCCTCGTTGAGGGCGCGGTAGTTGCCGGAGACCTCGAGGCACACGTCGGCACCGCGGCCGTCCGTGAGGGCGCGCACCTTCTCGGCCACGTTGCCCTCGTTCGCGTCGAGCACGAGGTCGGCACCGAGCTTCATGGCGAGCTCGCGGCGGGAGGCGACGCCGTCGACCCCGATCACGCGGGCGCCGTTGAGGCGGGCGATCTGGGCGACGAGCTGCCCGGGAACGCCGAGGCCGAACACCACGACGGTCTCGCCGACGTGGATGTCGGCATCGAGCACGACGTTGAGGGCGATGGCCCCGATCTGCGAGAAGATGCCGACGCGGGCATCCGTGCCGGGCTTCAGGATGCGCTGGGCCGCGCGGTCCGCCTTCTGGATGGTCTCGGTGCGGTGGCCCCAGGTGCCCCAGATCACGTCGCCGACGGCGACAGAGGTGACGTCGCCGCCGACCTCGGAGACCTCGCCCACCTCCTCGTAGCCCCAGCCGTTCACCGGGTACTCGAACGAGGTCGAGCCGTCGACGAACAGGCGCAGCTCCTCGTCCCACTTCTTGTTCATGTACGCGTTCGTGCCGCGGTACGCGGTCAGCTCCGTGCCCGCGGAGATCCCCGAGTAGAGGGTGCTGATGCGCACCTCGTCGGCTTCGAGGGGGCGCGACTGCTCGTCGACGACCTCGGCAGTGAGTACGGAGGTGAAGCTCAGCATTCTTGGCATGGCGGTGGTGTGTCTCTTTCTTAGTGGGTGGTGAGGGAGAGCCGGATCAGCCCTTGACCGCGCCGGAGATGAACCCCTGCGTGACCTGGCGCTGAAGGACGATGAACAGCACGATGATCGGCAGGATCGTGATGAGGGTGCCCGCGGCGAGCGGGCCGATGTCCAGCGAGCGGCCGCTCGTGAACATGTAGAGCCCTGCGGTGAGCGGGCGGAAGTCGCCGCTCGGCAGGTAGAGCAGCGGGATCAGGAAGTTGTTCCAGTTGGCGAGGAACGTGAACACCGTGAGCGCGCCGATACCGGAGCCGACGAGCGGCAGCATGATGCGCAGGAAGATCTGGCTCTCGCTGGCCCCGTCGACCCGCGCGGACTGCTCGAGCTCCTGGGGCAGCTCGGAGAAGAACGCGCGCATGAAGAACGTGCCGAACGAGGTGCCGGTGGAGGCGAGCACGAGGATCGCCCCCGGCAGGGTGTCGAGCAGCCCCATGCCGCGCAGCTGGAAGTAGAGCGGGATCATGAAGGTGAAGAACGGCACGAGCAGCCCGAGGATCACCAGGTAGAACAGGAATGTGCGGCCTCGGAACGGCAGCCGCGCGAACGCGTACCCGGCCATCACCGACACCACCACGACGATCGCGGTGCTCGGCACGGTGAGCAGGAAGCTGTTGAGCACGTAGTCGCTGAACCGCCCGACCGTCCAGGCGTCCACGATGTTCTCGAACGAGAACGACGTGAACAGGCCGAAGGGGTTCACCCGCACGTCGGCGGGTGTCTTCAGCGTGGTGGAGATCACGAGGATGACCGGCATCAGCACGAACACCGCCATGGCGGCGAGCAGCACGTGCAGGGCCACCTGCGCGGGCCTGCGACGGGGGCCGGGCACGGGGCCGAGGTTGGTGCCCGACTCCGGGTCGGCGAGCGCGGTGATGCGCAGGTCGCGCTGGTCGGGTGCTACGGCGGTCATCATGCCCCGGTTCCCTGCAGCGACAGGCGCCGCTGCAGACGATTGAGCAGCACCGCGATCGGCACCGACAGGATGGTAATGAGAAGGGCCAGCGTCGTGCCGTACCCGATGTTGTTCAGCACGAAGGCCTGGTCGTAGGCGTAGGTGCCGAGCACCTCGGTGGCGTTCGACGGCCCGCCCGCGGTCATGATGAAGATGATGTCGAAGACGCTGAACCCGCCCACGAGGGTGAGGGTCAGCACCATGAGGAACACCGGCATGATCTGCGGGAGGATGATGAACCACAGCCGCTGGGCGCTGTTGGCCCCGTCGATGCGCGAGGCATCCACCAGTTCGGTGTCGACGTTGCGCAGGGCGGAGAGGAAGATCACCACCGCGAAGCCGGTGCCCGCCCAGATCGCGGTGAGCAGCACGGCGTAGAGCGCGAGGTCGGGCTCCCCCAGCCAGCCCGTCGCCCACGCGCCGAGGCCGACCGCGCGCAGGAACTGGTTGAGCAGGCCGTTGACCGGGTCGTAGATCCAGCCCCACACGATGCCGATGGCGACGCCGGGCAGCACGTACGGCAGGAAGAAGATCACCCGGTAGATCGCCCCGCCGCGGCGCACCGTCCACAGCAGCATGGCGACGAGCAGGCCGATCACCATGGGCGACACGGTGCCGACGACGATCCAGATGAGGTTGTTGCCGAGCGCGTGCCACACCGCGGAGTCGGTGAACATGCGGATGAAGTTGTCGAACCCCACGAACGGCGGGTTCGGGTTGAGGCCGTCGAAGTCGACGAGCGAGTAGTACAGGGCGTTGCCGAGCGGGAACAGGAAGAACAGCGCCGTCACGATCATGACGGGGAGCACCAGGACGATGCCGAGGCGGGCTTGCGCCCGCCTCGTCACCGTGGGTGCCAGGCTGCGGCTGGCGATGGTCATATTCTCTGGTGCTCCAGCGGTGCTAGCGGTTGGCTTCGAGGTTGGCGGCAACCTCTTCGGGCGTGGCCTGGCCGGTGAGCACGGCCTGAACGCCGTCCCACATCGCCTGGTTGAACTCCGCGGTGGTGAGCACGTCGATGTTGTACCCGAAGTCGCTGGTTCCCTCCGCGATCTTGGCGGCGTCGTCCAGCACCTGTGTGAACAGCGGCGTCGCCTCGATTCCGCTCGTGTCGATCGGGAAGGCGGGGATGCTCTGGGTGTTCTGGATCACCCACGCGCCGTGCTCCTGGGTCATCATGTAGTCCAGGAACGTGAGGGCGCTTTCGGCCTTCTTGGTCGTCGCGTTCACGAACAGGCCGGCACCGAGGCCACCGCTGAACACACCGGGGCCGTCGGGGCCCGGGAACGGGATGTACGCGACCTCGAAGTCGACGTTGCGCTGGGTGTCCTGCACGAGCCAGCTCCCGGTGAGGTTCATCGCCGCC
>Ga0247738_10000519_pt1 | contig 14688 bp, 14 predicted proteins | sample UWRJL013104B2_FD_180936 | JGI IMG/M metagenome (GOLD analysis project Ga0247738, IMG submission 180936) | Plant litter microbial communities from Arlington Agricultural Research Station in Wisconsin, United States - UWRJ-L013-104B-2 | ecosystem: Environmental > Terrestrial > Plant litter >...
GTCATCACGCAAGACTCGGTGCCGATCAACCACGACTTCTACGCCGCCGTTTCCGATCTGATCATCCGTCTGCCCGGCGGTGGACGGCTGAGCTTTATAGGCTTGCTGATGGTGGCCATCTTCCTGCTCGGGGCGCTATTGGCGCACCGGACGCGGTTCGGCTCCTACGTCTATGCCCTGGGTGGCAATCCGGTCTCCGCATCCCTCATGGGCGTGCCCGTGGCAAGGACTACAGTGCAGATCTACATGCTGTCGAGCGTGCTGGCGGCCTTGTCGGGAATCGTGTTTTCGCTCTACACCTCGGCGGGTTATCCGCTGGCCGCGGTGGGTGTCGAGCTTGACGCCATCAGTGCCGTGGTGATCGGGGGCACGCTGCTGACCGGTGGCTATGGTTTCGTGCTGGGCACCTTTGTCGGCGTCATGCTGCTGGGCCTGGTTCAGACCTACATCATCTTCGATGGCACGCTATCGAGCTGGTGGACGAAGATCGTGATCGGCGTGCTGCTGTTCTTGTTCATTGTGTTGCAGCGCATCATATTTGCGGCCTCCGCTCCCGGAGAAGAGTCGCCCGAGAAAGTGTAGCATGATCGAAGCAGGCAGCCTTATTCGCTCGCTGTCCGGGCGACCCGCTGCACGGAATTTCCATACCTTCGTCATCAACGAAATCGGGCACGGCATCGTCACGGGCAAGTTTCCGGTTGGCTCCATTCTAGCCAGCGATGCCGTGATGATGGAGAGCTACGGCGTGTCGCGCACGGTCTTGCGCGAGGCATTGAAGACGCTGGAAGCCAAGGGGCTGGTCGAGGCGCGGCCAAAGGTTGGCACGCGCGTCTCGCCACCCAGCCGCTGGAGCTTTTTCGATCCGCAGGTTCTGTCCTGGCACTTCTATGCCAGACCCGAGCGGCACTTCTACGAAAGCCTGTTCGATGTGCGCCGGGCGCTCGAAACACGTGCCGCCGCGCTGGCCACCCAGCGCCGCACCGCCGAAAACATCCGCGTCATGAAATACTGGCTGCACCAGATGGAGTCGGCCGGCGGAGACCTCGAGAACCACGGCATCGCTGCCCTGGAAATCCACCGCACCGTGGCCGACACCTCGGGCAATGCCCTGATGCGGTCGGTGACCGGCATTGTCGAACTGACATTGGCCCTGTCGCTCAAGCGCTGCGCCGAGGCCGGCGCCGGGGATTATCTCGGCGGGTCCCATGAAGCCCTGACCCGCCTTGTCACCGCCATCGGAGAATCCAACTCCGCAGCGGCCACGGCCATCGTGGTAGAAGTCATCGAACTGGATCAGGCCTGCGTCATGGCGCTGCTGCCGTAAGCTCAGCGCGGCGCGCCGAGGACCGATTGTTCGAGATCCACCGACGTGCCGGTTTGCAGACCCGAGAGATCGGATAGCAGGTAGATGGCCAGGCGGGCGACTTCGTCGACCTCCAGCAGGCGGCCCAGCGGCCGATTGCTGGCCGCCTTGGCGGCCCAGTCATCGCCTTTGCCAAGGGTATTGGCCTGCATGGCCTGCTCACCCTCGGTGGCCGCCCAGCCCATATTGATGCCGTTGACGCGGATGCGATCGCGCAGATGCGCATTGGCAGCATTCCTGCTGAGGGTCTGCAGGGCGCCCTTGGTGGCTGAGTAAATCGCTAGCTCCGGCGCGCCGCAATGCGCGTTCATCGACTGGATATTGACGATGGAGCCCGGCGCGTCCCGTTCGAGCAGATGCGCAATCATCCCGGACATCAGCAGGTATGGCGCGCGGGTATTCACAGCGAACAGCTTGTCGAACAGCGCGGCCGAGCCGTCGAGAAAACTGGCGCGATCGGTGATGCCAGCCGCGTTCACCAGGCCATCAAGCGGACCATTGGCCAGTGCCTCGGCCATCAGCCGCGCCGGAACTTCGGGATCGCCCAACTCGCCGAACACCAGCTCGGCTTCCGGGATCTCGGCTTTCACCCGCTCGGCCTTGCTGGGGTCGCGGCCGGCGAGCACGATGCGGCTGGCGCCGTTGGCCTGCGCATGGCGAGCGATGGCGAGGCCAAGGCCCTGGAAGCCGCCGGTGATCAGCACCGCCTTGCCGCTGAGGCTTAGTCCGAACGGCTGGGTCATGGTCTCTCTCAGCTCTGGTCCGTAATCCGCACATAGACGGCGGTGACAATGAGGATGATGGCGCCGAACAGAATGCCGCGCGCGCCTTCAGGGATCTGTAGCAGTGTGAGCAGCGTGTTGAGGACAGTAAGGATCAGGGCGCCCACGATGGTGCCGGAATAGAAGCCGCGGCCGCCAAAGATGGAGGTGCCGCCGATCACCGCCGCGGCGACGGAGGGCAACATCAGGCCGTTGGCGAGCGATAGCGACGGGGCACGGATGATGCCGACATAGAGCAGGCCGGTTATGCCGGCAATCAGGCCCGACAGAACGTAGAGGGCTATCAGCACCTGCCAGGAGCGGACGCCCGACAGGCGCGTAGCCTTCTCGTTGGCGCCCAGGGCATAGAGCAGCCGGCCGAAGCCGGTGCGCCGAAGGCCCCACAGGATCAGGGCCGCGAAGGGAATGAACAGGAACAGCGCGTTCGGCACCTGGCCGATCAGCCGCTGCGTGCCCAGCCACTCCAGCACTTCGGGAATTACCGAGCCGGTATTGATGACATAGCGCTGATAGACCTGAAGACACCCTGTGCCGATAAGGCTGGTGCCCAATGTCATGATCAGCGGATGCACCCGGCAGATGCCGATACCGAAGCCGTTGATGATGCCCATCAGCACGGCGGCGATCAGGGCGACCACCATGGCCGGATAAGGGCCGATCAGCGGCGTCATGGTCGACACCACGAAGGCGCTGATGGTGGCGATGACGGCGGCAGAAAGGTCGATGCCGCCGGTCAGCATGGTCAGCGTCTGACAGGCCGCCAGCATGGCGAGCGGGATCGCAAAGCGGACCGTATTGCCCACCCAGCGCTCGTTGAAGATGCCCGGCTGCAGGATCTGCAGCAGCCCGACCAGCGCGCAGAGCAGGATGATCAGCGGGATGATCGGATTGTCCTGGACGATGCGGCCAAGGCGCTGCAGCGACGAAGGGGTGGCGGGTGCGGTGGCCGTTGCCATCAATGTCGTCCTCTCATGGCCAGGATGCCGCCGACCATCACGACGGCCACCATGATGGCGCCCTCGATGATGGTGGTGACATTGGGATCGACCGACAGCAGGGTCAGGTCGAGCCGCAGGGTGCGCAGGATGAACACCGCGATGATGGGGCCCAGCAGGCCGCCTCGTCCGCCGGTGAGGGCGACGCCGCCCAAAACCACGGCGGCCACGCTGGCCAGCAGATAGGGGCCTGGGATCGGCTCGCCGATCCCGGTGCTGAGAGTTATGGCGAGGCCACCCAGCGCGGCAAACAGGCCGGCAAGACCATAGGCGGCGATGCGCGTCAGTCCGACCGGCACACCCGATCGGAACGCAGCATGCTGGTCGCTGCCGATAGCATAGATCGACAGCACCAGCTTGGTGCGCCGCAGTGGCAGCCAGATGATGAGGACGATGGCAACCAGCACGATAAAGGCATTGGGTAGCCAACTGGTCCATTCGATCGGCACGCCTGGCAGGGTAACGCCTCCGGCCACCAGCGCCCGCATCCATTGGGCCGAGGCACCGCCGGGGGCGTTCAGGATCAGCAGGGCTACCCCTTCCCAGACAAACAGCATGGCCAGCGTCACGACGATGTCGGGCACGCGGGTGATGACGATGAGCGCACCATTGATGGCGCCCATGCCGACACCAGCCAGCAGGACAATCAACACGGCCCATCCGGCATTGGCATCGCCCATCTGCTGCATCAGCACGGCGGCAATCACGCCGGCCACGGCCATGATCGAGGCAATGGACAGATCGATGCCGCCGGCAATGACCACGATGGCCATGCCGACCGTGGCGAAGGCGAAGGGCAGCGCGGCACGCGCCAGGGAATCGAGGCCCGAGGCACCAAAATTGGGCTGGATGATACGGGTCGACACCAGCAGGATGACGAGAACGGCAAGCAGGCCGAGTGCCCAGCCATGCCGGGCCAGGGTAGCGGTCATGGCGTTACCTCCGTGGCGGTGTCTTGACGTCGCTTCTCGGTCAGCCCGTAGGCGGCACGCATCAGGTTCTGCTCGGTGGCGTCTTCAGCCTCGATGATGTCAACCACCTTGCCGCCGAAGATCACAATGGTCCGATCGCAGGCCAGCGCGATCTCGCCCAATTCGGAGGTGTAGAACAGGATGGACGCGCCTTGTCCTGCCAGTTCGCGCAGCAGCGGATAGATCTGGTGCTTGGTGCGCACGTCGATGCCGCGGGTCGGATCGAACAGCAGCAGGGTCTGGACCCCCGCTGCGACCCACCGGCCGATGGTGACCTTCTGCTGGTTGCCGCCCGACAGGCGCCGCACTTCGCCCTGGGCGCGCATGTCGATCTGCAGCCGCTCGACCGCTTCGCTGACGCGCGCCGCTTCCTGGCGCATCGGAATGGCGCCCCATTTCGAGGGACGGGCCAGCATGGGCAGGGCAATATTTTCGCGCACCGACCGCAGCATCAGCAGTGCATCCTTGCGGTCGCCCGGTACCAGTGACAGGCCCTGTGCAATGGCGTCTGCCGGGTGGCCGAAACTGGCAGGACTACCATCGACTTCGATCGTTCCGGCCTGCGGGCGCTGGAAACCAGACAGCACGTCGAACAACTCGTCCTGCCCCTGACCCTCCAGCGCGACGACACCCAGAACCTCGCCCTTGCGCAGATCAAACGACACATCGGCCAGCTTGGAGCCCGCGCTGACATTGCGCACGCGCAGACGTGGGGTCCCGGCGCTGACGTCAGCATCCCTGCGCGCGCCGGCGATCGCCGCACGCGTCGGGATACCGCCCAGCATCAGGTCGACGATCTTTTCCTCGACGCCGGGCTCGATGACGAAATCACCTACGGTGACGCCGTCGCGCAGCACAGATGCGCGGTCGCAGACACGCGCGATCTCGGCGAAGCGATGGGAGATATAGATGACCGAGCGGCCGCTATCGGCCTGCGCCCTGACAACGGTGAGCACCCGCTCGACCAGATCCGTCGGCAAAGCCGCGGTCATCTCGTCGAGCATCAGCACCTTGGGCTCCTTCGCGAGCGTCATGGCGAGATCGAGGATGCGCAGCGTTGCCAATGGCAGATGCGAGATGGTCGCGTCGAGACCGAGATTGGGGATGCCGAGTTCGTTGACCCAATGCCGGAATGGCGCGGTCGCCACATCGATAAGCCGCAGGTTATCGGCCACGTCGAGGTCGGGAATGAGCGATGGCTCCTGATAGACCGGCATGATGCCGCTTCGTCTGGCCTGGGCCGGCGATGCAAAGCGACGGTCTTGGCCATCGAGATTGATATGCCCGCTATCGGGCCGCAGGGCGCCCGTCAAAATCTTGACGAAGGTCGATTTGCCGGCGCCATTCGCTCCCATCAGTGCGACGATTTCGCCCGATCTTACCGTGAGGGAAGCATCCCTCAGCGCCGCGACGGCGCCAAAGCGCTTCGCCACACCGCGTGCGTCCAGCACGGGACGCCCAGCCGTTGCTTCCGTCATGCCGACGATACCTTGCCCTAGCGCGAAAAGAGGTCCCCGGCCTTTGGGCCGGGGACAGGGATCAGATCACTCGCCGGGACCCTTGCAGGCGATGATTTCGTCCATGGTGTAGGTGGTGAAGCCGTCGATCGACACGCTCACCGGCCATTCCGGATCGAGGTTGGGGTTCTGTGCGGCAGCGAGGCTGGCCTTGCCGGCATCGCTCACATTGTCCCAGAGGGCGGGTGTGACAAGCACGGTCTGTTCGGCTGGCTTGTCACCCTTGAGGATGTTGAGCGCAACTGCCACACCGGCACCGCCGATCGAGCCGGGGTTGGTTACGGCAGCGCCGACCAGACCTTCGACGGAACCGAGCTGGCCGACAAAGCCGGCATTGTCAGCGCCGACGATCGGCACCAGCGGAGCGTCGGATTCCACGAAGGCGTCGACGATGACGTTGTCGATGCCCGACGTCCACACGCCGCCAAACGGAATGCCAGTGGCGATGTAGTCGAGAATCTGCTGCTTGCCCTGGTCCTGCTGCCAGCCGGTGAACACTTCCTGCGCGATGGTGATGCCGGGATACTCGGCCATGGCGCGCTTGAAGCCCTTGTCGCGATCATTGTCGGCCGATGCGCCGGCAGCGCCGCGCATGTAGACGACGGCGCCCGAGCCGCCCATCTGCTCGAACAGCCACTTGGCGCCGAGATAGCCGTATTCTTCCTGGTTGTTGGAAACGACATAGGCTGACGGTTCGGTCACAGCCTGGTCGACGGCAACCACGACGATGCCCGCATCGGTGGCTTCCTTGATGGCGGCGTTGATGCCGTCAGGATTGGCCGGGTTGACGACGATGGCATCGACACCGGCCTGTATCAGGTTCCTTATGTCTTCGAGCTGGCCGGCGGCGTCGGTATTGCGGTGGGCGATATTGAGCGAGGCAACGAGACCGGAATCGAGCGCCTGCGCTTTCATTGCGCAGATCATTTCCTCGCGCCAGCCATTGCCCTGCACGGTATTGGAGATGCCGATAGTGTATTCCTGAGCCATGGCAGACCCGCCAAGCGCAGTCAGAATAGAGACCGCACTAGCGGCCACGAGCAGCTTCTTCATTGTAGTCCTCCCATTAAGACTGATTGCATCGTTGCATATTCTTTTCGTCACTTCACGTACGGATTGAGCACGTCCCGCGCGAGCAGAAAGCCCCGCTTGAGCTTGTCGTCCGTGCCTTCGAAGTTGCGGTCCTCGTGCTCGATGATAACGGAACCGTCGTAGCCGGCCCGATAGAGGCCGGAGAAGAACTGGGCCCAGTCGATATCGCCAAGGCCCGGCATGCGCGGTACCTGCCAGCCGATACCGACCGACATGATGCCGTTCTCGTAGAGCCCGTCGCGGTCGATCATCACGTCCTTGGCGTGGACATGGACCATTTTCGGGCCGAATTCGCGGATGAAGCGCGGCTGGTCGATCATCTGCCAGACCAGGTGCGAGGGGTCGTAGTTCATGCCGACACCGTCGCTCCAGGTGTCGAAGATGCGCCGCCAGATCTTGGGTGAATAGGCGATGTTATGCCCGCCCGGCCATTCGTCATGGCTGAAGATCATCGGGCAATTTTCAAACGCCAAGGTCACTCCGGCATCGCGGGCATGCGCCACGATGGGCTGGAAGATAGCCTTGGCCCGTGTCCAGTTGTCTTCGACGTTCAGCGTCCTGTCGCCGCCCATGAAGGTGTTGACCACGGGCACATTGAGCAGCCTTGCGGCGCTGATAACCGTCTTGAGGTGGCCGATGACTTCGTCGCGGTGCGCGGCGTCGGCATGCAGCGGATTGGGATAGTAGCCCAGCCCGGAAATGCTGACGCCCCTGGCCGTCAGGGCCGCGACGACATCGTCCGCCTGGCTCGCCGAGAGATTGGCGACATCGATATGCGAGGTGCCCGCATAGCGCCGCGTCTCGCCGCCGGCGCGGGGCCAGCAGGCGATCTCGAGCGCCGTGAAGCCATTGCCGGCCGCCCAATCGGCCACGCCCATCAAGTCCGTATCGGCAAACGGCGCCGTCAGAATTCCCAGCTTCATGCTTGTCCCCCAACTTCGATCCAGCGGCCTTGCCTGGCGCTTTTGATAACGGCGTCGCAGAGCAGCATCTCGGCGTGCCCCTCCTCGAAGCTGGCATAGTTCGACTGCGGCCGTCGATGGCCTGCCAGCACATCGGCATAGATCGCGCTGAACAGCGCGAAGAACGTGTCGGCAAAGCCCTCGACATGCCCGCCGGGCAAGCTCGCGGCGGCGCTGCCGGTGGCGTTCATCAAGCCAGGATCGCGCTGCAAGATCTGGTTGGGTCCGTCGCGATGGCCGATCCAGAGGTGATCGGGACGTTCGGAATGCCAGGCCGCCGAGCCATCGGCGCCCGAGATTTCCCAACTCATCGCGTTCTTGCGGCCATGGCTGACTTGGCTGGTGGTGACCGAGCCACGCGCGCCATTGGCAAAGCGCAACAGGATCAGGCCGGCATCGTCGGTCTGGATTGGACGCGGCTCGGTGGCTTGGCCACCGGTTCTGGCGAATGTCTCAACCGGACCCAGCGGCCGCTGGCGCTCGGGGATGAAGGTGGCGAGTTCGGCGAGAATTGCCGTGGGCTTGAGGCCGCTGATGAAGCTCGTCAGATCCAGCCAGTGTGTGCCGATATCGGCAACCGAACGCAGCGTGCCGCCCTCATCGGTCTCCAGACGCCAGTTCCAGTCGGTTGGTTTGGCCAGCCAATCCTGATGATAGTGTCCCGTCACCAGACGAATTTCGCCAAGCTCGCCGGCTGCAACCATACCGCGGGCCTGCTGATTGAGCGGGTAGAAGCGCGTATTGTAGCAGACGGCCGCGATACGTCCGCTGGCTCGGGCCAGCTCCACCATCTCGGCCGATTCGGCCGAGGTCATGGCCAGCGGCTTTTCGCAGATGACATGCTTGCCGGCCGCCAGGATCGACTTTACCTGCGCATAGTGGGCGTGATTGGGCGAGGTGACGTGCACTGCATCCACGGATGGATCGGCCAGCAGCTCATCAAGGGAAGCGTAGGCGCGCGGCACACCCAATGCGGCAGCCCGCTCGGCGCCGCGTCCGGCGCTCGATCCGAGCACACCGGTTACGCGAACGCCGAGCCTGCGCAGCGCCCACAGGTGCACCGTGCCGATGAAGCCCGTGCCGATAATGGCAACGCCCACATCGTTGAACCCAGTCATGTCTTCCCCTCCCAGGATCGAAGCGGCTCCTCAACCGCTTCTCCCGTCACACTACAGAATATCCTCCGTCCACCGGCAGGCAGGCGCCGGTGATGAAGGCCGACGCCTCCGAAGCCAGAAACAGCACCACGCCGGAAATGTCGTCCGGTTGCCCCCAGCGGCCCAGCGGCGTGCGGGCGCTGACATTGGCCACATGCACCGGATCGGTCCGGCTGCGCGCCGATTGCTCGGTGACGATGAAGCCGGGCGCCACGGCATTGACCCGCACCCCATCGGGCGCCCAGGCAATGGCCAGCGACTTGGTGAGCTGTTCCACGGCGGCCTTGCTGGCGCCATAGGCGGGATTTCGCGGGCTGCCGAAGCGGGCATACATCGAGGCTATGTTGATCAGTCTTCCGCCGCTGGCCTTGAGATGGGGATGGAAGGTCTCGGCGGTGCGGAAGGTGCCGTGCAGGTTGACGTTGACGACCTTCTCGAAAAAGCTCGGCTCCATCTCTTCGCCGCGGGCGGTGATCGCGGCGCAATTGACCAGCACGTCGACCCGGTCGATCGCCTTGCCCAGAGCGCGGACGGCACTGGTGTCGGTCACGTCGAGCTTTTCGTAGCGGAACCGTCCGCGATCTTCCTCGGCAGGCTGCTCCTCGACGCCGGTAATCGTCACCGTGGCGCCGGCCGCCTGGAATGAACGCGCTATGGCCGCTCCGATGCCGGCGCGGCTCGCGCCGACGACAAGCACTGACGCTTCGGAAAAGTCGAAGTTGGCCCGCATCTCGCTATCTCCCTCGCAGGCAGCATTGCCGAGTATCGCGTGCGTTGCAATCTATTTTTCGTTTTGCAGTTTTTGGTTCTTTATTTTCATTTTGGGCGGTGTTGCCTGTTCGCCCAGCCGGCGGCCCAGGCTGACGATGATGGCCTGGCAAACCACCATGGCGGGCACCTGCGAGCGGAAATGTCCCAGCCGCGCCTCGGTGACGTAGAGGACATGTTCGGCAAAGCCGACCACCGGGCTGAGCTCGTTGTCGGTGATGGCCAACACCGTGCGCCCCCGCGATGCCGCCAGCCGGGCCGCCTCGACGGTCTCGGGCGTATAGTCATCGAAGGTCACGACCAGCAGCACGTCATCGTCGCCCATGGCTCCGATCTGCTCGGCGCGCATGGCTCCCAGGTTGTCCACCAGATGGGCCCGTTTGCCGACATTGGCGAGGCCGTAGACCGAGTAGGCGCCGATGCTGAACGCGCCACGCGCTGCCGCGACATGAACCGCATCGCAATCGGCCAGCACTTCGACGAAAGCGGCCAGCTCGGTGCGATCGAGGCTTTCTTCGATGCGGACCAGTGAATTGACGGCGGCCTGCACGAAGCCGCCAAACACCCGGTCGGGATCCTGCAGGTCAGCATCGGCGATTTCGCTGGTGCCACTGCCGGAGCGCAGCTTGGTCACCCGGTCGGCATAGGCCAGGCGCGGCCCGACCAACCGTTCGCGGAACACCGCCTGCAAGTCAGCAAACCCGGCAAAGCCCAGCTCCTTGGCAAAACGGGTAATAGTGGCCGGCGGCACCTCGGCATGGTTGGCGAGGGTCACCAGCGTACTGATCGCCACCTCTTCGGGGTGGTTGAGGAAGAATCGTGCCACCTGTCCGAGGCGGCGGCTGAGCGTATCCTGCCGCTCGGCCAACACTGCGCAGAGGCTCTCGTAATCCTTGATCGGCGGCTGTCGCGCACCGGCGTTTTCGACGTCTGCTTTGCTCACTTCGACCTCGATTGGCAGGTGGTCATTGTTCGCATGCGGCTCACCGTGTCAGCAAGCCGACGTGAACCGGCTTGCACTGACGACTGGCGTCATGGTCTCGTGCAGCAAAACAGGGAGGGCCGAAATGAGCGCGCCAGTGAGGATTCTCGTCGTCGGTTTCGGCAATATGGGCCGCTCGCATGCCAATGCCTATCTGAGCAATCCCGGCTTCGAGATCGTCGGGCTGATGAGCCGGTCGATGAAGTCCCTGGCGCTGCCAGATGAATTTGGCGGCATTCCGTTGTTCGACAATTACGACGACGCGCTGGCGGCCACGCGCCCCGATGCCGTGTCGATCAACTCCTACCCCGATACCCATGCCGAATATGCCATCAAGGCGATGGAGGCGGGCGCCCATGTCTTCATGGAGAAACCCATTGCCACCAATATCGAGGACGCCCGCGCTGTGGTCGCCACGGCGCGCCGGACCAATCGCAAGCTGGTTCTGGGCTATATCCTGCGGGTGCATCCGAGCTGGGTGAAGTTCATCGAACTGAGCCACACCCTGGGCAAGCCGCTGGTGATGCGGATGAATCTCAACCAGCAGAGCAATGGCCAGGCGTGGTACGGCCACAAGAATCTGATGGATTCGCTGATCCCCATCGTCGATTGCGGCGTCCACTATGTCGACGTGATGTGCCAGATGACCAGGGCGAAACCCGTGCGGGTGCATGGCATCGGCGCCAAGCTGTGGGCCGACGCCGACAAGCAGAATTACGGGCACCTGCATGTCACCTTCGATGATGGCTCGGTGGGCTGGTACGAGGCGGGCTGGGGCCCGATGATGAGCGAGACGGCCTATTTCGTGAAGGATGTAATCGGCCCCAACGGCTCGGTCTCGATGGTCCCCGCATCGTCCGAGGGCAAGGACAAGCTGACCGAAATCACTGACTCCGCCGATATCGACCGGCACACCAAGACCGATATGCTGCGCTACCACCACGCAGAGGTCGGGCCGGACAAGAACTTCCTCAAGCCCGATGACTTCATTTCGACCGAGGACGAGCCCACCCACCAGGATCTGTGCGACCGGGAGCAGGCAGCTTTCCTGCGCGCCATTCGCGAAGACATCGATCTGAGTAATGACATGGAGGCGGCTATCAGCAGCCTTGAGATCGTACTGGCTGCCGAGCAGTCGATCACCGAAAGGCGGGTTGTCGAGCTGGGCTAGTTGCAGCGACGGCAAGGTGCCAAGCCGTTACCAGGCAAGGATTTTCAGGCGATCGAACTGTTTGCGAGGGTCGTTTGGAGCGGGTGAAGGGAATCGAACCCTCGTCGTAAGCTTGGGAAGCTTCTGCTCTACCATTGAGCTACACCCGCAACGGCCCGATAGATGCGGGAAATCGGGCGGGGCGTCAAGCGGCGGCAGTGACGAACCGGGCTTGCCGCAATTAACAGTCGCATAAGAGCTGCTGGCCTATGCTCGCGGCAATTCCGGGGGCGGATATGCGCGTGCTCATTGTCGACGACAGCCGGTCGAGCCTTGCCATGATCGGTGCGATCGTGAAGGCCGCGACCAATGCCGACATCGATAGCTGTCTGCATCCGCGCGAGGCGCTGGAGCGCAGCGAGAACACGCAATACGACCTGGTTCTGGTCGATCACATCATGCCCGAAATGGATGGCGTGCAGTTTACCGGAGCGTTGCGGGCCCGGGCTTCATACCGGCTGGTGCCCATCATCATGGTCACCTCGGATATGGACCGCAATACGCGCATCGAGGCGATCCGGGCCGGCGCGACCGACTTCGTCAACAAGCCCTTCGACCCGACCGAGTTGCAGGCGCGCGTTGCCAATCTGCTGACCCTGCGCGCGGCCCAGGTCGAACTGGCCGATCGTGCCAACTGGCTGTCACGAGAAGTGGAGCTCGCGACGGCCCACCTGCTGGCGCGCGAAGAAGAAATCATCTGGCGACTGGCCCGCGCCATCGAATATCGCGACGGCGATACCGGCGAGCATGTTTCGCGCGTCGCCCAGATCAGCCAGCTCATCGCCAGCGGCATCGGGTTGAGCGCCCAGCGTTGCCGCACCATCTATCTGGCAGCGCCGCTGCACGACATCGGCAAGATCGGCATCGCCGACGCTATCCTGGGCAAGCCCGGCAAGCTGACGCCAGACGAGTTCAAGATCATGCGCGAGCATGTGACCATCGGTGCGCGCATTCTCGAAAACGGCTCGTCCGAACTGATCCGCACCGCGGAACTGATCGCCCAGAGCCACCACGAACGCTGGGATGGCGCAGGTTATCCCGACAAACTGTCCGGCACCGATATTCCGATCGAAGCCCGCGTCGTCGCCATCGCCGACGTTTTCGATGCCCTCTGCTCCGAACGGCCCTACAAGGCAGCCTGGCCGATCGAAAAGGCCTATGCCGAGATCGTGGCCTGCAGCGGCTCCCATTTCGATCCCGCCTGCGTCGCGTCATTCTGCGCCAAATGGCCGGAGATCGAGGCCATCATGGGCAGCAGCGAGCCAGCAGCGGCCGTCGGCTTCTAGCCTCCGTCACTTTCCAGTATCGCAAGCCAGCCTCATCGGGGCCGCGTATCTGTTTGGCGCCGTCGGCTGCGACCTTGTGGGCAGCATCCTGGCATCGTCCCAAAAAAGTCGCGGCCCGGAATCGGCAATTCGGTCCACCGGTCATCTCCCATACAAGACCTGCAGGCGGGCCGATTGCTCTGATGGAGGCACAATACTTCGCGCAATTTGAAGTAAATCCGATCCAATGACTCGCCCCTGACTCGTCGGAGTGAATCGAAGACTCGCGGTCGCTGAGTCAAGATTCCCCAGGGCCATCGAAACGTCCACGATGACTCGGTATCAATTTCAGAATATTTGTTGACTTGATACAATAAAGAATTGATCGGTCAAAGTTCGTGACAGTAAGGCCCCCTTAATCAACTTGGGTTACCTTCTGTAATGCATCGGATGGGAATACGGTGCGCGTAGTCGAAGTCAACGAGAGCGTCAGTTCGCGTCTTAAGAAGCTGGTAATATACTGGGTTTCTGACCCGCGAGCACCCATCCTGCGGTAGTAAAAAATTATGTATTGCGTTTTGTGCTTCACGGCTCGGTCATTGCCATGACCAGAGATAGCGTTCACGTCGTCAAAATTTCCGGCGATGCCGGCTTGCGCTCGGCGCAGGAAATTGCCGGATTGCTGCGCCAGACGCTGACTGGCCACGACAGGATTGCGATCGCCACCGAGGCGATATCCGGCGCTGACATCACCACCATTCAATTGCTGCTGGCTGCACGAAAGCAGGCTCTGGCCTCTGGAAAGGCACTGTCGCTCCACGCGCCACCCACGGGTGTGCTGCGCGAGCTGCTGATCCAGACCGGATGCCTCGGCGCGGATGGCAGCCCACTCTCCCAAGACGGCGATTTCTGGACACAAGGCAAGGGCAAGGCAGCATGAGCAAAACCATCCTGACCATCGACGATTCAGCATCCATCCGGCAGATGGTCGTGATGACGCTGTCCGCCGCCGGCCTTGATGTCATTGAGGCGATCAATGGCGCCGATGGCTACACCAAGGCCACCAGCCAGACCGTCCATGCCGTGATCACCGACCTCAATATGCCGGTGATGAACGGCATAGAGTTCATCCGCAAGTATCGACAGCATCCGTCCAGCAAGGGCGTGCCCATCATCCTGTTGACCACCGAGTCCGATGAGGACCTCAAGCGCCAGGCCAAGGAGGCCGGTGCGACAGGCTGGATCGTCAAGCCCTTCAAGCAGGACCAGTTGCTTGCCGTCATCAAAAAGGTCACCGGCGCATGAGCTTTCCCGATCCGACCGAGACATTCCGACAGGAAGCCAGGGAGCTGCTCGAACAGCTTGAGCTGGGCCTGCTCGATCTCGAGCAGAACCCGGTCAATGACGACCTGGTCAATTCCACCTTTCGGGCCCTTCATACGATCAAGGGTTCCGGTGCGATGTTCGGCTTTACCGCCGTCGCCGCCTTCGTGCACGAATTCGAGACGGCCTTCGATCAGGTGCGCAAGGGACAGACGCCCGCAACGCCTGAGCTGATTGCCGTGGCGCTCGACGCCAAGGACCATATTCACAAGCTGATCGAACAGCCCGACGCGCCTCAGAC
>Ga0247738_10000520_pt1 | contig 14685 bp, 14 predicted proteins | sample UWRJL013104B2_FD_180936 | JGI IMG/M metagenome (GOLD analysis project Ga0247738, IMG submission 180936) | Plant litter microbial communities from Arlington Agricultural Research Station in Wisconsin, United States - UWRJ-L013-104B-2 | ecosystem: Environmental > Terrestrial > Plant litter >...
CACCTCGACGTCGCCCTCGGCGATGGTCTTGCCGGTCTCGCTTGCCATGACCTCGATGAGGCGTCCACGGAAGGCCGCCAGAACGTCGGCCGCGTCATGGAGGATGCGGGAGCGTTCGAGTGCGGAGCGGGCGCCCCAGGCGGCCCCGGCATCCCGCGCTCTCTGGATAGTGGCCTCAAGGGTGGCCTCGTCGGTGATGGCGGCGGTCGCGACGGTGCCGGCGCCGAGGCGCGAGCTGCCGCTGCGCTTGAGGATGCTGAGGCCCCACGCGCGGTTCGACGCGATGGCGGGGTCGGTGTCGGGCTCGTTCGCGAAGCGCAGGGCTCCCGTTGCGTCGGCGAGCTCAGCGCGCGACTGCACGCGGTGGGATGCCGGCACCACGTCGTCCACATCGGCCAGCGACGCGACGAAGCGGTCGCGCTCGCGATTGAAGAGCTCTTCGGACGAGCTCAGGTCGAACAGGGCCGACATGAAGTTCTCGGTGCTCGCGTTCTCTTCAAGGCGGCGCACGAGGTAGCTGATCGCGGAGTCGAACTCGCTCGGCTGCACGACCGGTGTGTAGAGCAGCAGTCCGCCGACGTCCTTCTTGACCGCCTCGGCCTGCCCGGTCGCCATGCCGAGCAGCATCTCGAACTCGACGCGGGTGTCGACGCGACGCTGCTTGGCCAGCAGCCAGGCGTAGGCGACGTCGAAGAGGTTGTGGCCGGCAATGCCGAGGCGCACGGCGTCGGTGTGCTCCGGGGTGAGTGCGTAGTGCAGCACCCGCTTGTAGTTGGTATCGGTTGCCTGCTTGGTGCCATAGGTGGCGAGCGGCCAGCCGTGCACGGTCGCGTCGACGGTCTCCATGGCGAGGTTCGCGCCCTTGACGAGGCGCACCTTTATGCCGGCGCCGCCCGCCTGGCGACGCGCGGTCGCCCACTGGGTGAGGCCCTGCAGCGCCCGCAGTGCATCGGGAAGGTAGGCCTGCAGCACGATGCCGGCCTCGAGGCGCTGCAGCTGGCGCTTCTCGAGCAGGCGGGTGAAGACGGCGATCGTCAGGTCGAGGTCGCGAAACTCCTCCATGTCGAGGTTGATGAACTTTGGGCTCGGGGATGCCGCAGCCAGCTCATAGAGCGGCAGCAGCCGCCCGACAACCCGCTCCACCGTCTCGTCGAAAGCCCACATCGACAGCTGGCTCGAGACGCTCGACACCTTGATCGACACGTAGTCGACGTCGTCGCGCGCGAGCAGGTCGAGGGTGCCCTGCAGGCGGTGGTCGGCCTCATCGTCGCCGAGCACGGCCTCGCCGAGCAGGTTGAGGTTGAGGCGGATGCCGGGCTGCCTCACCGCGGCAATCGCCTTGCCCAGCTGCTCGGGCCGCGCGTCGATGATGAGGTGCCCGACCATGCGCCGCAGCACCCACCGCGAGATCGGAACGATCGGCCACGGAAAGAGGGTGGCGAACCCGCCGCCGACGGCGATCGCTGCCCGCATGTACCAGGGCAGGAAGGCGGGGATGCGCTGCGCGATCCGCTCGAGGTTCTTCGCTGCAACCCGCAGGTCTTCGGGCCGAACGACCTTGTCGACGAAGCCGAGGGTGAACTCGAGGCCGACGGGATCCTTGAGCACGCCGGCAAGACGGGCACCGCTGGGGTCTTCCTTCGCCTGGCCGCTTTCCTCCAGCCACCGCCTCACGGTCGAGATGGCCTCTTCGGCGAGCGCGGAATCGTGCAACGTGGTCGTCGACATGGACATGAGGGTAGGCCTCTCATCGGGGCAGATGCTGGAGACTCCCAGTTTCCGCCCGAATCACCATGTGGCAAAAGCGATGCTTTCCGACGGATATTCGTTAGCATTACCGAACAATGCTGGATCTGCGACGACTGCGCCTGCTGCGCGAGCTCAAGATCCGCGGCACGATCGCCGCGGTCGCCGAGGCGCTCGCCTACAGCCCGTCATCGGTATCGCAGCAACTCGCCCTACTCGAGAGCGAGGCGGGCGTGCCGCTGCTCACCAAGGCGGGCCGCCGGGTGCAGCTCACCCCACAGGCCGAGGTGCTCGTCAGCCACACCACCCAGTTGCTCGAGCGGATAGAGCTGATGGAGGCCGAGCTCGACTCCTCTCTCACCGAGGTGCGCGGCACCGTGCGGCTCGCGGTCTTCCAGTCGGCGGCCCTCGGCATCATCCCGCAGGCCCTCACCCTGCTCGCCACCGAGCACCCCGCTCTACGGGTCGAGATCACCCAGCGCGAGCCAGAGAACGCGCTGTTCGAGGTCTGGGCCCGCGACTTCGATCTAGTGATCGCCGAGCAGTACCCGGGCCACGCGGCCCCCCGACAGCCGGAGCTCGACCGGGTCGCGCTGTGTCGGGACGAGCTGCGGCTCGGCGGCTCCGACTCATTGCGCGCGGCATCGACGCGGCCCTGGGTCATGGAGCCCCGGGGCACCGCGAGTCGACACTGGGCGGAGCAGCTGTGCCGCACGGCCGGGTTCGAGCCTGACGTGCGGTTCGAGACGGCCGACCTGCAGGCGCACATCCGTCTCGTTGAATCGGGGCACGCGGTCGCGCTGCTTCCCGATCTCGTCTGGGGAGGTCGCACGCCCTCTCTATCGTTGACCTCGCTCGATGGATCGCCGACGCGCGAGGTCTTCACCTCGGTGCGCGAGGCGAGTCGCGAGCGCCCTGCCATCCTCGCCCTGCGCGACGTTCTCGAAAGGTCGGTCGACTTTCTGTGATGCCCTGGACTCCCGGCCTGCCAATCCAGACCGAGCGCCTCGAGCTGCGCGTTCACCGCGCCGACGACGTCGACGACATGCTGCAGTTTCGCGCCGACCCCGAGGTGGTGCGCTACGTGCCGTGGCCGGTGAGCACCCGCGCCGATGTCGAAGAGGCACTGGTCAAGCGACTGACCGCCGGGCGCGTCGACGCGGCGGACGAGTGGCTCATTCTCGCGATCGTCTTTCGCGAGACCGGCCAGGTCATCGGCGAGGTGCTGCTGAAGAACAACGGCGAGGATGCGGCAGAGCTCGGCTACGCCCTGCACCGTTCATTCCATGGCCTTGACCTCGCCCGCGAGGCAACCGAGGCCATGCTCGACCTCGGCATTCGCGACTTCGGCCTTCGCCGCATCACCGCGGAGCTCGACGAGCGCAACACGGCGAGTGCCGCGCTGCTCGAGCGTCTCGGCTTCACCCTGCACCGCCGCTTTCCCGAGGTGTACAAGGGCGAGCAGTGCTGGGCGCTGGAGTACGAGCTGCTGGTCGGCGGCGCCCCCTCGGGTGAGACGCCGCCTAGCGCCTAGGCCGCGACCTTCGCCGCCCGCACCGGCTGCAGAGCGCCCGACCACGACTCGACCTGGTCGAGAACCGTTGCGAGCATGCCAGCCTGCTGGGGCGCGGGGGTGAAGGTCTTGTAGCCCTCAAAGTCGCCGGCGAAGGTGAGTGCCAGCTGCGCGCGAACGTCGGCGATCTGCAGCTCGCCGACAATAAGGCGAAGGTGCTCAACGGCCCGGGTTCCGCCGGCCACGCCGTAGCTGACGAAGCCCGCGGCCTTGTCGTTCCACTCCGTGTAGAGGTAGTCGATCGCGTTCTTGAGGGCGCCGGAGGTCGAGTGGTTGTACTCGGGGGTCACGAAGATGAAGCCGTCGAGGGAGGCGATCTTTGCCGACCACACCTTGGTGTGCTCGTTGGCGTAGATGCCCTGTGACGAGGGGATCGCCTCATCCAGGTGCGGCAGGTTGTAGTCGAGCAGGTCGACGAGCTCGTAGCTGACGCCGGCGCGCTGCTGCGCCTGCTCAAGCACCCATTTCGCGACCTGTTCGCCGTTGCGACCGGGACGGGTGCTGCCGAGGATGATGCCGATGCGCAGGTCTGACACGAGGAGCATTTCACGAGAGATTTGGTTGACACGTCATCGTAATCACCCATTGGTTGATGCGTCAACTAGTCGTAGAATGACTACATGACAGAGCAGACAGCGTCGCCTGCCGTGTCATCCCAGGAGTGGGAGACATGGAGATCGTTCCGCCAGATGCGGCGACAGCTCGACCTCGCCCTGGAGCGGCAGCTGCAGGAGGACGCCGGCATCTCTGAGCCCGACTACTCGATCCTCATCATGCTCTTCGAGTCACCGGAGCGTCAGCTGCGCGCCAACGAGCTCGGCGCCTTCCTCGGCTGGGAGAAGAGCCGGGTGTCGCACCAGGTCAGCCGCATGGAGAAGCGCGGCCTCGTCGAGCGCCGTGAGTGCGACACCGACGCACGCGGCACCTGGATCACAATGACTCCCGACGGACGACGAGCGGTGCTGGGGGCGATGCGCCAGCACGCCGCGAGCCTTCGCAAGTACTTCTTCGACGCGCTCAGCCCCGAGGAGCTCGCGGCCATCCAGTCCGCCTCCGCCAAGGTGCTCACGTCCCTCGAGCCGTGTGCGGAGCTCGATAAGTAGGCTGGCCGCGTGGTCACATCATCGAGCAGCTACGACGTCGTCATAGTCGGAGGCGGACACAACGGCCTCACCGCTGCCGCCTACCTCGCCCTCGCCGGCAAGAGCGTTCTCGTGCTGGAGCGTCTCGGCCACGTCGGTGGCGCGGCGGTCAGCGCGCAGGCCTTCGACGGTGTCGACGCGCGGCTCTCGCGCTACAGCTACCTTGTCTCGCTGCTGCCGAAGCGGGTGATCCACGACCTCGGCCTCGACATCCGTCTGCAGCGCCGCCGCTACTCCTCCTATACGCCGGTTCCCGGCGGCCGCGGTGGGCTGCTCGTCGACAACGGTGACGCGGCAGCGACGGCTGACTCGTTCCGTTCTATAGGGGGAGAAACGGATGCCGATGCGTGGCACCGTTTCTATGAGGGCACCGCGACGATCGCGCGCACCCTCTTTCCCACGGTCACGGAGCCGCTGCTCACCCGCAGCGAAGCCCGCGCCGCCCTCGACGACGACCGGCTCTGGTCTCAGCTCATCGAGCAGCCCATCGGCCAGACCGTCGCCGACACCTTCGATAACGACCTGGTGCGCGGCGTCGTTCTCACGGATGCCCTCATCGGCACCTTCGCCCCGAACGTCGATGAGTCGCTGGCCGCCAACCGCTGCTTCCTGTACCACGTGATCGGCAACGAGACCGGGGACTGGGACGTGCCGATCGGCGGCATGGGCGCTGTCACCGGCGAGCTGCACCGGGCGGCACGCAACGCGGGCGCGCAGATCGTGACCAACGCCGAGGTCACGTCCATCTCCCCCGATGGAGACGTAACCTTCGACGGTGGTGTCGTGCATGGAGAGTACGTGCTCGCCAACGTCGCGCCCTATGTGCTCGCTCGGCTGCTCGGCGACGAAGCACCCGCGAAGCCGGAGGGCGCGCAGGTGAAGGTCAACCTGCTGCTCTCGCGGCTGCCGCGTCTGAAGGACGAGTCGGTGGATCCGGTCGCCGCGTTCGGCGGCACCTTTCACATCAACGAGACGTGGACGCAGCTGGGCGACGCCTACGACCGCGCGGCCGCGGGCGCGATCGCAGCTCCGCTGCCCGCGGAGATCTACTGCCACTCGCTGGCCGATCCGAGCATCCTCTCGGTGGAGCTGCAGCAGTCCGGCGCGCAGACGCTCACCGTGTTCGGGCTGCACACGCCCTCGCGCCTCACGGCCAACGCCGCCGAGCTGCAGGCCGCGGTGCTCGCCTCGCTGAACTCCGTGCTCGCCGAGCCGGTCGAGTCGCTGCTGCTCACCGACGCGAGCGGTGCGCCGACGATCGAGACGAAGACGACCGCCGACATCGAGGCCGCGCTGGGCATGCCGGGCGGCAACATCTTTCACGGGCCACTCAGCTGGCCCTTCGCCGAAGACAGCGATCGCCTGGAGACACCGGCCGAACAGTGGGGCGTCGCCACCGCGCACCCCCGCATCCTGCTCTGCGGCTCCGGGTCGCAGCGCGGTGGAGCCGTCAGCGGCCTCGGCGGTCACAACGCCGCCATGGCCGTGCTCGCCAGCTAGCCCGCAGCCATTCGGCGGGCACGGTGAAGCCGCCGTTCAGCTTCGAGCCCGCATAGATGTCATCGCTGACCACGCCGTCGGCCGTGACCAGCATGGATCGACGATCTCGTTGATGCCGCATGCTCCTCGTCAGAGAGGTCCATCGCCGCGACGCTGCTCCCGATAGCATTGACGAGCAAGAGTCGGGAAACCGTGTCGAGGCGACGGCTCGAGAAACCACATCCCACTTGCGCGTCAATTGACTCCCAAGTGGGATGTGAAATTCGAGGCTGCCGTCGCAGCAGCGACGGTCAGCGTCCGACGACGATCCAGCCGATGCCCACGAACAGGGCAATCGCGATGATCACCAGGTTGGGCACGATGAGCTCCTTGCGCCGTACATGCACGACGGCAGCACCGACCTGCAGTGCGGCGATCGCGAAGGCGGCAACCGAGGCGACGATCGGCAGCACGTTGGTGACGAGCGGCAGGATCACGCCAAGCCCGCCGAGAACTTCGGCGACGGCGATGAGCTTGATCTGGGTAGCAGTGAAGTCGTTCGTCCACGGCTGCATGCCGACGAGCTTCGAGCGGGGAGTAACGAGCTTGAAGGTTCCGGCGCCGAGGTTGGAGAGGGCGAGCAGGGCGGATGCGATCCAGAGGGCTATGACCATGCACTGATCCTATGAAACGGCCAGCCATCCGATGCCAACGAACAGGGAGGCCACCAGGAGGGCGATGTTCATGCCGAGGCTGTACTCCTTGCGGCGAACGTGCACGATGATCGCGACGAGCTGAACCACCGCGAGCGCGATGGCAGCGATGGGCGTGAGGATCGGGGCGATTCCGGTCAGCTTCGGAACGATGAGTCCAACGGCACCGAGAATCTCGACGATGCCGATCGCCTTCACCTGCCAGGCGGTGAAGTCCTCGGTGTAGGGCATCTGAGTGAGCAGCTTCGGCTTGGGGGTCAGGGCTTTAGTGAAGCCGGCGAACAGGTAGACGAGGGCGAGGAGGGCGCCGACGATCCAGAGGGCGATGATCATGCTGTGGTTCCTTTGCGTGCGTAGCAATGGTTACTATTTGTAACCAAGCTCCGTTCTACACGGCGGATGCCACTAACAGCACTGTGCGTGACGCACACCAAGGACCGATATGACCCACCCCATTCCCGCTATCCGCGAGATGTGCCACGACGAGCAGCACCAGCTCGGAGCGGTGCGCGACGTTCTCGACCGTGTCTGCGACAAGTGGAGCATGCTCGTGCTCGGCATGCTTGAGCGGGAGCCGATGCGCTTCACCGCCCTGCATCGCGCGGTGCCCGGCATCTCGCAGCGCATGCTCACCCACACGTTGCGCAACCTGCAGCGCGACGGTCTGGTGAGCCGCGAGAGCTTCGCCGAGATTCCGCCGCGCGTCGAGTACACGCTTACCCGACTCGGCACGACCCTGCTGCCGGCGGTGCTCGCGGTTGCGACGTGGGCTATCGACAACCACGAAGAACTGCAGCAGAACCGCGACGCCTACGACGACGCCCAGCTCTAACGACGAAGCGCCGCCCGCGTGATGCGGACGGCGCTTCGAGCGGTGGGTTAGACGGTGGCAACGCCAGTGCGCTGAGCAGCCTTCGCCTTGAACCAGGCGTTCGACGCCGGCAGGAAGAGCAGGACGACCGCGAGGATCCAGAGGAGGTCGCCGAAAGCAGGGCTGAGCGAGATGAGGTCGAGCAGCACCACGATGCCGCCGGCGACCACGATTGCGAAGCGCGCGAGGCCGTAGCCGCGCGCAACGAAGATGATCGCGATGCCATTGATGATTCCACCGACGAGAACGACGGCCGAGAGCAGCTGCGCGTTGGCGAGACCCTCGGTGCCGGCGGGCACGGTGGAGAGGGTGGCGAACAGCACGAGCGCGACGATGACACTCAGCACGGCCTGAATCGCAATGATGACGATTCCGGCGGTGACGGTTCCCGGACGCTTCGTGGGCGACACGGCCGTCGCTCCAACGGGGGCGACATACGGCGTCGCGGCGGGCGGGGCCGCAGCGTAGGGCGAGGCCGCGGGCGGCGGGGTGGGCTCAGGAGCAGCAGCAGGAGTGATGTTATCGGTCATGTCCCCCATAGTAGGGGCGGGGTACGAATAACGGGAGCGAAGCTCACCAATTGCTCGGAGCATTGACTTTCGTCGGCGGAAGCACTACATCGTCGCTCCAGCGGGCCAGCCACGGCGGAAGGGTGACCTCCGTGGTGTCGACGCCGAGGGCATCCGACAGTTCCTGCAGCGAGACCGTGCCACCGGTCTTCTTGAGAAAGCGGCCGCGCATGAAGGCCCGCGCGAAGATCTCGCCCTTGACGACGAACCGCTGCTCGACGAACACTGCCTTGGCGTCGTACCCGACGATCTTCGTCTCGAGCGTGAAGCGCTGCCACGGCTGCAGCGACTTGCGGAAGGTGATCGTCTCGTTGCTCGCGACCGGGTAGAAGCCGTGCTCCGTCAGCCTCGCCCACGATCCGGCGCGGATCATCAGGTCCATGCGGCCCAGATCCATGATGGAGAAGTACACGCCGTTGTTCATGTGGCCAAGCACATCGAGGTCGGTCGGCAGCACGCGAAAGTCGGTGCGACCGACCTCGTGCACGTGCAGCTTCGATGCGCGACGGGATCGGAACCACTGCGCGATCGTTCGGAAGATCAGATTCACGCCGTTAGGTTAATCCCATGAGCACTCTTTACTCCTCTGGGTCGGCGTGGGAACACAAGATGGGCTACTCCCGCGCGGTTCAGGTTGGAGACACCCTCTACATTTCTGCGACGAGCGCGGCCGCGGCCGACGGGTCCGTGACCGGCGACCTCTACGAGCAGACGCGATTCGCGCTCGAGAAGCTGGAGTCCGTACTCGCCGAGGCGGGCTTCGCCTACGGCGATGTCGTGCAGTCGAAGCTCTACATCACCGACATCGCGAACTGGGAGCAGGCTGGTCGGGCCCACGGTGAGGTCTTCGCCGAGATCCGCCCCGCCCTGACGCTGCTGCACGTGCTGCCCTTTCTCGACCCGGCGATGCTCGTCGAGGTGGAGCTCGTAGCCCGCAAGGGCTAGCCAACGACGCGCGCCAAGAAGGGCTAGTTCCGTCGGTGGTCCTGGATCGTCATGCGGGGTCCGAACTTGGGCTTGCGGAATCCGCTGGCGGTGATGAGGCGCATCACGCGCTGTCGGTGACCGCGCCACGGTTCGAGCAGTTCGAGCATCCCATCGTCGTCCACGGGTCTTCCGATGAGCGCCCAGCCGACGAGGGCGGGCAGGTGGTAGTCGCCGACGCTCGGGGAGTCCGGGTCTCCGTGCGCCCGCTGCATGGTCTCGGCCGCCGTCCAGACACCGATGCCGAGGATTGAGCGCAACTTGCGCTCTACCTCAGCCCCTCCCCGACCAAGCTCCAGCGTGCGCTCGAGGGACGAGGCGACGGATGTGACCCGCATGACCGTATCCGACCGCTGCGGTCCCACCCCGGCCCGGTGCCACTCCCACGACGGAACCCGGCGCCACACGTCGGACGAGGGGAACACGCGCATCCCCGCGGGGGCAGGCCCCGGCGGCTCCTCCCCGTAGGTGGTCAGAAGGTACCGCCACGCGATGCGCGCCTCGCGCGACGTCACCTTCTGCTCGAGCACTGCCGCCAGCATCGCCTCGAAGACCTGGCGTGTGCGCGGCAGGCGCAGGCCGGGATTGCGATGCAGCGAGTCCGCGAGAAAGGGGTTGGCCGTCACGTTGAGCTCGGTCCAGTCGTCACCCGAGCCGAGCAGCTCTGGCACGCCGTCGATCGCCCACTCCGCGCCCGGCCCCCACGCGGTGGCGCGCACGCCGCTGGCGTCGGCGACGAGATGGAGGGTGGCCGGCCCCTGGGGGGTGCGCTGGGTTCGCCAGGTGCCGGTCGCATCCACTCGATAGGTCGGGTCACCAGCGCCGCGTCGCAGGGGCGAGAGCGTCTGACCGAGGTCTACACGGCGTGGTGGCGCGTAGGTCGTCGAGGCGGTCGGCTGCTGCACGCGATGAGCCTACGTCGCGCTCACGACAGCGGAATGTCGTTAATTCACCCTTTTTGGGGGTAGGACACCCAGTGTCCTCCAAAGTGTGGACACATAGGCTTAAACCGGAGCTCCCACTACTACCCGTAGCGAAACCCAACGCTGGCCTCCACCATCCTCCCCCGAAGGAACCCGATACCGTTATGCCCTCCAACGAACCCGTCACCCCCACGCGCCGCCGCCAGTTCGGCGCGGAGCGTTCCACCACTCCCCTTCCCACGGTTCACCCCAAGCCGAGCGACGCGAAGCTGGCCCTCAGCACGCTGTCGATCGTGCTGACCGTGGTCTTCTGGGCGACCTACATCGTCTACACGATCATCCGCCAGTCCTTCTACATGGGCGGCGAGAACCTGCGCTTCACGGTCGAGTCGATCTCGTACGCAATCGTGGTGACCTTCCTCACCTTCTCCGCCCTCATGTACCTGCTCGCCCGCCAGGGTGCGCTGCTCGCCTTCCGCGACCACGAGCGGGTGCCCCGCGCCGAGCTCGATCGCCACTTCGGGTCCAACCAGTCGACGATGACGGTTCTCGTGCCGAGCTATGCAGAAGAAACCGCGGTCATTCGCCAGACGGCCTGGTCGGCCGCCTTGCAGGAGTACCCGTCGATGCGCGTCGTGCTGCTGCTCGACGACCCGCCCTTCCCGACCGACCCCGCCATTGCCGCCCGCCTTGAGCGCTCGCGCAACATCGCGGCAGAGATGACGCTTGCGCTCTCAGAGCCGCGCATCCGCTTCAACAGCGCGCGCCTCGACTTCGAGCTCGGCGAGATGAGCGGCGAGCGTCCCAGCGTCGAGGCGGTGCGCCAGCTCGCCTACGAGTACTACTGGGCGGTCGACTGGCTCGACGCGATGGCCGCGGAGGAGCGTCGCGAAGACCACGTCGACGAGTTCTTCGTCACGCAGGTGCTGCTCGGCCTCGCCGGTGAGCTGTCGACCGTCGGTGACGCGCTTACCGCGGCCGCCGATTCCGGGGAGACCCCCACCGCACAGCGCATGGTCGAGCTCTACCGTCGCCTCGCCTGGACCTTCGACGCCGACATCACCTACTTCGAGCGCAAGCGCTGGTCGTCCCTCTCGCACGAGGCCAACAAGGCGATGAACCTCAACTCGTACATCGGCCTCATGGGCGGTCGCTACAAGGAGGAGAAGACGGCCAGCGGTGTCGTGCTGCGCCCGGTCGCTCTGCCCGAGTCGGCCGATCTCGTCATCCCCGATTCGACCTACCTGCTCACCCTCGACGCGGACTCGATCCTGCTGCGGGACTACTGCCTCCGTCTCGTCTACCTGCTGGAGCAGCCGCAGAACGAGCGCGTCGCGGTGACGCAGACGCCGTACTCGTCGTTCCGCGGTGCGGGCACCCGCATCGAGCGCCTCGCTGGCGCGACGACCGATATTCAGCACATCCTGCACCAGGGCATGTCGTACTACGGCGCCTCGTTCTGGGTCGGCGCCAACGCCGTCATCCGCAAGATCGCCCTCGAGGACATCGTCGAGACCGAGTGGCAGGACGGCTTCGAGATCAAGCGCTACGTGCAGGACCGCACGGTCATCGAAGACACCGAGTCGAGCATTGACCTCGGACTGCACGGCTGGACGATCAAGAACTACCCGGAGCGCCTCAGCTACAGCGCCACCCCGCCCGACTTCGGCTCGCTCATTGTGCAGCGTCGCCGCTGGGCCAACGGTGGACTGCTCATCATGCCCAAGTTCCTCAAGCAGGTGCGGGAGCGCCGCAAGCGCGGTGAGCACGTCAGTGCCGCCGAGTTCCTGCTGCGCGTCAACTACATGAGCTCCATCGCCTGGGCGAGCATCGGACTCATCTTCCTGCTGGCCTACCCCTACGACAGCCGCCTGCTCAGCGCCGTCGTGCTGCTCGCAGCGGTGCCGTACTTCGCCGCAATGGCCAGCGACCTCAAGTCGACCGGCTACAAGGTGACCGACATCCTGCGCATCTACGGCTTCAACCTCATCCTGCTCGGCGTCAACGTCGCAGGTGTGCTCAAGTCGCTCGAGCAGTCGATGACGATGAAGAAGATCCCGTTCTCGCGCACCCCGAAGGTCAAGAACCGCACCTCGGCGCCGTGGCTCTACATCCTCGTGCCCTACGTGATCGTGGCCTTCTCGGTGTCGATCTTCCTTCGCGACTACGCGGTCGGCAACTGGGGCAACGCCACCTTCGCGGCCATCAACGCCCTTCTGGCGACCTACGCGATCCTCGCCTACATCGGTGTCTGGAACTCGATCGTCGACCTGTGGCTTGGAGCAACCGACTGGCTGTGGGTTCCGGTGAAGCCGAAGCCCGTGTCTGACGAGGCGAAGACCCTGGACTGGCGCTCGGTGCTGTACCTCGGCGAAGCGGACCCCACCGCTCCCAAGAAGATCGAGCAGCCGACCGTGGTGCGCGACCTCGCTGACTCCACGAAGAGCACCAAGTGAGCACCGTGGTGAAGACCCGTCGCCTGTCGAAGGCTCGGGTCGCGATCGCCGTCGTCGTTGTCGCGGCCGTCGCGACAGGTGGTGCCTACCTTGCGAGGTCGGCAGTGGCCGAGGTGTCTGATGTCACGGCATCGCCATGGTTCGCCGGCTACGCCGACCTGACCCTCACTCCGAGCTATGCCTTCGAGGCTCCCGCTGACAAGAGCGGCAAGAACGTCATGCTGTCGTTCGTCGTTGCCGACCCGAGCGACGCCTGCACGCCGACCTGGGGCGCGGCGTACACGATGGACGAGGCCAACGACACGCTCGACCTCGACCGCCGCATCGCTCGCCTCGAGCAGGGCGGCGGCGAGGCCATCGTCTCGTTCGGCGGTCAGGCCAACGACGAGCTCGCCAACGTCTGCACCGACCCGGGCGACCTCGAGGCCGCCTACGCGAGCGTCATCGAGCGCTACAAGTCGACGACCATCGACCTCGACCTCGAGGGACCCGGACTCGACGCCGCCGCCAACGAGCGCCGTGCCACCGCGATCGCCGCGCTGCAGGCAGTCGAGGACACCAACCTCGCCGTCTGGCTCACCCTGCCCGTCACCCCCGCCGGCCTGTCGACCGAGGGAACGGATGCCGTGGCCGCATTCCTCGCCGCCGGCGTCGACCTGGCCGGCGTCAACGTCATGACGATGGACTACGGCGACTCCAAGGACAAAGACCAGACGATGCTGCAGGCCGCCGAGGATGCCCTCACCGCCACGCACCGCCAGCTGGGCATCCTCTACAGCAACGCCAACATCGACCTCACCGATGCCACCCTGTGGAGCAAGATCGGCGCGACCCCGATGATCGGGCAGAACGACGTGGCCGGCGAGGTCTTCACCCTCGACGACGCGGCGGGTCTCAGCGCCTTCGCCGACGAGAAGGGGCTCGGCCGCCTCTCGATGTGGTCGCTTAACCGCGACACCACCTGCGGCTCGAGCTATACCGACCTCAACCGGGTCTCGAACCTGTGCAGCGGCATCGACCAGGGTGACGCGACCTTCTCCGAGACCATCGGCGCGCTGATGGACGGCTCGCCCGAGGCGAACTCCGGCGTCACCACGACCGCGGAGGCGCTGCCTCCCGTCGCCGAGGACGACCCGGCGACCAGCCCCTACGTCATCTGGGATGAGGACGCGACCTACCTCGTCGGCACCAAGGTCACCTGGCACCGCAACGTCTACGAGGCGAAGTGGTGGACTAAGGGCGACCTGCCCGACGACGCCGTGCTCGACGAGTTCGAGACGCCGTGGAAGCTCATCGGCCCGGTGCTGCCCGGCGAGACGCCGATCCCGATTCCGACGCTGCCGGCTGGCACGTACCCGAGCTGGGACGGCACGGCGATCTACGAGGCCGGCGACCGCATCCAGTTCAACGGCCTGCCCTTCGAGGCGAAGTGGTGGACGCAGGGTGACAGCCCCGAGGCCAGCTCGAGCGACCCAGACAGCTCGCCGTGGACCGCTCTCACGAGCGCCCAGATTCAGGAGCTGCTGAACGGTACTGTCAACTAGGTGAAGGCTCTCGTCGCCGCGGCGCTGCTCCTGCTTCTGTCAGGGTGCGCCGCGGCGACGCCGTCTTTTCCGACGCAGGGACGGGTCGACTACCAGCTCGGCGGCGCGTGGCAGCCACCGGATGATGTGACGATCGTTGCGCGCGATCGCACGGATCCGCCTCTCGAGGGCGTCTACTCGATCTGCTACGTCAACGGGTTTCAGACGCAGCCGCAGGAGGCCACCTTCTGGCTCGATGAGCACCCCGACCTCGTGCTGCGCGACGCCGACGGCGATCCCCAGATCGACCCGAACTGGCCGGATGAGATGGCGCTCGACGTGTCGACGGCCGCGTCGCGCAGTGAGCTGGCGAGCATCCTCGGCGAATGGATCGAGGGATGCGCCGACGACGGCTACCAGGCCGTCGAGTTCGACAACCTCGACAGCTACACGCGCTTCGACGGCCTCACCCGCGACGACAGCATCGCCTTCGCGACGCTGCTCGTCGACAGGGTGCACGAGCTGGGGCTAGAGGCCGGCCAGAAGAACTCCGCAGAGCTCGGTGCCGTCGGCCGCGACGATATCGGATTCGACTTCGCCGTCAGCGAGGAGTGCTTCATCTTCGACGAGTGCGCGCTCTACACCGACGTCTACGGCGCGAAGGTGATCGACATCGAGTACGACGACACCGACCTCGACGGGCTCT